>ERZ833822.2466-NODE-2466-length-11427-cov-4.199701_pt1 | contig 11427 bp, 7 predicted proteins | sample MGYA00519913_ERZ833822 | MGnify/ENA primary metagenome ERZ833822 (study PRJEB31850, sample SAMEA3708746) | human gut metagenome | biome: human gut; feature: human-associated habitat; material: faeces | place: China | collected 2014 ... | reverse complement strand
ACTTAGGGAATGTATATGATACCAGGGTGCTATGTGCCAGTGGCACATGTTTAGCGTCAACCAAAGCGTAACGTAGACGTAGGAGTGCGTAGCACGGAATCATCCATAGATATCATAGTTGAGGGCTTTTGCCCCCGATATCATTATATGCAGTATTACCGCTTGGCAATCAGTTTACAGATCGGATTGCCCGCCTTAGAAAAACGTTCCTCATATTCTGTCATGACGTTTCCTTCATTTAAAGCTGCATCGTGGTGTAAATCATATGTACAGGCTGTCAGTTTCCATTCCGCCTCTTTGACTTCTTCCACGGAAAAATCAAATAAATTCTTGTTGTCTGTTTTAAATTCGACCTGTCCGTCCTGTTTTAAAATGACGTTATACCGCGCAAAAAACTGGTGTGAGGTCAGACGTCGCTTTGCATGTCTGTCCTTTGGCCACGGGTCTGAGAAATTCAGATAAATGCGGTCAACTTCTCCCGCACCGAATACTTCGCAGATATTTTCTGCATCCATTCTGATAAAACGCAGATTCGGCAGCTGCAATTCTTCCTGTTTTTCAACGGCACGAAGCAGCACGCTGGAATATTTTTCGATTCCTACATAATTAATATCGGGATTTTGTGCGGCAAGTGTTGAAATAAACCTTCCCTTGCCCATGCCGATTTCAATCCGCACCGGGTTGTCATTGCCAAACACTTCATGCCATGTGCCTTTCATGCCTTCCGGTTCTGTAAATACATATTCATTTTCTACCATCACTTCCCTTGCACCGGGAACATTTCTAAGTCGCATATTTATTTCTCCTAACTGAATGATTTCGTATATTGTGTGCCATGCGCGGATGATTTGTGCAAGCACAGTTCTGCTCTCTACACGCACTCGCGAATTCGCGCTGACGCGCTCTGCATTCTGCTTCGCTGCCTCAGCCGCTCTATTCGGACGCTCGCCTTCGGCTTTGCTGATTTTTGGCTATCTTCGCCGTGCTCGTCCGGGAAAGCTTTCAGCTTTCCCGGACTGTCGGGCATTCGCCCTATCGGCTAAAATCGTCTAAAAGTGCTTTGTGCAAGCACAGCACTTTTTTCCTCTTTCAGCCGGCACGGCTCATTGCTTACGCACATTATATAATATTCCCCTATATTTACACAACTACTACTTTACAGAAAGTTTTTCTTAGCGTAAACTAGTAATTAAACGATTTTAATTGAATTTTTGTTATATGGAGGTTTTTATGCGCAGCAAATGGATTAACAGGGTGCTGTCTGTTGCTTTACTTTTTACAACATTGACCGCTTCGGTTTCTTATACATTTACAACAGCTTATGCAGAGGAGGCAGGGGCTTCTACACAGCAGTCCGCACAGTCTGGGGTTTCATGGCCGGAGGCACCGGAAATTTCGGCGGGGAACGGTATCTTGATTGATGCCGATACAGGGGCAATTCTTTATGAAAAAAATGCCTATACCAAGTGTTATCCTGCAAGTACCACAAAAATTTTAACCGGTCTTTTAACCGTGGAAAACTGCAGTATGGACGAAACTGTTACTTTTTCACGTGCCGCAGCCAATTCGGTTACATGGGAAGATTCTAACCTTGCAACAAAGGTCGGCGAACAGTATACGGTTGAACAGGCTTTGTACGGACTTTTACTGTATTCCGCCAATGAAATTGCCTATGGTCTTGCAGAGCATGTCGGTGGTTCTTTGGAAAATTTTGTAGAAATGATGAATGCCCGTGCAAGAGAACTGGGTGCGGTAAATACCCACTTTGCCAACGCAAGCGGTCTTTATGACCCGAACCATTATACAACGGCTTACGATATGGCAATGATTGCCCGCGGCTGTTATAACAACTCTACTTTCGTCAATATTGATTCGACAGAAGATACGTACACCATCGGACCTACAAATCTGACCGGTGAAAGCCGTACTTTCCGTCACAGACACCAGATGTTAAAAGGCCGTCCGATGTATTATGAATACTGCAAAGGCGGCAAAACCGGTTTTACGGACCAGTCCGGTTTTACACTCGTAACCTTTGCGGAAAAAAATGATATGCGCCTGATCTGCGTTGTTTTTAACTGTTCCGATTCCAATATCCGTTTTACGGATACACGGACACTGTTTGACTGGGGATTTGATAACTTTAAGAAAATTACCGCTTCAAGCGATACCATTTCCTCTTATTTTTCGGGTTCAAATTATTATCAGTCTGCTGTATACAGCCGCTATCCTGAAAATTTCAGTCTGAGTGCTTCTACGCTGACCATTCCAAATCATGCGAATGTAAGCGATATTACGCTGGCGGTCAATGAAAATTACACGCCGGAAGAAATTGACAATGCCTATACAACAGGGATCCGCTTTAAATACGGCGATAACACGGTTGCCACTTCTTTACTGACATTCAGTAAAGGCACGGCACACACGGATAACCGCCTGCCGTATCTTTCACAGGATGCTGATACTGAAACGGTTCAGCCGCGCTGGTGCTTTTCTATCAGCATCTGGGTAATTGTGGCAGTCTTTGCCGCCGTTGTCATTCTTATCTGCTTCATTAGGGATTATCAGATGTCCAGACGCCGCAGCCTGCACGCACGCAGACACCACAGACGCCGCCGGTAACTGCTGTAAAAAATAAGATTCAACTAGCTTTATTAATCCGGAAAAACTCCGTACAGGGTGATTATCCTGTACGGAGTTTTTAGTTTTTTCCGCTATACGGTATATCCTCTGTTTCCCGATGTGTTTTCAGCGATTTCGGTTGAAGTACCCATATTAGAATACGTCAGTCCCGCATAGACCTGTTCGGCATTGCGCATGACCGGACCGGTTGTATCCTGTCTGCTGACCTCATAAAATGACTTCCGAAGCTTTGAAAGCATGGAAAGCACTGTATCCAGTACCGTCACATCATGCCCTGCATCTGCCTTTACAAGAAAACGCATCATGGAAACATATATTTTAAACAATTCCTTTGAAATATCATATTGCATATCCAGACTGCTTTCCAGCTCATCTACGACACGCTTCGCCCGCTTTAAGGACGCATGATATTCATCATCGTTTTTCTCCCGGTACGCCGCCTGCGCATCCTGCACCGACTCCATTGCAATATCATATAAAATAACAATCAAATCCGACTTTGATGCCTGTGACACCCGGTAAGAATACGTTTTAATCGAATCACTTTTCATAATCTGAAACCTTCTTACTGAAGAATCTGAAGTACGGTTGACGGTCTTTCATTGGCCTGGGCCAGAATAGAAGTTGCCGCCTGTGTCATAACATTTAATGAAGTGTATTCTGTCATTTCTTCTGCCATATCTGTATCGGTCATGGTTGAAATGGCTGATGTCAGATTTTCAGACGCTGTTCCTAAGTTGTTGGTTGTATGCTCAAAACGGTTTTCGTAAGCACCCATCTGGGAACGGACACGGTTTGCATAAGCAACAGCCGTATCAATGGTATCAATGGCTTCACTTGCCGTAACCGATGTCATGACATTTAAATTTTCTGTTCCGAGCGTATAACTTGTAACTGCCGGAATGTCTATCAGAATCACCTGATTTTCATTGGCACCGACATGAACGCTCATCGTTCCCACATCTGTTACTTCCTGTGTAACCTTTGCAGTCTGTGTGCTTGTTGCCGTAGACTTATCATCTGCTTTTACTGTATCAGAAAACTGTGTACCTGCCACATTTGACGGTACATCCGTTACAAATGTTCTGTTGTTGACATCCTTTACCGTTACTCTTGTGCCGCTTGTTGAAATAACTGCGCTGTCTGCAAATCCCACACGCTTGCCGTCATTGTCCAGAGTAAATTCGGCCTGTACGTCACTGCCTTCTGCATACATGCCACCATTTGTTGCTGCTGTGGCAATTCCAAGCATATTTGCTAACTCTGCATTGCTGCATGTGATATTCATGGTTTTTGAACTGCCGCTTTCTTTTGTCATAAATACAATATTATTACCGGCATAGCTTGTCTGCGGTTCATAGCCTGCATAATCTGTGCCGTTTACCTTTGTATCGTTTGTGGCACCTGCCGTAATTGCAAAAACACGTCCGCCAATCTTATCCGCACCGTCAACCAGCTTACCCATAATGCCTGCGAGTGTATCTCCCTCGGAAATTTCAATCCCATAGCCGTTCATGCTGATTGTTCCTGCCTGCTCCTTTGTAACCGTTGCAGTATCACTCATGGTAACCGCACCGTTACCAACCACAATTGCCTGTCTTGCATCCTGTGTAATGGTAATGCCATAATTTCCGGCCACAAAATTATCCGATACTTCAATCTGATTGACACCTTCATAATTAGAGTAAACACGTCTTGAAAGATTACCACTGATTAAAGTCTGTGAATTAAATTCCGTGTTGCTTGAAATTCTGTCGATTTCTGAATTTAAGCTGTCAATTTCGCTCTGGATTGCACTGCGTTCATCAACGGAGTTTGTTCCGTTGGCTGCCTGTACAGACAGCTCCTTCATTCTGGCAAGCATGCTCTGGATTTCTTCCATCGCACCTTCTGCCGTATGCAGTACGGATACACCGTCTGCCGCATTGTTATCCGCCTGATTTAAACCACGCAGCTGTAATCTCATTTTTTCGGAAATTGCATATCCTGCGGCATCATCTGATGAACTGTTAATTTTATATCCTGATGAAAGTCTTGCAATCGACTTTGTTAATCTGTCCTGTGACTTCTGCAAAGCATTGTTGGAAACAATCGCAGAAACATTTGTAGCTATTCTCATTGTCTATACGTCCTTTCTGTTGTCTGAATAAAACATCTGTTGATTATATCGGTTTATTTCTAAGAAACCATAAGCCTGTTCCATAAAATTTCACATTTGCCGGTTTACGCTTATGCATTTTCTGTCTTTCCCGCCAAAGCATATACTATCGTCTTTGCCGCCTTGTACAGTTTATCGGATGCCACGCTTTCTGCCGCTTTATCATACGTTACACGGCGTACAGTACGGATATCCTGACAGTGGACTTCCACCTCTTTGAATCCGTTGTTTTCCTTTAGTTCTTCTGCCGCCTGCTCCAGTTTTTCGGAAAGCTTATCGGCGCTCGTATCGGAAATGCCGTATAATTCGGCGCTGTCACTGCCAACCTTTGCTTCTACGGAAACGGTTCCAAGCTCCTGCGTATTTAAGTGAACTGAAATTCTTCCCTTTTCTTTGGCATCCTGTACCAGTGTCAGGTGAATCATGCCGACACCTTCCTCTGTCACCATTGGAATCCGGTAATCATGTCTTTGGCTTAAATTGCGGATTAACCCGATTTCCCTGTAACGCATTCTCAAATCGCGGATTGTTTCGTAATCCTGGTTGTCATCTGCGGCAACTGCCGTTTCAAGGTCTTTTGCGGCATCCTCTTCCAGATCATCATACGCTGCTTCGAGTGCCTGTCTGTCACCTGACTTTTCTAAAAATGTCTCTGCTTTTGCAGTGTCTTTTTTATCTTCACCAAATACACTGTTATAATAGCCTGACTGCATAATGTGTTCCATTGCAAGCACCTGATTGACCGTTACCGGCTGTTCATTGTCTGTCAGTTCTTTGATAACCGCCTCTTCCATGGCAGATGAACTACGCAGTGTATTTAAGTATTCATCATAATAAGCCGCTTCTGCATCTTCATCATAAGCTGCCTCAATATCCTCGCAGAAGGCTTCAACCGAATGTTCGTCAATCGGCTGTTGCTGTTGTACCGTCTTTAATGAGAGCGGTGTCACATGCTCCCCTGTTGTTTCAAATAAATTACCGAAATAATTCACCTTTTCCTGAATCTGTGGAATTGCTGCCTCATCATCTATCGTATAATCCATGCCTGCGGCACGTCTGCTGTTATATGCCTTGCACAGATTTTCCATGGTGATTTCTTCATTCTGCTTGACCAGTGTTCCGATTGCCGCTCCGGCATCCTTTGTAAAAATGTTCATCATCTTGTAAATGCCGATAAACTGGTTTCTCTCCTGCGCACTGATACCGTCAGTCTGATCTAACTTATATAAAAAGCGGCTGTATTTTTCCTCTTTATCGTTATCCTGCTGTGCATTCATTTCCGTCAGGTATGCATTGACCGTATGAATGTCTTCTGTCATCGGATTGATATTTTCACGGATCATCGCAAGTGCCGTTTCCGGTTTCATATTCCGAATCAGATTTTGAAGGGTGCTGTGGATTTCCTTGATATTTTCAACACCTTCTTTTGTAATCTCCATCTGATTTTCCGCAAAAATACGGACTGCATCACGGTTTGCCTGTGTATTTTCAAGATTCAGTTCCTTTAAAATGTCTTCCGTGCTGGCATCTACGGCTTTTTTGAGCGAATCGCCAAGGTCCTTACGCACTTCTGTTCCGACTGCCCTGTATTCCTGTCCCGCCTGCTCAAACTGCTGTCTGAACGCACTTCCCTTCTGCGCAAAGTCGGCAATCGTCATCACTTCATTTTCGGCTTTTTCTTTGACAACCGCTCCCATTGATACATCCGGTGCATATTTAATATCATGCAGCGCGCGCTTGACCTGCATGACCGTCTGGTAAGACGATACAATCATATTCATTGTGCTGTCTGTTCCGGAAAGTCCTGCCACTGCGGCCTGTGTCTGACCTTCAAGGCTGTTCTGTGCTGCGCCTGCCGTTCCGGCTGTCTGCTGTGCCTGTGAATCCTCAGCGTAGAGTGCCACCGCCTGATGATACGCATCAAGCTGTTCAATAAGACTTGCAATCGGCTCGGCATTTAAATTGACCCCCTGTTTTGCAAGAAACAGTCCGGCATCGGCAGTCATTAAAATACGAATCTGCTGTAACTGCTCGTAGCGGTCATAAACCTGCTCATTTTGATAATCCTGTACATTCTCCTGCACAAAATCCATGGTGCTTTCTTTGCTTCCAAGCTCAAACTGAAAACGGTAAGAAGCCGCATCGACACTGTTCATTGCATTTCTTAAATTTTCAATATTAAATGTTTCATCATTTTCCGTTACATAGGCCACATGGCGGATGTCCGCATTATATACGGTACTGATTGCATCGGCAACCGTCTGATACGTTCCCGTACTGTTAATTAACAGCGTATCCGATGCATTCTCTCCCTGTGCCATACCGTTTACAATACTGCCAATCAGCTGTTTTAAGCCGTCCCCGGACTGTAAATCCGAAATATTTAAGCTGTCTAACTGTACTTTATATAAAATATTTTCTTTGGTGATTGGAATGTCATTTTCCAGTAGATTCCGTGCGGTTGACAGTGTTGCCCCATTGGCTTCAAGACCGGCGCGTCCGATAACCGCCGCCGCCTGCGGCATAAGCTGCTGCCATTCATCTTCCGTTACCGTCACCTTTGCGTTCTGCTGTCCCTGACTGCCCTGTGACTGCATATACTCTGCCTTGTATACATTATCAATTGTCGGTGCAAGCCGATTTTTCACCAGATAATTTTTCGCTTCTCCACTTAAATCGGAAATCTGTGAAACCTTATCCACCGCGCCTGCAAGTTCTTCCACATTTTCCTGTGTTGCCGGAAGATTGCCTGCGCTCATCTGATTGGAAATTTCCTCTGCCATGCCCGTACTGCCGACAACCTGTTCAATCTCATCAGTGCTTAATCCCTCTCCCGCAAAATAAACTTTCTTGCCGTGTGATGCCAGTTCAATCTTAATGCGGTCCACGATACCGACCATTTCTTCCTGTGACAAATCATTCAGGTTAAATCCGTCCTCGTCAATCTTTACGGCATCTGCACCGGAAAGGCGCTGGAACAGTGCCTTTAAATTGGCTTTGGCATTGGTCGCGCTCTGCATAAGCTGTTCTTTGACATCATCGGTTTCCTTTAATAAAGAATGATATGTGTTCTGGTCTAATTCCTTCTGATTCACCTGCATACCGGATATCAGCACATTGGCAAAGTCTGCTGCCTTTGTGCTTCCCTCTGTCTGTGTATTGTTTTTTATATTAATTGATGCACCCTGACTTTTGTCGGTGCCTTTTGCCAGCTCTGATGCTGCAATTGTTAAATCCATTCTTTTCACCTCAAAAAAATACTATCTATAGACACACCGTCTTATAGATAGTATTTCGTCACATTTTTACATTTCATTTAGTCCGATTTAGGATTCCTCATAATACTTCATCAGTCCCTGTGTGCCTAAATCACCCATGCCTTTGTCTTCCAGCGTTTCATACATTTCAAGCACCGTATTTAAAACTTCCAGATTGACATCACGGTCTTTGGCTTCCTGCGCGGCAATCTTCATGTCCTTGATAAAATGCTTCAAGAAAAATCCCGGTGCGTAATCGTCCTTTAAAATCTTTGCGCCAAGGGAACTAAGCTGAAAGCTCGCCGCCGCACCGTCCTTTACGGAAGCGTACAGCTTATCCATATCAAGTCCTGCTTTCTGCGCATAAGCAAATGCTTCGCACACGCCGGACAATGCACCCGCAATCATAATCTGATTTGCCATTTTTGTGTGCTGTCCGCAGCCTGCGCTGCCTTCGTATACAATCGTTTTCCCCATGGCTTCAAAAAGCGGCATACAGACATGAAAATCCTGCTCCTCACCGCCTGCTAGAATCGAGAGTGTTCCGTTTTTTGCACCTGTATCTCCACCCGTAACCGGCGCATCCAGCGCGTGCTGTCCGTTTTTCTTTGCTTTTTCATAGATTCTTATTGCAAGCTGTGGACTGGTGGTCGTCATATCAATAAGGTATGTACCGGCGGCGGCACTGTCAAGTATATTTCCTTCCGCAAAATATACTTCTTCCACATCCTTCGGAAAACCGACAATCGTAATCACGGCATCTTTTCCTGCCGCACAGCTTCCGATAGAATTACACCACAACGCACCCTCCTGCAATACATCTTCAACCTTTGCCTTGGTTCGCGCATAAATGGACACTTCAAATCCTGCTTTCATAAGGTTTCTGACCATAGATTTTCCCATAATGCCGACACCGATAAATCCAATTTTTTTCATGTGTATGCTCCTTTCCACCCTTTCTTCTTTCATCATATCAGACTATGTACAGAATACAAGCTGCATTTGTCCATATTTATTGGGGCGGGTCGCAAGGTCATTAACCCACCTATGAGCAAGCTCATGTGGGTTTAGACCTTTTGACCCTGATATCCTATTAGATCCGTGTTTTATTCTCAAGCTGCTTTGCCGTAAATTCATAAACCGCAATTCCATATTCCGGCAGATCAACCAGTACGGAATGGGAATATCCGTCGCAGTCCCCTTTATCCACAGTCAGCTGCTTTGCCTGCGTCTTTTCGTGGCTGCCCAGCACCAGACGGTACTTGCAGTCTGCCGGAACACCGACACGGAACTGTTTTCTTGCCACTGGCGTAAAGTTTAGTACAAACAACAGGTTTTTTTTGCCATCCGGACTGATGCGGATAAACGAATACACACTGTTGTCCACATCATTGGCATTAATCCATGCAAAACCTTCCGGCTTATAATCCGTCGCATACAGGCACGGATAACTGCTGTAGAGCTTCATGCACTTTTTCGTAAACTGCTGCATTTCCTTGTGGGACGGATCATCTAACAGATACCAGTCTAATGCACGTTCTTCGCTCCACTCGTTCCACTGGGCAAATTCCTGACCCATAAATAACAGCTTCTTGCCCGGATGTCCGCACATATAGGCATATGCAAGCTTTAAATTGGCAAACTTGCTTTCCCGGTCGCCCGGCATTTTACCAAGCATTGAACATTTCAGATGAACAACCTCATCATGCGAAAGCACCAGCACAAAATGTTCACTGTACGCATACATTAAACTAAACGTCATCTTGCTGTGGTTAAACTTTCTAAAATACGGGTCAAGCTTCATATATTCAAGGAAATCGTGCATCCAGCCCATGTTCCACTTAAATGTAAATCCAAGGCATTCTCCGTTGTCCGGGTCACCGCTGACCATCGGCCATGCCGTTGATTCCTCGGCAATCGTAACTGCCTGCGGAAAACGCTTGCGCATCATACTGTTAAAATGCTTTAAAAAGCTCATCGCTTCAAGATTCTCATGGCCGCCGTAGATATTGGCCACCCACTCGCCATCATTCTTGCCGTAATCCAGATACAGCATGGACGCCACCGCATCGACTCTCAGACCATCTACGTGGAACTTATCCACCCAGTACATGCCGTTTGCAATCAGGAAATTGGATACTTCATTTTTACTGTAATCAAAAACTTTTGTTCCCCAGTCCGGATGCTCACCCTTTCTGGAATCCGCATATTCATACAGACACTGTCCGTCAAATTCCGCCAGTCCGAATGCATCTTTTGGAAAATGTGCCGGTACCCAGTCCAAAATAACTCCGATTCCCTTCGAATGCATGTAATCCACAAAATACATAAAATCCTTTGGCGTTCCGTAGCGTTTGGTTGGCGCATAATAACCTGTTACCTGATAGCCCCATGAACCGTCAAACGGATATTCTGCAATGCCCATCAGTTCCACGTGCGTATAGCCCATATCCTTTACATAGTCTGCCAGCTCCGGCGCAATCTCACGGTAATTCATAAAACCGTCTTTGGTTCCATCCTCTTTTTTTTTCCATGAGCCGAGATGACATTCGTAAATTGCCATCGGACTTTCTAAATGATTTTCCTTTTTCTTCTTTTCAACCCAGCTTTTATCGGTCCAGTGAAAACCTGTCAAATCCGTAATAATAGATGCATTGTCCGGGCGAAGCTGGGCTTCGTTGGCATACGGGTCTGCTTTATAAATTGCTTCTCCCTGCGGTGTCACAATTAAGAACTTGTACATCTGACCAACCTTTGCACCCGGTATAAACAATTCGTATATGCCGCCGTCTGATACCGGTTTCATATCGTATCCGTAGGCTTTCCAGTCATTAAAATCACCGACTACAAAAATATCCTTTGCATGAGGCGCCCACACCGCAAAATAGACCCCTTCCTGTCCGTCCTTTACTGCCTTATGTGCGCCCATCTTGTTGTAAATCTCATAATGCGTACCTTCCCCAAAAAGATACGCATCCAGTTCTGTCATAAATACATCTGTTGAGTCTTTTTTAGCCATAAATATTCCGCCTCCGCCTTTACAAATTTTATTCTGCTGTCTGCACGTTTATGATTATTAATTGTACCATACTCTACAGATAAATACTATTTATATTTTTTTTGCTTTTTTGTACAAAACTAAAACTAAGTGTGCTATACTTTGGGAAAAACATATATAATGATGTATACAAAAAAGGAGTACGTATTACAATGATTTACAATTTAATCAGTTCTGATTTGATAAAAGAAGTTACTTTTATCAGTGTGCTGTTTGCATTTATTTTGACCTGCGCAGCCATTGCTTTAGGCAAGAATATCCTTCCGCGCGATGCCGGACGTGCCTATGCCATCAACGGTTCCAAATCCGTT
>ERZ833822.2431-NODE-2431-length-11595-cov-3.162565_pt1 | contig 11595 bp, 10 predicted proteins | sample MGYA00519913_ERZ833822 | MGnify/ENA primary metagenome ERZ833822 (study PRJEB31850, sample SAMEA3708746) | human gut metagenome | biome: human gut; feature: human-associated habitat; material: faeces | place: China | collected 2014 ... | reverse complement strand
GGAGCCCCTGGAGCGCGGCTACGGCACCACCCTGGGCAACTCCCTGCGCCGAATCCTGCTGTCCTCTTTGCCCGGCACCGCGGTGACCTCCATCAAGATCGCCGGTGTCCAGCATGAGTTTTCCACCATTCCTGGTGTGAAGGAGGACGTGACCGAGATCGTCCTCAATATCAAGAGCATCATTGCCAAGCTCCACTGCGAGGAGACCAAGACCGTCCATATCGAGGCCTCCGGCGAGTGCGTTGTGACGGCCGGCGATATCAAGGCGGACGCCGATGTGGAGATCCTGAATCCGGATCTGCATATTGCCACCCTGGGCGCCGACGCCACTCTGTCCATGGAGCTGACCTTGTCCCACGGCCGCGGCTATGTCCCCGCCGACCGGAACAAGCCCGCCCAGACCATCATTGGTCTGATCCCCGTGGACTCCATCTACACCCCTGTGCGCAAGGTCAACTATACGGTGGAAAACACCCGCGTGGGTGACGCCACCGACTATGACAAGCTGACGCTGGAGGTGTGGACTGACGGGACCATCGATGCCCGGGACGCTGTTTCCCTGGGCGCCCGCATCCTCTGCGACCACTTCGCCCTGTTCACCGACCTGTCCGAGACCATGGGCAGCCGGTCCACCGTGGTGGAGAAGGCCGAGACGCAGCGGGACAAGGTCATGGAGATGACCATTGATGACATGGATCTGTCCGTCCGCTCTTATAACTGCCTCAAGCGCGCCAACATCAACACGGTGGAGGATCTGATCTCCAAGACCGAGGAAGAGATGATGAAGGTGCGCAACCTGGGCCGCAAGTCCCTGGAAGAGGTCATCAACAAGCTGGCGATGATGGGCCTGTCCCTGTCCAGCGATGACAACAACTGAGCACACCACCCCCAGCCTGTCCCCCGGGACGGGCGGAGGCGTATGCGATTCGGGACCGTGGCGAAGGTATGTAACGTTCCGCTTCCCATGCTGCCCAGCTGGGCGGTCCTTGTGGGGTCCCGGGCCAATGGCCGAATGAACGAATTTGAAATGGATCTCGCCACGCGAGGTCAGAGGAGTGTTTCTCATGTCTCAGAAGAACCGTAAGCTGGGCCGCACCAGCGATCAGCGCCGGGCCATGCTCCGCGCCATGGTCACCTACCTGCTGGAGAATGGTCAGATCAAGACCACCATCACCCGGGCTAAGGAAGTGGCTCCCGTGGCCGAGAAGATGATCACCCTGGCCAAGAAGAACGACCTGGCCTCCTACCGTCAGGCTCTGGGCTTCATCACTAAGGAGGATGTGGCCAAGAAGCTGTTTCAGGAGCTGGGCCCCAAGTATGCTGAGCGCAACGGCGGCTATACCCGCGTTGTCCGCATCGGCCCCCGCCGCGGCGATGCCGCCGAGATGGCGATCATCCAGCTGGTGTAATTCCGCACCGGAGTAACGAGATCCCGGCCCATCAGGGCCGGGATTTTTTCGCCGCGGCGGGGAAACCGGTCCACGGACAGTCCCCATTCTCAGAAAAAAGGGGCCCCCGGGCGAGCCCAGCGGCCGCGCAGCCGTTAGCGGCCTTGCCGCCTTACGGATGCGGCGTGCCCCTTGCGGGCAAGTGGGTCGCCTGGGGAGAGGAGGAGAAGCGGAATGAGTGAGCCCAGTCGGGAACGAGTGGGCGAAGGATATGGAGCCAGCGACGACGAGGCGGTCATCCCGCTGACCCCGCCCCATCCCCCGTGAAGCGCACAGAGACAGGTGCGGATCAACATTGAGGTGCAGAGCCGCCCCATGGAAATCGGAATCAAGGATCCCGGAGGAGCATCAGAGATACGGCTCCTCCGGGATCCTTTCGCCGTGATACAAAAAGGCGCAGGAACACCATGAGGATGTTCCTGCGCCGCAGGAGCGCCGGGGTCCTATGGATAACGCCGCCGGCTCAGCGGATCAGCCTGGAGGGGCTGAGAGACCGGAACTGCCGGGTCATGGTGAGGCAAAGGTCGTTGTAGTAGTCCAGATAGGCCTTTTTCTGCTGCCGCTGGACACGCTGGCGGTCCTGGAGCAGCTTCCACTCCGCGCAGCATTTGTGACAGCCGGGCTGATAGTTGGGACAGGTACCCTGACAGGGAAGCATGATCGACACCTCTCTCACAAAACATAGACGTTTGGGCTGAAAGGAAAAACAGCAGGCTCCAGAGGGCAAAACGCGCGTAGACGCGCAGCCGCTATGGACCTGCTGTTCGCTGGAGTGCGGAGAAAAAAGAGGGCCTCAGAGTCCCGCCTGGGGCCCGGATGATGCTGTCCCGGCGCTGATCCAACATGGAAACTCCTCCTTCCGCACTTCAGAAGCTGATTCCATTGTAGCAGACTTCCGGCGGCTTTTCCAGACGATTTCTGTAAAAAGCGTATGAAAAGTTTTCCAGGGGAAAGACCTGCGGGAAAACGGGCCGGTGTACACAAGGTACACCGGCCCGCTTGCTTACGGCTCAGAAGTCATAGCCCTCAATCACGGCCTCGGCCTGAGTGGAGGGTGCGTAGGCGCCGCCCTCCCCGAGTTCCAGAGCTTCGGCCTCCCGGTTGGTGAGCGCCAGATGGGTCTCGTCCAGAACCTTCAGCTCGTGGAGGAGCGCCAGCGTGTGGCTGGCCTGGGGGGTGAGGGTGATGGAGAAGGAGGAGCCATAAGAGGAAATACCTACATCCCCAGGCTTCGGAGGAGCCTCATAGTCAAAGTACAGGTCGGTGGCGCAGGTATTTTCCATCCGTTCGACACTGTTGTCAAAGAGATAGCGCACACCGATGGTGCCCTCAGCGAAGTCCTGCTTCATGGCCTGCCACAGCTTCTCAGTGGAGCCGTCGATATAGACGGTTTCATACTGCCGTGTCTGGGTGTTCCACACATCCTCCAGATAGGCGGCCACCAAACGGCAGTTGGCCTCAATGTCGTGGAAGCCGTAAAGCTGCTCCATATTTTCCCGGTCAGAGAGGAGCTGCCCCGCCGCCCAGGTGGGAGTTCCTTCCACGCCGCGGTCGGACTCCACGATGGGAAGGGCAGAATAGCCCCGCTCCAGAGCCGTGCCGTCGGCCAGCTCGTAGTGCAGATCCAGATAGAGGTATTCCGTATACCCCTGAGGATCAGACTCCTCTTCCCTGTTCTCCTCCTCCAGTGCTAGGGCGGCGCGGTGGAGCTGGAGCACCAGAGCGATCTGCTCCGGGTCCTCCAGGGTCAGCCCACGCCCCTGCCCGTCGTCATAGGGGGCGCTGTGCAGGCCATTGAGGGTGACCGCAGTGACCTGATCGGCCTGGGGCACCCGGTCCTCAAAGCCGTACCAGTCGTAGTGGACGCTGAGGGAGAGGAGCACAATGACGGCAGCCAGAGGGACCGCGCCCTTCCAGGTCGCCAGCACCCGGAAGGACTTCCGCAGGAGCATCTCCGCGGCGAAGTAGCCTGCCAGCCCCCAGAACAGGATCCAGCCCATCAGGGTCAGGTCAGAGAGGCCGGACAGCAGCTCATAGGTGAACATTCCGCCAGTGAGTCCGGCGCACAGGGCCACTCCATATTTGAACAGGGGACGGACCAGCTTGACCGCCACCACGTCCCCGGCGGATTCGATGTGCCGGGACCGGTAGATTAGCAGGGCGGCGATGGACAGAGCCACGCCTGCGGCGGCGTAGACCGCCACCAGGCCGGGCTGGTAAAGCACAAAGGCGTCATCACGGGACACGATGGAAACTGCATTGGACAGGATGACGGGCGGGGACAGGTGATCCACAAGCTCCCATACAGGGGATGGGAAGGAGCGGAAGCCGTAGAGGAACAGATCGCATACCGCCTCCACTAGAGAGGTCATCAGAAAGGCCAGCAGGTTCAACACCCCATAGAACACCGGCAGGGCGGCCAGATGGCCGGTAAACATGGCGCAGAACACGGCGAAGGAGTAGAAAAAGAGGCACAGCCCGCCCTGGGCCAGCAGCCACTGGACCAGTGGCCAGAGGGCCAGACACCCCAGGGCCGCCTCCGTGGCGGCGGTGAGGGCGAAAACGGCCAGCTGGGGCAGCAGCAGGAAGGACAGCCCCGCCAGGTACTGGGTGAGAAACAGGGCCTCCCGCCGGAGGGGCAGGGCGTGCATCATGCACGCTGAGCGGCTGGAGTATAGATAGGAGAACACCGCCATGGCACACACCAGTCCCATCACCGCCGCCAGGGCTACACCCACCTCAAGCAGATAGGGGATCTGGCTGACCGCGTTTTGCAGGCGCTCCGCCAGCTCCTTCGGGGTGGACGAGCCCTTCCAGCGCATGGCGTCCGCCCACAGGCGCAGGGGCAGGACCAGCGTCCACCCCGCTGTGTACAGGGCCCAGATCGGCCAGAAGCGAAGGAATGTCTTGCGGAAGAGCGCTGTGTTAAAGAACGATGTCCCGGACCGCATAGTCCTCACCTCCCAACTCATAGATAAAGATCTCCTCCAGAGACAGGGGCAGGGCCTCCATCAGCATGGGGGAAAAGACTGCCACCCGGCTTTTGATGACCGCCGGTTCCCCCCGGACGATCAGGGTGTGGACCCGCCCCAGCTGGGTGACATGGAGCACATTCAGATCCGGAGGCAGCTGGGGCAGCTGCCCGTCAGGAAAGACCACCTGGAGCTTCAGGATGTTGTCCTGAAGGTCGGTGAGGGAGCGCTCCAGCAGCACCTTTCCGTGGGAGAGGATGCCCACATGGTCGCACACATCCTCCAGCTCCCGCAGGTTGTGGGAGGAGACCAGCACGGTGGTCCCCCGCTGGGCCACATCTCCCATGAGGAGGGACCACACCTGCCGCCGCATCACCGGATCCAGGCCGTCCACCGGCTCATCCAGCACCAGGATGTCCGGCATACAGCACAGGGCTAGCCAGAAGGCGGACTGCTTCTGCATCCCCTTGGACAGGCGGCGGATGGGCTGCTTCTCATCCACGGCGGGGAAGGCGTCCTTCAGGGTTTGGTACCGCTTGTCGTCGAACTGAGGGTACAGTCCCCGGTAGAACTTCATCATGTCCCGGGTGGAGGCCGACAGGAAGTAGTACAGCTCGTCTGGGATCCAGGCCATCCGGCTCTTCACCGCGGGGTTTTCATACACTGGCTGACCGTCCACCCGCACGGAGCCGGAGTCCGGCCGGTAGATTCCGGTGATATGCCGCAGGATGGTGGACTTGCCTGCGCCGTTAGGCCCCACCAGGCCGTAGATGGAGCCGCCCTCCACCGACATGGTCAGACCGTCCAAAGCCCGGAAGCCGTCAAAGCTTTTGACCACGTTGTTCACTTGGATCATTGTGCTTCCCCTCCTTCCATAGCCCGCACCCGGGAAGTGAGCTGCTCTCCGGTGACCCCGAGATAGAGCAGCTCGGCGGTCACGGTGTCAAAGCGTCCCAGCAGACTGTCCCGCCGGCCCTGGTCCACCCCGGTGTGGGGCGCGGCGAAGGAGCCTTTCCCCGGGACGGAGCAGACATAGCCCTCCGCCTCCAGGGACTCGTACGCCCGCTGGATGGTGTTGGGGTTGATAGCCAGGCTGCTGGCCAGGGCACGCACCGAGGGGAGCTTCTCCCCCTCCCGGATCACGCCGGTGACCATCAGGCGGCGCAGGCCGTCCCGCACCTGCTCATAGATGGGCCGGGCGTCCCGATAGTCCAGATTCAGCATACCACGTCCTCCCTTCTGCCGCAGGTCCCGCAGAGGGGCGGAACTGTGCGGCTGTATGAACTGTATTAGTACACTAAGTGTACCCAGGAGGTGGAGGAAAGTCAATTAAGAACTGTTTAAGATTTTCTTAGGATGGGGAGGCCGCCGCAGTTGCAGCAGGGATCCATTCCGGTCACCAAATGTTTTTTGGAAGAAATATAAATTGCAAAATAGACTGGGGATGTGTATGATTAAGGTGAACAAATATTCCCATGTTAAGACTTGAAGGAGGACCAGCAATATGTTTTCATCCATTGGCTTTATCGGCACAGGCACCATGGGTGCGGCGGTGGCCCGGGCGGCGGTCAAGGGGGCCCAGGGCGCGCCTGTCCTTCTGGCCAACCGGACCCGGTCCAAAGCGGAGGCAGTGGCCCGTGAGCTGGGCGCGCAGACGGCGGACAACGAGACGGTGGCCCGGGAGTGCAGCCTGATCTTTCTGGGGGTGAAGCCCCAGATGATGGAACAGATGCTCTCCGGGCTGGTCCCCATTCTGAAGGCGCGGAAGGACCGGTTCGTGCTGGCCTCCATGGCCGCGGGGCTGGACGCCCGGCGCATTCAGGAGATGGCCGGCGGCGCGTATCCGGTGATCTGCCTGATGCCCAACACTCCGGTGGCAGTGGGGGCCGGTGTGGTGCAGTACTACGGGGTGGACGCCACTGAGGAGGAGCTGTCCGACTTCCAGAACCTGCTGTCCGCTGCGGGGATGATCGACCGGGTCGACCCAGAGCGGCTCAACGCGGCCAGCGCTGTCTCCGGCTGCGGCCCTGCGTTCTGCGCCATGTTTATAGAAGCCCTTGCGGATGGCAGCGTGGCCTGCGGCCTGCCCCGGGACAAGGCGCTGGCCTATGCGGCCAAGATGGCGGAGGGCACGGCCCGGCTGATGCTGGAGAACCACGCCCACCCCGGCCAGCTGAAGGACGGAGTGTGCTCCCCCGGCGGAACCACCATCCAGGGCGTACGCACCCTGGAGGACCGGGGCTTCCGCTCCGCGGTGATAGAAGCGGTCATCGCCGCCTATGAAAAGACCATCGCCCTGGGCAAGTGACCGGGCGTGACCGGACGGCCGCCCCCGGCGGACCGCTCCACAGGAAAGGGGCTGTTTGTACATGAGAATCGTAGTCAAAGTGGGGACCTCCACCCTGGCCCACGCCACGGGCCGGATGAACATCCGCCATGTGGAGGACCTGGTCAAGGTCCTCAGCGACCTGAAAAACGCGGGCCATGAGGTGATCCTGGTCTCATCCGGCGCCATCGGTATGGGCGTGGGCAAGCTGAATCTGCCCGGAAAGCCCAGTGATATGCCATCCAAGCAGGCCGCCGCCGCGGTGGGCCAGTGTGAGCTGATGTACACCTATGACCGGCTGTTCCTCCAGTATAACCATACGGTGGCTCAGATCCTCCTCACCGGCGAGGATGTGGACCACGCCGAGCGGCGGCAGAACTTTGAAAACACCCTGGAGCGCCTGCTGGAGCTGGGCGCTCTGCCCATCATCAACGAGAACGACACCATCGCCACCGCCGAGATCAAGGTGGGGGACAACGACACGCTGGGGGCCATCGTGGCCTGCTCGATCCATGCGGACCTGCTGGTCCTGCTCAGCGACATCGAGGGCCTGTATACCGCCGATCCCCGGAAGGATCCGGAGGCCCGGCTCATCCCCGTGGTGGAGAAGGTCACCCCGGAGATCGAGGGGCTGGCTGGCGGCGCGGGCTCCGGCCTGGGCACCGGCGGCATGGCCACCAAGCTGCGGGCGGCCAAAATGGTCACCGCCGCGGGCTGCGATATGATCATCACCAACGGGGAGCGGCCCCAAGTGCTGTATGATGTGGCGGATGGAAAAGCGGTGGGCACCCGCTTTTTGGGGAAGAAATCAGGAATAGATTGACTCCAAATCGGAAAAATAACACGATAAATTACAAAAAGGAATCGAAATTCGGCCCGTGGACGCAAGAGGAGCGGGAGGCAGGCCGGAGACGGAAAGATTTGAAGAGGGTGACGTCAATGACGACAATGGAACTGCTGAAGAAGGCCAGGGGCGCCAAAGGGGCCCTGGCCCTGGCGGATACGGAATTGAAAAACCGGGCGCTGATGGAGATGGCCCGGGCCCTGGAGGACCGCACGGCGGACATTCTGGCCGCCAATGTCCAGGACCTGGAGGCGGCCCGTGGGACCATCTCCGAGGTGATGCTGGACCGGCTGGCGCTGAGTCCCGAGCGCATCGCCGGCATGGCCCAGGGGATGCGGGAGGTAGCCGCCCTCCCCGACCCGGTGGGCGCCGTGCTGTCCCGGGTGGAGCGGCCCAACGGGCTGGTGATCGAAAAGACCGCCGTCCCTATGGGGGTCATCGCCATCATCTATGAGAGCCGTCCCAACGTCACCAGCGACGCCGCCGCTCTGGCGTTGAAGGCGGGCTCCGCCTGTGTGCTCCGGGGCGGCAAGGAGGCCCACCGCTCCGCCGCCGCCATTGTGGCCGCCCTGAAGGAGGGGCTGGTGGTGGAGAACACCATCGTCGTGGACGCCAAGAGCGGCTACACCGGCGCCGGCCGCCGTCCCGCCCCCAACAAGCTCCTGGCTGAGGCCAGCAACAGCTTCTGCGCCTATGCTCTGGGCGGCAGCCACCGCCACACCCCCGAGATCGAGCAGAACATCGCCTACCTCACCGGCAAGGATCTGATGAAGTCCGAGACCTGGCAGTTCATCAACTTCCAGCCCCACCTGACTCCCCAGATCCGCGGTATTGAGGTCACCATCTATGCCACCCTGAACAAGGACGTCACCAACGACGAGCTGTACGAGATCTATCAGCGCTACTACAAGGACGAGTACTTTGTCCGCGTGTTCCCCGCCAGCAAGCCCGTCCAGACCAAGTGGACCGCCGGCACCAACCTGTGCTGCATGACGCCCACCTACGACGCCCGCACCAAGCGCCTGCTGGTCAGTTCTGTCATCGACAACATCGGTAAGGGCGCCGCCGGTCAGGCCATCCAGAACATGAACATCATCTTCGGCCTGGATGAGACCACCGGCCTGAAGATCGCCCCCATGTATCCCTGATCCCTCCGGGAGGATTTCAGTCACCCTGTGAGAACTGCCCGTCCGGTCTGGACGGAAGAAAGGAAGGACATTTATGGCATATAAACTGATCGAGGGCGGCGGCGTTACCACACCCCAGGGCTTTCTGGCAGGAGCCTGCTATGTGGGCGTAAAGAGCCGGAAGAGTGAGAAGCCTGACGTGGCCATCATTTATTCTGAGCAGCCCGCTTCCTGCGCGGCCATGTTCACCACCAATAAATTCTGCGCCGCTCCGGTCATTCTGGACCGTGAGATCCTGAAGAAGGGTAAGGCCCGCGCCGTGGTCATCAACAGCGGCAACGCCAACGCCGCCACTGGCACCCAGGGTATCGAGGATGCCAAGCGGGTGGAGACCGAGGCGGAGAAGCTGCTGAACCTGGGCGAGGACGAGGTCTTTGTCTGCTCCACCGGCGTTATCGGCCAGAAGCTCCCTGTGGAGAAGGTCCTGGACGGCGTGCGCCGCATCGTCCCTGAGCTGAGCAAGGACAAGGGCACGGACGCCGCGTGGGCCATCATGACCACTGACACGGTCCGCAAGGAAGTGGCCTATGAGATGGAGCTGTCCGGCGGCACTGTCCGCATCGGCGCCATGGCCAAGGGCTCCGGTATGATCCATCCCAACATGGCCACCATGCTGGCTTACATCACCACCGACGCCAAGGTGGATGCCTCTGTGCTCCAGGGGATGCTGAAGAAGAGCACCGACAAGAGCTTCAACATGATGACCGTGGACGGCGATACCAGCACCAACGACTCCCTGTTCCTGCTGGCCAACGGCGCTTCCGGCGTGGCCATCGAGACGGAGGAGGACAAGGCCGCCTTTGCCGAGCTGCTGGACAGCATCTGCATGGACATGGCCCTGCGCATCGCCTCTGACGGCGAGGGCGCCACCCACCTGATGGTGGTGGAGGCCTATGGCCTGCCCACCGAGAAGGACGCCAAGCTGGTGGCCCGCTCCATCGCCGGGTCCACCCTGTTCAAGGCCGCCCTGTTCGGCAAGGACGCCAACTGGGGCCGCATCATGGCCGCCGCCGGCTACTCCGGAGCCGACGTGGATCCCACCAAGGCCGACTGCATCCTGAAGAGCGCCGCCGGCGAGGTGGTGGTGATGGAAAACGGCTTCGGCACTGATTTCAGTGAGGAGCTGGCCAAGAAGGTGCTCACCGAGCACGACGTGACGGTCATCGTGAACTTCCACAGCGGCGACGGCGAGGCCAAGGCGTTTGGCTGCGACCTGACCTATGACTATGTGAAGATCAACGGCGACTACCGTTCTTAAAAAGGAGGGCGCGCTGTGAACGACGTAGCGAATAAGGTCGCCACGCTGATGGAGGCCATGCCCTATCTGAAAAAGTATGCCGGCAAGGTGATCGTGATCAAGTACGGCGGCAACGCCATGATCAACGAGGAGCTGAAGGCCGCCGTCCTCCAGGACGTGGTCATGCTCAAGCTGCTGGGCATGAAGCCCGTCCTCAGCCACGGCGGCGGACCTGGCATCAACAAAATGCTGGAGAAGCTGGAGATCCCCGTGCAGTTCATCAACGGCCTGCGCTACACCTCCGAGGACATCATGCGGGTGGTGGAGGCGGTGCTCATCGGCCAGGTGAACAGCGAGCTGGTGGGCCGCATCAACGCCATCGGCGGCGAGGCCGTGGGCCTGTCCGGCATCAGCGCCAACATCTACAAGTGCGTGCAGCGCAGCGAGGAGCTGGGTTTCGTGGGCGACGTGGTGGAAGTGAACGCCGCGCCCGTCCAGGCCATGCTGGACGCCGGGTACATCCCCGTGGTGGCCCCTGTGGGCACCGACGGGAAGGGCAATAGCTTCAACATCAACGGCGACACCGCCGCCGGTAAGCTGGCCAGCGCCTTGGGCGCGGAGAAGCTGATGCTCCTCACCGACATTGAGGGCCTGTGTAACGACATCAAGCTGCGGGATGTGATCAGCTATCTGAACATCGCCGACGTGCAGGGCCTGAAGGATCAGGGCACCATCGCCGGCGGCATGATCCCCAAGGTAGACTGCTGTGTGCAGGCCATCGAGGAGGGCGTCACCAACGTCCACATCATCGACGGCAGAAAGCCCCACAGCATCCTCTATGAGGCCTTTACCGACGAGGGCATCGGGACCACCGTGGGTAAGGATGTACCCAGCGTGGGCATCAAGTGGAAGTAAGCCTGAAAGGGCATCAACGAACTAAAATATGAGGAGGAAATCCCTATGATCGAGAAGTTCAAGAGCAATGCCGAAGCCATCGCCACTGCGGATAAATATCTGTATGGCAACCACGCCAGAATGCCCATCGTGATGGACCGCGGCGAGGGCTGCTGGGTCTGGGATCTGGACAACAACAAGTATCTGGACTTCGTGGGCGGCATCGCCGTCAACGGCCTGGGCCACCACCATCCCGCCATCGTGGAGGCGCTGGACCGCGCCAAGGACATGATGCACTGCTCCAACTACTACTACAATGAGCCCGCCATTCAGGTCTGCAAGCTGATCTGCGAGAACAGCTGCTTCGAGAAGGTCCTCTTCGCCAACTCCGGCGCCGAGGCCAACGAGGGTCAGATCAAGCTGGCCCGTAAGTACGCGGTGGACCACGGCCATCCCGAGCGCTATGTGGTCATCTCCATGCTGAAGTCCTTCCACGGCCGTACTCTGGCCACCGCCACCGCCACCGGCCAGGAGATCGTCCACAACCCCAAGTGGTTCTCCCCCCTGCCCGAGGGCTTCCGCTATGCTGAGTTCAACAACCTGGAGTCCGTGAAGGAGCAGATGGGCGACGACGTTTGCGCCATCCTCACCGAGCCCGTCCAGGGCGAGGGCGGCGTCCGCCCCGCC
>ERZ833822.2427-NODE-2427-length-11595-cov-25.364645_pt1 | contig 11595 bp, 9 predicted proteins | sample MGYA00519913_ERZ833822 | MGnify/ENA primary metagenome ERZ833822 (study PRJEB31850, sample SAMEA3708746) | human gut metagenome | biome: human gut; feature: human-associated habitat; material: faeces | place: China | collected 2014 ... | reverse complement strand
GTTCTGATCAAAGCCATCAGGCGTCTTGGAGGTGTCAGAGAAATCACCGATCATCCAGGGGCCGTTGCAGATCATGGCCACGTTGCCTGAGAAGAAGTTGTTGGCCGCGTTCTCATAGGCGCCGCCCACAGCGTCCAGCGTGGTGTAGTTCTGATACCACTTCTGCATCTCGGCGACAGCGTTGACAACCGGCTCAATGTTGTAGTCGGTGGGATACTTGGTGTTCATGAACTCCAGGCCCTCATCGCCGCTGGTGGCAACCATGGCGCCCATCAGCAGCATGGAGACCCAAGCACCGTCAGCGGTGTCCATAGCCAGTGGAGTGATGCCTGCAGCCAGCAGTTTGTCGCAGTTGTCAAAAAACTCATTCCAAGTGGTAGCGGGCTGAATACCAGCCTGGTCAAATAACTCCTTATTGTAGAAGTAGCCAATCAACTGACCTTCATTGGAGGAAGCATAGATCTTTCCATCGCGGCAGTTGGCAGCCTGCCAGGCGTCGTTTTCATACATGGAAGCCCATTCGGGATCCTCGTTCACCACGTCGGTCAGGTCTACAACCAGATCAGCTTCCAGGGCTAAGTCCAGCAAGCTGTATCCGCCACCGTAGACCACGGGAGGCAGTTTGCCGGAAGAGATTTGGACTTGAATTCGATCAGCATAATTGGCATCTCCGGGGATCTCCTCAACCTCAATGCGATACTGGCCCGCATATTCTTCGTTGAAGCGACTGACCAATTCCTCCACCACGGGGGCAGCCGTGTTGGTCCCGATCTGGAAAGTGGGATAGTTGATTACAATCTCATCTTCAGAGGAGCCGCTACCATCATTGGGGGCCTCATCGCTGGTGCCGCCGCAGCCCATCAGACCGAGGAGCATGGCCAGAGCCAGTGTGCAAGACAACCATCTTTTCATCTTCATTATCGTGTTCCTCCTTCGTTTCAGGGGTATAGCTACACCCCTCCTGTATGCTTTCTCAGTATATCACGGAAAAGACTACAAATATTAAGACTCTTTTGCTCTGATTCTGGTATAAATTCGCTCAATTTTTGCCGCCGAAGGCGGAGAGAGAAGAGGGCGGGAGATTTACAGATTTCAGTGTTGAAAAAGGAAAATCCTCATTGTACAATGAACCCAAGAGAAAAGTTAGGCGGCCCGAGGCGGTGAAGGAAATGGCACATAGACGGGGAAATGTCAGGCGGAAGCGGTCTCTCATGGTCAGAATGTTTTTACTGGTCTGTGTGACGATTTTGGGACCGTCACTACTGATGCTTCTGGTGTTCTATCGTACGATCCCTGCTAGAATGGAATCACAGGCCAAGGGAAATGTAAATTTCTACATCAGCCAAGTGACTGCATCTGTTGCCAACACTATGGAATTGGCACAGGACATCGCGTATAATGCCATGATAGACGATAGCCTGTGTGCAAGTATGCAGGATTTGGACATGTATCTGGCTTTGCAGGGACGGGATGACCTGCTTCGGGTCGTGGGGGGAGTGGCGGCTTACCAATCCACTTGGAAACGGGGAGCGGTAAACAGCGTGTACCTTTTTCGCAGGGATGGGGCGTTCACCTTTTACTCCCCCAGGGGGTCCTATGAGCAGGAGCAGCGCCGAATGCAGAGTATCTATGAGGCTGCAAACGAACAATCTTCAGCAGAGACGCTGTTTTCCATAGAGAATACGCCAGAGAACACCGCCTATTTTTTGCTGGACTATAAGAATATCGATACGCTGGAACCGTTGGGCAAGCTGATTATGGAGATTGATGTAGATACTTTACTGAATGCTGGAGACTTGACGGAACTCTATCCAAACACATGCTTGGCGCTCTCAGATGGAGAGGGAAAACTGCTATACGGGGAGGGGGAGGACCTGCAAGAACTTCTGGAGCAGACTGAGGATAACTCTTCCTATCTCCAAGGAACTGCCCCGGGTTGGCAGGGCCGCTTTTACCATGTCAGTCAGCGTGTGGACGATGAGGAGCTGCGGGTGGATATTTTTATACCACTTCCGTCCATGTACGATTTGGTTTGGGAGGGGAGTTGGATTTTCTCAGCCCTGTGTATCGCGATTGTGCTGCTGACGGTTCTGGCGGCTGCGGTCGCCTATCATCGAGTGCTGGGGGATCCGCTGCAGAAAATGGAGGGGATGTTCACCCGCAGGGCTGCCATGAGCATCCCGGGCACGATCTTGTCGCAGTTGGGCACCAGCACCAGGCCGTCCAGCTGATGGGCCATGAGCATGGTCTCCACGCTGTCGCAGATCAGCTCACGGGAAGCCAGGGAATACTTCATGCCCACATGGCCCATGGCGATGCCGTCGCACACGCCGATGGCCGGGATCAGGATGGGGGTACCGCCCGCCATCTCGATACCGGCCTTGACGGCATCGGCGATCTTATCCAGATTCATGTGGCCGGGCACGATCTCACTGTGGGCGCTCACCACGCCGATGAGCGGACGCTCCAGCTCTTCCGGGGTGTAACCCAGTGCATAAAACAGGCTGCGGTTCGGCGCACGCTCCGAACCCTTGGTCACGTTGTCACTTCTCATTGTTTATTCCTCTTTTTCTTATAGCAAAAGACTCCCTCCCAAAGGAGGGAATCTTTCCTGATTTTATCACAAGTTTTGGCTGAACTCCTTCCGTCATCGCTTGCGCGATGCCACCTCCCTCACGGAGGGAGGCTTCACGCTGCGGTCAGACAAAAGGCTCCCTCTTTGAGGGGGCTGTCGCCGCAGGCGACTGGGGGAGTTCATTACTTCTTCAGCCAGCTCATCATGCTGCGCAGCTCTGCGCCCACCTTCTCGATGGGGTGCTCGGCCTCCATGCGGCGCTGAGCGAGGAAGTGGACCTTGCGGCCGCCGTTGGGGCTCATCTCGGTCAGGAACTCGGAAGCGAAGGTGCCGTCCTGGATCTCGGTCAGGACCTTCTTCATCTCCTTGCGGGTCTCAGCGGTGATGAGGCGCTTGCCGGTGCGGTAGTCGCCGTACTCAGCGGTGTTGGAGATGGAGTAACGCATCTTGGAGAAGCCGCCCTCGTTGATGAGGTCAACGATGAGCTTCATCTCGTGGCAGGTCTCGAAGTAGGCCATCTCGGGCTCGTAGCCAGCCTCGACCAGAGTGTCGAAACCAGCGTGGATGAGCTCGCAGACGCCGCCGCACAGGACAGCCTGCTCGCCGAACAGGTCGGTCTCGGTCTCCTCCTTGAAGGTGGTCTCGAGGATGCCGGCACGACCGGCACCGATGCCGGAAGCGTATGCCAGAGCGATGTCCTTCGCCTTGCCGGTGAAGTCCTGCTCGACACAGATCAGAGAGGGGCAGCCCTCGCCCTCGGTGTACAGGCGGCGGACGATGTGGCCGGGACCCTTGGGAGCGATCATGATGACGTCAACATTCTTGGGGGCGGTGATGGTCTTGAAGTGGATGTTGAAGCCGTGTGCGAAAGCCAGAGCCTTGCCCTCGGTCATGTAGGGAGCGACCTGCTTGTTGTAGATGTCAGCGCACAGCTCATCGGGGACCAGCATCATGACGACGTCGCCGGCCTTGGCAGCCTCCTCGACCTCCATGACCTTGAAGTTGGGATGAGTTGCAGCGAACTCAGAAGCCTTTTCCCAGTGAGCAGAACCCTTGCGCAGGCCGACGACGACATTGACGCCGCTCTCAGCGAGGTTCTCGGAATGTGCGTGGCCCTGGCTGCCGAAGCCGATGACAGCGACGGTCTTGCCGTCCAGCACGCCGAGGTTGCAGTCGGAATCGTAGTATTTCTTGATCGCCATGGTAGTTGTTCTCCTTTTGTTTTTTACTTATTTCAGTATAAGAATGAATGATAAGCATCGTATATTTTTCGCTCACCGGGGAGCGGAAAAGCAAATTTGCCTCTGTAGCAGGGCCTGCGCTTTTGCGCCATATCGCGCTTTCAGCGTCCAGCTTCAAGCGGCCCGGCCTGCCAATGGCTCCCCCTCTGGGGGAGCTGTCTGCGGAGCAGACTGAGAGGGCTTTAGTGGCATCTCGTGCCGGGCAGCGGGAACTGTGCCTCTCTTACCTCCTGCGCGGGCTTCTGCATATGCTGATGCATCCCGCCGCGCTCGAGGGCGGTGACGCCGGTGCGGCACTGCTCCAGGATCTGATAGTCCGCCATGAGCTTCAAGAAGGCGTCGATTTTTTCGGGACGGCCCGTCAGCTCAAAGACCATGCTGTCGGGCGACAGGTCGATGATCTTTGCCTTATAGATGCCGGCGATCTCCCGCAACTCTGCGCGGTTGGCGACATTTGCCATCACCTTGAGCAGGAGCAGCTCCCGCTCGAGGGCCGTGGACTCGTTGAGTACGAAGACCTGACGGGTGACTTCCAGACGCTCGGTCTGGAGGATGAGCTGCTGGAGCTCCTTTTCGGTACCCGAGACGGAAACGGTGATGCGGCTGACCGTGGGGTCGTTGGTGGCCGAAACGGTCAGGCTGTCGATATTGAAGCCTCTGCGGCAGAACAGGTTGGACACCCGGGCCAGAACGCCGCTCTGGTTGTCCACCAGCAGGCTGATGACCCTGCGCTGATTGGATTCCATGTCGCTGTGTCCTCCTTATTTCATGATGATGTCGTTGATGTCGCCGCCGCCGGGGATCATGGGCAGGACCTTTTCATCCTTGTCGATCATGCACTCGATCCAGGTGGGGCCTTTCTGCTTCAGAGCGTCGGCGAATGCCTCCTGGAACTGGGCCAGGTTCTCGCAGTGGTAGCCCTTGAGGCCGAAGCCCTCGGCCAGCTTGACGAAGTTGGTCTTGCGGTGGGGGTCGGTCTGGGAGAAGCGCTTGCCATAGAAAGCGGTCTGCCACTGGCGCACCATGCCAAGCACCTGATTGTTGAAGATGACCGTGATGATGGGCAGCTCGTAGCTGACAGCAGTGCAGGCTTCGTTGAGGTTCATGTGGAAGGAGCCGTCGCCGGTGAACATGACCACCCGCTGGTCGCGGCCCAGCGCCATCTGTGCGCCGATGGCTGCGCCGTAGCCGAAGCCCATGGTGCCGAGGCCGCCGCTGGTGATGAAGCCGCGGCTCTTGGTGTGGCGGATGTACTGTGCCGCCCACATCTGGTGCTGGCCCACATCGGTGACGTAGACCGCCTCGGGGCCGCACTGGTTGCAGACCTCGCCGATGACCTGATGAGGCATCAGGCGGGAGGCGTCGGACACCGGGTGGTAATCCTGTGCCTGCCACTCGTGGATCATCTTCATCCAGTCGGGATGCTTCTTGTCCTCGATCATCGGGAGCATGGCGTTCAGCACATAGGCGGCGTCGCCCACGATGGCAAGGTCAACATCCACGTTCTTGCCCAGCTCGCTGGCGTCGATGTCGATCTGGATGATGGTCGCATTCTTGGCGAAGGTCTTGGGGTTCAGGGCCACGCGGTCGGAGAAGCGGGCGCCCACCGCAATAAGGACATCGCAGTCGGCCACCGCCCGGTTCGAGGTGTAGCAGCCGTGCATACCCACCATGCCGATGTTCATCGGGTCGCCGTAAGGCACGACACCTGCGGCCATCAGGGTATAAGTGGCCGGGATCTCAGCCTTTTTCAGAAGGTCACGCAGGGGCTGGCAGCTGGCCGCCGAGCGGACGCCGCCGCCGAAGTAGACCAGCGGGCGCTGTGCGCCGTTGATGATCTCTGCCGCCCACTTGACCTGCTCTTCGTTGAAAGTGGTCACGGTGCGGATGGGCTCCGGCTTTTTCGGGGTGAACTCACACACCGCAGCGGTGACATCCTTCGGGATGTCCACCAGCACCGGCCCTTTGCGGCCGCTCTGGGCGATGCGGAACGCCGCACGCATGGTGTCGGCCAGGTCTTCGACCCGGCGCACCGTGAAGTTGTGCTTGGTGATGGGCATCGTGATGCCCTCGATGTAGGCTTCCTGGAAGCTGTCCTTACCCAGACCTGCCGTGGTCACGTTGCCGGTGAAGGCCACCATCGGCACAGAGTCCATATAGGCAGTGGCGATGCCGGTGACGAGGTTCGTTGCGCCCGGGCCGCTGGTGGCCAGCACCACGCCGGTGCGGCCCGTTGCACGGGCGTAGCCGTCCGCCGCGTGGGATGCGCCCTGCTCGTGGGCAGTCAGCACATGGGTGATGCGGTCGGCGTTTTTGTACAGCTCGTCGTAGAGGTTCAGCACTGCGCCGCCGGGGTAGCCGAAGAGGGTGTCCACCCCCTGCTCACAGAGCACCTCCACAAAGATTTGAGAACCGTTCAACTGCATGGTGAGTTTCTCCTGTTTCCGTTTCCAATTTCCACTTTATACACTTTTTTCCCAAACACTCTCAGAGACAGTACCCGATACCTGATAAACAAAAGGTCTCTGTCTCCTTATCCAAGAGACAAAGACCTGGAATCAATCCAAAACTCTCTGCGGTACCACTCTCGTTGACGCTTTCCGCGCCCTCTCACGGGCTTCCAACAAAGCCCTGCGCTCTAACGGCCGCCACCGGCGCTGCTTAGCGGACGTCCCATATATCGTCCTTCAGCAGGCTGCTCCGGGAGGATTCCGCGCCGGGCCGCCTGCTGCCTTGCATCGTCCGGCAGCTCTCTGAAAAGCGGGTATCCTGCGTTACTTTTTCCCATCTGTGCATTTGTTGGGTCAATTATACTATAAATCGGGCCGTTGTCAATCGACGATTTGTAACGTGAATCATGGCAAACATGAAGATAATTAAACACCATCTTGCGCAGGGCCTTACATCGCTGTATAATTCTGAGTAACCGACTTTACTTAAAGCATAGCCTCTCCCTTTGGGAGAGGTGTCATCGCCTGCGGTTTATGGGCAGGCCCGTCTTCGTACAACCTCTCAGTCTGCTTCGCAGCCAGCTCCCCTTGTAGGGGAGCCTCTGGCGAAGAGATGAAGTTTTCCGCCATGCCAAGGCCTCCCCTCGTTAGGAGCAACAACGACGACCGCCGCCAGTAGCGGAAACAGGGAGTCGCTGTTGGGGCCGCGGCCAGCAAGACGCAAGCAAAGCGCTGCGGATGCTGGGTGCCGCAACCCGGGCAGTGGCACGCCGTCAGGCGTGACGGAGAGGTTTTCCAAAAAAGAGTATAAAGGAACAAGATTATGAACCTCACAGAATGGAACGCCCGGCTCCACGGGCTGGTCATCTTCCGCGCCCTGCTGGACGATGACGTCATTGCAAAATTGGTTGACCTCACCGACCGGATGGCCGCTGCCCCCCAGAGCACGGGAGCTGTGTGCGACGCTGCCGCTTCCTTCGAAGCAGCCCTCTTCGAGCACACCACCAATTTCGGCGAATACCTTTCCGCTGCCGTCCTCGAAGCCGAGACGGTCTGCGTCCGGCAGGCAGCTGTCAGCAAAGTGCCGCCCGTCTTGCAGACAGCGCTGGACAATGAGCTGGACTTCCTGCGGCAGCTGTGCAGCCTGACGCTGGACGAGCTTCTGGACGCCGCCGGTGCCGCCGACAAGCTGCCTTTCCTGCCCCGGTGGGAGACGAAGGCCATCGACCTCCACGCCGCCTACGCCCAGCGGATGAGCGAGGTGGGCAAAAAAGGCTACGGCATGTTCGCTAAGCACCACGTCTTCACGGTCGAGAACGGCCAGCTGGTGCCGGTGCGCTACCCCGACCCCCAGCGCCTCGACGAGCTGCCGGGCTACGAGCAGGAGCGGGAGAAGGTCATCGCCAACACCCGCGCCCTGCTGGCCGGGATGCCCGCCAACAATGTTCTGCTCTACGGCGACGCCGGCACGGGCAAGTCCAGCACCGTCAAGGCCATCGCCAACGAGTTCGCCGCCGACGGCCTGCGCCTCGTGGAAGTCAAGAAGAACCAGCTCTATCAGATCCCCGATCTGATGGACAAGCTGGCGGCAAACCCGCTGAAGTTCATCCTCTTCATCGACGATTTGAGCTTCACGGCCAACGACGACAACTTTGCGGCCCTGAAAGCCATCCTCGAGGGCAGCGTGGGCGGCAGAGCCCGGAACATCGCCGTTTACGCCACCTCCAACCGCCGCCACCTCATCAAGGAGACCCTCTCCGACCGCACCGGCGACGACATCCACGAGGCCGACACTCGTCAGGAGCTGATGAGCCTTTCGGCCCGGTTCGGCCTCACCGTCACCTTCCAGCGGCCCGAGAAAGCCCGCTTCGAGGTCATCCTCACCGAGCTGGCCAAACAGCACGGCATCGAGATGCCCCACGACGAGCTGCTGACCAAGGCCGAAGCCTTCGCCATCCGTGCCGGAGGCCGCAGCCCCCGCGTCGCCAAGCAGTTCATCGAGCAGTGTGCCGCAGGAGTGCAGAAGTAAATAAAAGGAACGCTTCAAATCTTCGAGAGTTCCCTCATGGAATCCCTCCGGAGGCATTCTCTTCGGATGCCCCGGACCACAGCGCCGGGATCCTGCAAAAAATGCGAGATCTCATACCGCACAAAAGTGCGGCCTTCGTCTGAAACGAAAATTTTCCCCTCCGCAAAGCTTACGGTGAAGCCCCGGAATTCAAATGCAAGACCGTTGTCCGGTTCGTTGATGGTGTCGCCCCAGACGGCCCGCTTCAGGGCCGAACAAAGGCGGTATTCCTCTTCCGTGCGGAGCCAGAGTTCCGGCGTCTGGACACTGTGCTCCAGCAGGAACAGGTTGGTAAAATCCCTTACAAAGCCCGTTTCTTTGGCCTCGATGGGCCGGTTCAGCTGCCTCCATTCCCGGATGTCGAAGCGGTAATAAAGGTTTCCTTCCGTCCCTCTCCGGGGGCTGATCTCTGTGATCGCGCTCCGGCGGACGGCGCTGCATTTCGTGACTTCGCCGTAGTACCGGATACCTGCCTGTGCGCCGAACACATACTGTGACTGGTAAAGGGCCACATAGCGGACAGGAAAATCGCTGTCTTGTAGGCGCTCTGCGGGGATGTAATAAAAGCAGTCCTTCCGGCAAATATCCAGCTGCTGCGGGCTGCGCATAGTACCCACCAGTACATCCCGCACGGCCCAGTCCACTGCTTTCAGCTTCGCTTCCAGTTTCTCCATCTCGCCCGCCCCCTGCTGTGCTTTATTTTATTGTACCGTCTTTTCTGCCGGGAGGCAAGATGCAGATAAATAAAAAAATCCGTTGTCATCTGACAACGGATTTTTGAGTGGAGAATTAGGGACTCGAACCCCAGACCCCCTGCGTGTGATGCATGATGGCTTTTCGTTTTTAGAACGATGATTCGTTAAATTGATGCAATTTGCTACAGATCCGCTACAAACGGAAGTATGAAGAGCTAAATAATTCTATAAGCCTGTTTTGGACTTTTGTTTTCTACCGTATGTTTTCCTTTATGAAATCCCATCTTTTCCTATTCTGTATTTCCCTTTTGGTGCTCCTGGCTTTTTCTCTTCTTCTGTTCTTTCGGATTTTGGTGCCAAATCAATGATAGATAGTAAATACCAGCACGCAGTAACCGTGCTTATCAGATAGGCTCCGATAATCCATACATAGCTGTAAAAAACGATTGCCGGAATCACTTTATCTTCCGTATTAGTTCCTATTAAAACGCTTACTATAATCAAGGCAAGCCCAACCAGCAAATTTTCTTTATAGCGATATTGTAATTCCTTACTCGCTCTCGTTGAATTTATTTTTTTCATTAGAGGTGTATTGCTTAATCCAATCAAAATCGATACCGATGTCAAAATAAATCCAGAACAGGTTGTCGTACTTGTTATCATTGCATCTAATAAAAATTCAAGCCTCTCAATTCTCATATTTCCCCAATGATAAATCAGCCCAAGCACTATTGGAGGAAGAAACGCTACTAAAAAATGTTCGATTCCTATTCTTAAAATCGGAAGGATTTCCATCTTTTTCCGCATTATTTCATCCCCTTTCTGCACTCACGCCATTTATCAATTTTCCAGAATTTTACTTTTTAATGCAAAATACAGCCTTTCATGTGTAATTGGGTTTGCCATCGAATAACTAAAAGGTACTGTGTATTTTGCCGCATTGCTCAGTAAATCTATGGTTTCAACTTCTTTGTCATCTTCATCTTCAATCACCACGTTCAACTTGTCGATGCCAGAATAATCATACGCTTCTTTTACAAACGCAATTGCTTGTTCAGCATCCAAAGTTGCATGCTTCCCCCTTCCAACTTTAATTTCCACATTGCAATACTGTCCTCCAACCTTTTTCATTGGCGTTAAAATATCTCTTAACGTTGATTGGGTAGATAACTCCTCCAGCGGATTGGTTTCAGCGACCATTATAACTTTTCTGTATCGCACGTCTGAAGTCATCCGCAAAAGACCTGTTCCTGTCTCCTTGACAGCTAATATAACTATTGTACCCTCAGGTGAAAGTTCGCTCAAATACACTTCCATATTGCGAATGCTTATTCCAAATCGATTTCTTTGCATATATAATGTATGCGTTTCGGGCGAATAAGCCAATGTTGTCGATTCCGCCGGAACTTCATTATTGCCTAATTTAATAAGATCATATTTTCCATCTTCGTGTAAAATTCCAGGAAGAACCTTTTCTCGAATACGAAGCACACGAAGTTCCCATAGCTTATCTTCTTCATGGTACTTACACACATGAAAAACATAGCTATCTCCATTGATATCCTTTTTCGTCTCTAAAGGATCCACTTTAACAATTCTTTTTAAGAGTTCTTCTAAATCGTAAGTTTTACTTCCTGTCGTATTGCTATAAGTAGTATATGTCGGTTCCAAGTGATCAAACCGGACAGATTTCTTCTGAATCTCAGACATTCTGTGTTCCTTTCTATATCTAAGTTTTTTATATTTTGACAAAGAAAGACATCTTTAACCCGCATCGAGTCTCCTAGAACATCCAGCCAATCCATTCTGGTTTTCTTTTCAAATGGTATCATAAGAAAAGTCCCATACATTGTATTTCTGTGTTCAAAATTTTTTCTTTATCACTTCATGTCACTTTCTACAAGAACTTTCCAACGCTTGTTATATATTTTATCCCACCCATCATTAGTATCAAATATATTTTTGCTTACTTCACAAATCTGGTTTATGCTCGTCTTCTTAACACCCTCCACTGCCGCTTCTCTCTGGCTCAAATGCCGCTTTCCAACAGTCAGGCAGTTTGCACCATCCAGTGTATCATACTGTTGGAACGCTCGATTAAAGTCCATCAAGTCATGCAGCCGGACAGGTTTATTCGTCTCATTGTCCACCAACAGGCCCCAGTTTTCCCAATGGCGGTCAGTGTTTCCCACCAGATAATCCAGAATGTTCATCATATAGTATCCGTGAGCATCCAACTCCAGAATTTTATCCAGTGTGTTCCAATCATGATTTGTGCAGTAGACATCGTAGGCCGCATAAGTCACAAGGCTATATCGCTGCGAGGTCATAATTTTGCTGATGGAAACCGGCTCATTCTCAAACATCCCCTGCTCATACAAAACCTGATGACAGTCAAAGCATCGACAGATCTTACTTGCCAGCACCTCACGCTCAACTGCATCTTGTCCACCATCTTTATAAAGATAGAAGCCATCATCCTTGCGCACCCATGCTTTAGGATAGCATCCGCCAGTGGACAAATCATTTGCCAAAAGATGGGCATTTGTCACAGCCATCTGATGCC
>ERZ833822.2416-NODE-2416-length-11667-cov-2.711936_pt1 | contig 11667 bp, 7 predicted proteins | sample MGYA00519913_ERZ833822 | MGnify/ENA primary metagenome ERZ833822 (study PRJEB31850, sample SAMEA3708746) | human gut metagenome | biome: human gut; feature: human-associated habitat; material: faeces | place: China | collected 2014 ... | reverse complement strand
GGGAACGCCATGTTCTCTCAGAAATTCAGTACCGTGCGAAGGAGCAGGGGATTGTGGTGGAGGAATTGCACCTGATCGAGGCGGTGGACGGAAGGATCCGGATTGACGCAGTGCTAAAAAGCCGGCTGGGAGGCTGTGTCGCGGTGAAGACATTTCTGGCGCTCTCCGGCGCCGTGCTTGGAAAAAAGCTCCGGACAACCGCGGATGCGCGGACGTTTATTGCAAAGGAGCCGTTCCGGTTCCTGATCTACGAGGACACCGCATACCGGAGCGTGCAGGGAATTGCGCGGGTGAAGAAGGATGAGGCAAAAATTTCAGGCGACAACTTTTCTTTTCTGGAACTCGAGCGAGGGGAAATGCTGCTTGGACTGTCGGACGGCATGGGCTCCGGGAGCAGTGCCTGCAAGGAGAGCGAGATGGTGCTGGATCTTGTGGAACGTTTTCTGGAAGCAGGGTTTTCCCTGGAGACGGCAATACGCATGATGAATTCGGCGATGGTGATGAAAGGGGAAAATGACATCTACTCCACGTTAGACCTCTGCATGGTGAACTTGTACAGCGGTATGGCACGCTTGTACAAGGTGGGAGCGGCGGCTGCCTTTATCCGGCGGGAGGATGAGGTGGAGTGCATTGCATCGGAAAATCTGCCGGTGGGGGCGCGTGCGCACCTGGATGCAAAACCGAGGGAGATACAGCTGAACGACGGTGATTTTATTGTCATGGTGACGGATGGTGTGTTAGAATACTTACATGTTCCGAAGCCGGAGGAGACGATGCGGGAAATGATTCTCAGTATCAAAACCAACAATCCGGGAATTCTGGCAAAAAAGATTATGGACAGAGTGATGCTTTTTACCGGCGGGCGCGCACAGGACGATATGACGGTACTTGCGGCGTGCATCTGGAAAAAGGCATAGAATAGAATGTGGAACGATAGAGGAAATGCGATGCAGAAGAAAGGAATGGAACTGGAGGGGCTTGTTAAATCCGGGGATGTGGTGCTTGCGGGCGTCTCCGGGGGAGCGGACTCGGTATGTCTGCTGCTTATGCTGCTTGAGTACCGGAAGCACTGCGATTTTTTCCTGGAGGCGGTGCACGTGGAACACGGGATCCGGGGAGATGCCAGCAGGAGAGACGCCGCGTTTGTTAAAAGGCTTTGCGAAAAGCGGGGCGTTTGCTGCAGGATTTATCCGGTGGATGTCCCGGCGTATGCAAAGGGACACGGCCTCGGCGTTGAGGAGGCGGCGAGAAAGCTCCGCTATGAGTGTTTCAGGGAGGCAGCAGAGGACTATGACGGCAGACCGGTGAAGATCGCGCTCGCGCATCATGCGGATGATAATGCGGAGACCATGCTGTTTCGGCTGATCCGGGGGAGCGGACTCCACGGACTCTACGGTATGCGCCCGGCGCGCAGGCTTGCGGAGGGCGTCACGGTAATCCGGCCGCTGCTTGGAATGGAGAGAGCGGAGATCGAGGCGTATCTTAAGGCACAGGGACAGCCTTACTGCCGGGATGCGACCAATGAGGATACCGACTACAGCAGAAACCGGATTCGCCATAAGGTGATGCCGGAATTAAAAGCGGTGAATACGGGGGCGGTGCATCATATGATGCAGAGCGCACAGATGTTAACGGAACTGTCGGATTACCTGGAGGAAGAGACGCGCCGGGCGGCAGAGCGCGTGTGCCGTGACAATCCGGATGCCTGTGTGATTGATGCGGTTCTTTTTTCGGAATATCCCGTGCTTTTAATCCGGGAAGTGCTGCTTGGGGCGCTGCAAAAAGTGGCGGGCAGCAGCCGTGACATCGGAAGCGTGCATGTGGAAGAACTGTGCACACTGTATACAAGACAGGTCGGCCGTGTGATCTGCCTGCCCTACGGCGTGCGTGCGGAGCGCGTGTATGAGGGAATCCGGCTGTACAGGGAAGCGCCGACGGCTGATATGGAACGGGAGAGCATTGAGATTACCGGGGAGATGCTTTCGCGCGCAGAAAAGGAAGAGGTGGTGCTTGCGCTGCCGGATGGCAGGCTGCACCTGCGGATACGTGATTTTTCGGGGAATATGCAGGAAATCCCGAAAAAAACATATACGAAATGGTTCGATTATGGTAAAATAAAATCTGGTCTGCGGCTGCGCAGAAGAGAGAGCGGCGATTACCTGAAGATAGATGCTGCCGGACATACCAAGAAGCTGAAGGAATATTTTGTCAATGAGAAGATTCCGGCGGCGAAGAGAGACGCTATATGGCTTCTGGCAACGGGGTCCGAGATCCTGTGGGTGGCAGGCGGGCGCATCGGCGCCGGCTGCAAAGTCGGAGAGAATACAGAAAAGATATTAGAAGTACGGTTAAGTGGAGGAAACGATTGTGAAGATCAAGAAAATTAACGTTCATCTCACAGAGGAACAGATTGAGCAGAGAGTAAGAGAGTTGGGAGCCGAGATCAGCAAGGTGTACGGAGATGAGCCGGTATGTCTGATCTGTATTTTGAAGGGATCGGTATTTTTTACCTGCGAACTGGCAAAGCGTATTACTTCACCGGTTGAGATAGAGTTTATGTCGGTATCCAGCTATGGATCAGGCACAAGTTCCAGCGGCGTGGTGCGTATCGTAAATGATCTTGGAACCAGTATTGAAGGCAAGAATGTGCTGGTAATTGAGGACATCATCGATTCCGGCAGAACTTTAAGCTATTTGTTGGAGAATTTGAAGACAAGAAATCCGAAGACACTCAGACTGTGTACGCTTCTGGATAAGCCGGACCGGAGAGTGGTGGATGTCAATGTGGATTATGTGGGATTTGTCATTCCGGATGAATTTGTGGTAGGATACGGTCTCGACTACGACCAGAAGTACCGCAATCTGCCGTATATCGGATTTGTTGAGATAGAGGAATAAAGGAGAAATCGATTGAATAGTAAGAGAAGCAGTTACAGAGGATTTGGCATCTATCTGCTCCTGATACTTGCCATCATAGGTATCTGGTATTGGATGGACGGAAACACGTCAACCAACAGTTACACGCGGGCACAGTTTGAGACTGCGGTTGCAGATGGAAATGTTGCACAGCTGAAGATTGTACCGAACCGCGGCGAGGTGCCGACCGGTAATGTATACATTACATTTAAGGACTCCTCAACACAGGTTCTGGCGGTAAACGATGTAAATGATATAGAAGACTATCTGCGCGATCGGCAGTTTACGTCTTACACCGTGGAGAATCCGCCGGAGCAGAGCTGGATCGTGACGATACTTCCGTATCTGATTATTTTTGCGGCGATGTTCATTTTCTTCATGATTATGACCAATCAGGCGGCTGCCAATTCCGGCGGCGGCGGTAAGATGATGAACTTCGGCAAGAGCCGCGCAAAGCTCATGACAGATGACCCGGCAAAGCGGGTGACATTTGCCAATGTGGCAGGTCTGAAAGAGGAAAAGGAAGAGCTTGAGGAGATCGTGGATTTCCTGCGTGCCCCGAAGAAGTATACCAGGCTTGGCGCGCGTATTCCAAAGGGTGTTCTTCTCGTGGGACCTCCGGGAACCGGTAAGACACTTCTGGCAAAGGCGATTGCCGGTGAGGCAGGCGTGCCGTTCTTTAGTATTTCCGGTTCGGATTTTGTGGAGATGTTTGTTGGCGTCGGCGCTTCGCGTGTCCGTGATCTGTTTGAGGAAGCCAAGAAAAATGCGCCGTGTATCGTGTTTATCGATGAGATCGATGCTGTCGCAAGACGGCGTGGTACCGGTATGGGCGGCGGCCACGATGAGCGCGAGCAGACATTGAACCAGATGCTCGTTGAGATGGACGGTTTCGGTGTCAATGAGGGAATTATCGTTATGGCGGCGACGAACCGTGTGGATATTTTGGACCCGGCGATCATGCGTCCGGGACGTTTCGACCGGAAGGTGCATGTGGGACGTCCGGATGTCGGCGGAAGAGAGGAGATTCTTTCTGTTCATGCGAAGAACAAGCCGCTCGGGGATGATGTCGACTTAAAACAGATCGCACAGACGACTGCGGGCTTTACCGGCGCGGATCTTGAGAATCTTCTGAATGAGGCGGCTATTATCGCAGCGAAGGAAGACCGTGCGTATATTACACAGACGGACATCAAGAAGGCGTTTGTGAAGGTGGGAATCGGCGCGGAGAAAAAGAGCCGCGTGATCTCCGAGAAGGAAAAGCGTATCACCGCATTCCACGAATCCGGTCATGCGATTCTGTTCCATCTGCTTCCGGATGTCGGTCCGGTCTATTCCGTATCGATCATTCCGACGGGAGCGGGAGCTGCCGGTTACACGATGCCGCTGCCGGAGCGTGACGACATGTTCAACACGAAAGGCAAGATGCTGCAGGATATTATCGTATCTCTGGGAGGACGTGTGGCGGAGGAGCTTGTATTTGACGACATCACGACAGGAGCATCCCAGGACATCAAGCAGGCGACCCGGATGGCAAAGGATATGGTCACGAAATACGGAATGTCCGAGAATATCGGTCTGATCTGCTACGACAATGACGACGATGAGGTATTTATCGGCAGAGACCTGGCGCACACGAGAGGCTATGGAGAGGGCGTTGCGACCACCATTGACCTGGAAGTGAAGCGGATCATCGACGAATGTTATGAAAAAGCGAAGCAGATGATTGCGGAGCACCGCGGCGTGCTGGATGCCTGCGCGAATCTTCTGTTGGAGAAGGAAAAAATCAACCAGCAGGAATTTGAGGCATTGTTTGAGCAGTAATTGTGCATAACGGCAATGAAAAAAGAAAAACCGGGCAGAAGGTACTATACAAAATGAATAAAAACGTGTGCACAAAATTGTGAAGTTTGTGCACACTTATCTGGCGGGGCATGCTATTATAATAACCGTAAAAACCCCCCAATACATTATATATAGTTTTTGCTATACCCCATAGTAAAAATACCTTCTCCTAAAAAGACAGCAGTTCGACAGGCTGTCTTTTTTTTACCTTCTAACTAAAAATATTTGAAATGGGATATGTTTTATTATAAGAATATCGGAGAAAATGAAGTTCCAGAATGCAACCGGGGCGGCAATTCTTTGAAGCAAAATCCGAGGATTTCTTCCGTGCCGCGTCGGACATCGGGTTCTGTGTCTTTCCACGTTTGGACACACCACGTGGAATGTTCCAAACTTGGAAAAACACAGATGATCAGGGATGTCCGACGCGGCATGGTTAGAAATACCGGATTTTGTGATTAGAATTGCCGCCCCGGTTGCATCTGGAACGTGATAGTCTCTGCTTCCCATAATAAAATGTATCCCATTTATAGTGCAGTGCACGCGGGCGACCGTCCATTTTAATCTAAGAGCATCTCTACGCAGCCATACATTCCGGCATCGTTTCCGAGTCCCGCAAGTACAAACTTTGTGTTGGCGCATGCGTGGAATGAAGTGGCAACAAAGTGCTTCTTCACTGCATCCGTGAGAATACCACCGGCTTTGGAGACGCCTCCACCGATTACGATGACCTCCGGATTCACAACACATGCGATATTGGAAAGTGTTGCTCCTAAAATGCCACATACCTCATCGACAACTTCAAGCGCCACTTTATCACCCGCTTTGGCTTCGTCAAATACGTCCTTTGCGGTCAGATCTGCATGGTTTCTAAGCGCGGTATCTTCGGACGTCTTCTCGAGGGTACGCTTCGCCACACGCACAACTCCGGTTGCAGACGCATACTGCTCCAGACAGCCGTACTGTCCGCAGTTGCACTGCTCCTTCTCGTGTGCATTCACTGTAATATGACCAATCTCGCCACCGGCTCCGTCAAATCCGGCTACAACTTTTCCGTCGACAATAATGCCGCCGCCGACTCCGGTTCCCAGCGTTACCATGATGACATCTCTGCAGCCTTTTGCCGCACCCTGCCACATCTCGCCGAGTGCCGCCACGTTTGCATCATTTCCTGCCTTCACCTTCAGTCCGGTCAGATCTCCCAGTTCTTTTTCTACATTTACAACACCCCAGCCGACGTTCACACAGCGGTGTACCACACCGTCATTTTTTACCGGTCCCGGCACGCCGACGCCGATACCCTGCACATCGTCCCTGGAGATTCCCTTTTCTGTCAGCTTTCCCTCAATCGCCTGAGCCACATCCGACAGAATCGATGCTCCGCCGTTTTCCTTGTTCGTCTTGATCTCCCATTTGTCAATGAGCTTTCCATCCGTCTCAAAAAATCCGATCTTGCAGGTGGTTCCCCCTACGTCAACTCCAAATGCATATTTTTTCATGCTTCCATTCTCCTGTTCCCTATTTGTATCCTTGCATCGTTTTCTGGCCGTTATGTACTCTGCCGATGCCTTTACCCATGCTTATGATAACGTTTCCAGTCTTATCTGTCAATGTTAAGGTGTATTCTCTTAAGGTGCCCCGGGCGCTGTCTCCTGCGGCGTATCCGAAGCATTCTCCCCGGATGGCTGCGCTGTATTTTCCTGCGATACGTCGGATGCATTTTCCTGTGACGTTCCTGTTGTATTCTGCTGCGGAGCGTCTGACGGCTGTTCCTGTGTGGCATCCGGCGTATCCGATATCCCCTGCCCGTTTTCCTGTGAGGATGCCGGAACATCCGTCGTACTTCCCTGCGGCGTGTCCGTTGTATCCGTCACATTCTCCTGCAGCATGTCTCCGTTCTCCGCCGGTGTCTCCTCCTGTGCGCTTCCCTCATCCGTTGCTGCATCCTCTGCGTCTGTCCCCCCGGAAGAAGCATCCGGAATCTGCGTATAGGGCAGAAAATCCAGCCATTCCAGTCCTTCATGTGCCTGCTCCATAAAGGTCTGCCAGATTTTTCCCGGATAGGTATTGCCCATCAGGCTGTCCATCTCTTTTGGCATATCATATCCAACCCACACGCTGGTCGTGTAATATCTCGTATAGCCGACCAGCCAGCCGTCTTTGTGGTCGTTGGTGGTTCCCGTCTTTCCGGCGCACGGCATATCCGACAGTCCAAGTCCGCGCCCCGTACCGTTGGTAAAAACTCCCTTTAGTACATCCGTCATCATCCGCGCCGCATTCTGCCGGTAGACTTCCTGCTCCTCCTGCGCTGCAAGATAAACATCCGCCCCGTCATCGCCGGTGATCCGCATAATACAGGTCGGCTCGCGGTACACCCCGTCATTGGCGAGCGCCGCATATCCGGCCGCCATCTCCAGAGGCGACACACCGTTGGTAAAGCCGCCCAGCGCCGTCGCCGGTACATAATCCGCCGCATCCAGCCTGGAAAAATGCATGTTCTCAAGATAGGACAGACCGGCCTGCGGCGTCAGTTCTTCATAAAGCTTCCACGCAATGGTATTGATTGATTTTTCGACTGCGGTGCGCACCGTCACATTTCCAAGGTAGGTACCGTTCGCATTTTTCGGTCCGTCTTCCACTGGTTCATCCACAACAATGCTCTCCGGCGTATAATTCCGCTCGAACGACGGCGTGTATACCGTGAGCGGCTTAATCGCACTTCCCGGCTGACGGTAGCTCTGGTAGGCGCGGTTTAACGTGTATCCGTCAAAATCCTGCTCCCTGCCGCCCACCATCGCGCGCACGTAGCCGTTATCGTTGTCAATGCAGACTGCCGCCCCCTGCAGATCATAAACACCCTCGTCATTTTTCTCCGTAAAAGCGGATAAGGTATCGTCAACTGCCGCCTGCAGTTCCTCCTGAAGCTGCAGGTCAAAGGACGTATAAATCTGATAGCCCTCCGTGTACAGCTGCTTCTGGCACTCGCTGTAGGATTCGCTGTAAGCCTGCTCGTATGCCTCCCTCTCGTCCTCCGTTGCAAACTGATATCGGAACACAAACCCTTCCTGCTCCATCAGAGCACGGGTCGCACAGTAATAGGCGTACGTTTCCACGTAATTATTTTTTTCCATCGCCTCCGGCCGCTTTAAGGTAATGTTCTCCGCTACCGCCGCCGCATATGCCATCTGTGTAATCTTGCCGTCATCCCGCATTTTACCCAGAATCCGGTCGCGCCGCTCGACTGCATGATCCATATGGGTAACCGGATCATACACGGTAGGATTGTTGGGAACCGCACATAAAAATGCAATCTGCGAGAGATCCAGTTCATCAACCCCGCTGTCAAAGTAGCCTCTGCCTGCCGCCCCGATTCCATAGTAGCCGTTGCCATAATAAATATTATTCAGATAAAATTCCAGAATCTGATCCTTGGTATATTTTTTCTCCAGATTCTGTGCAATAAAAATCTCTTCCACCTTGCGCTGCCAGGTCTTCTCCTGCGTCAGAAATACATTTCTGGCAAGCTGCATTGTGATCGTGCTTCCCCCCTGCGTGATCTTCCGGTTTTCAATCAGTGATTTCGCCGCGCGCACAAGCGCTCTGAAGTCCACACCTCTATGCTGGTAAAACCGCTGATCCTCCATACAGACCACCGCATCTATCACGGACTGCGGTATCTCGTCGCGCTTTAGATAATAGGACGCTCCCTGGTCATTGAGCTTGGATATCACACTGCCGTCCGCCGCATACACAACGCTTGTGCGGTATCTCCGGAACGTCTCCTCCGTGGAATTCCGTACCAGACTGTCCGCTTCCTTGTGGATGCTGCTCACCTCTGAGGCATATCCGCCAAGGACATAGTAGCCCAGCCCGCCGAGCACCAGCAGGGAAAGAACAAACTGTACTTTGACAAATATCCAGAATCCCCGATATTTTTTCTTCTTTTTCTTTGCAGCCACCGTATTCCTCCCTGCCCTTTTCTCACGTGTCGCGCAGTGCCGTCCTGCCCCACTTTGCACATAACGCAAACGGTACTATAACTCTATCATATGGTATGCGATTCCCAGTTCCTCTAACAGCTTCTGTTCCCGTCTCTGGCAGGTAAACAGGATCGTCTGCGATCCGTTTGCCGCCAGAAGCCGCAGCGTCTGCCGCAGACGGTCATCGTCATACATTGCAAAGGTTTCATCCAGAAGCAGCGGCAGCGGTTCTTCCTGTGTCACAATGCTCCCGACTGCCATGCGGAACGCAAAATAGAACTGTTCCAGCGTTCCTCTGCTGAGCGCCTCCGGCAAAACCTCTCTTCCCTCCGTCTGCACGCGGAGCTTTCCCGTTTCGTCCACTTCCGCCAGATCGTATTTTCCCTCTGTAATCGCAGAGACATATCTGGATACCACACTGTTGATCTCATCTCTCCGCTCGTCCCCGTATTCCCTTGACAGGCGGATGATCTCATTTTTTGCCATCTCGACGGCATCAAGTTCCAGCTGGAGTTCTCTCTCCCGTGCGCCCGCTCCGCTGCATACTTCCAGCTGTTCCGCCAGATTGCATCGTCTCGTTTCCTTCTCCGCGAGTGTTTCCTCCAACCCTGCAAGCAGGCGTCTGCTCTGCTTTTCCGACTCCGCAAGCCGGATGCGCACCGCGTCCTCCGCTGCCGCGCTCTCTGGCGCCTCCGTCGTCTCCTTCCCATTTTCTCCTGCACGCGCCTGCCCCGCGCTCCTATGGCGCAGTATGCCTGCCACTCCGATGCCGAGCAGAATGGCAAGAACGCCTTCCGCCGCCGCAAACAGCTCCGGCGCATAACCCGCGCGGTGATACCACCATGCATTTCCTGCCAGTCCCACTGCTGCCGCCAGTCCCAGAAAAAGGCTTCTCACAGGAAAACCGTTTCCGTCAGCTCTCCTTTCCCTGTCTGACGCAGTCCCCGCATTTTCCGCAGTTCGGGCATCTTCCGGTCGCTGTCCGTCTCTCACCTGCGGGTGCATCCTGGCATACGCCCGCATATCCGCTGCCGCCTTCTCGATCTGCTCACGAAGCCTGCCGCAGTCCTCCTCGAGCATGCGCCGCTCCACAGTAAGCTGCTGCAGCTGTTGTTCCCGCTTCTCCTGTTCACTTTTGATCTGCGACTGCAGGCTTCTCTTTTTCTGCTCCAGTTTTTCCACCGCACGCGTCACGCGGATTCCCGCATTGCCCCCGTCCGACATATCGGAAAGATACTCTGCCAGAAGCCCGGTCAGCTCTGCTCCCGTCACCGCCCGGCACTGCGGAATGTCACAGGTGTTCTCATACGCCTCCCGGGTGACCCCGCCTAAAAGCATTCCAAGATCTCCGTACGCGACGGACAGTTCCTCCCCGTCCGCCAGGTTGCAGAGGCGTGCTCTCGGTTCTTTATGGTAAAAATTGCGTTCCAGATAAAACGGTCTGCCTCCGACGCTAAACTGCAGCGCACCGCTGTAATAGGACGGTGCATGCCACGGCTCATAGCGCAGATAGCCCTCCGTCCCCTTTGCCCGTCCCCGGCCTTTTTCCAGCCCGAACAGCATCGCGGTCAGAAACGCGTGCAGCGTCGTCTTACCGGCTTCGTTTTTTCCATATACAATGTTGATCCCCGGGGCAAAATCCACGGTTCTATCTGCCAGCTTTCCAAAGCGAAAAATTGCGGCTCTGTCAATCTGCATGTCTGTCCCATCCTTTGCTCTTTGTCATACTTCAGGCATTCCGTCAGCAGTCATAGCCGAGCAGCGCATTCACACCGTACTCCAGTGCCTTTGCGGTGCAGACGCCCGGTTCTTTTTTTCGCATACTGCGTATGTATTCCCCAAGTATCGAATCCGCGTGCTCCTCCAGCAGCTTCTCGTAATCGTAATCCGGCACCGTCTGGTCTGTAATATCCACAATCCGGTCGAGCTTCCCGATCTCCTGCACATCAAAGGAATACTCCGGATCTTTTTTCCCTTTGATATACAGACGGAAATACTGATACTCCGGTCTCTGCTCCAACAGCTCCTTTGCCCAGTCCCACAGCATACGGTCTGTCGTGTTCCGGTCTGCCTGATACATCTCATGACAATATTCGCAGTGGCGCAGCGGATAAAAATACACATCTGCCCCCGCTGCACCGAACGTTCCCATCCAGTATCCGTGCGGCCCGGTGTCGTTGCAGTCTGTCGGCTCCAGGCTTCCCGCCATTACCGCCTTGTGCGGCATGAGCCAGCCGCTCCTGTGAATGTGTCCCGCCGCAATATAATCAAATCCGTTCTGTAATATCCGCTCCGCCGAAAACGGAATATGGCGCTCATCGCCGCCATGCGCCAGCAGGATGTTGCACCTGCTGTGGTTTACAGGGTGCAGGTCATCATACAATCTGTCGCGGATCTCCCTGTGCCAGTAGCTTAGCCCGTATACGGTCGTGTTATATTCCGGAAAATCGACTGCTTCCGCTTCCTCTTTCTTAAATACCGTCACGTTGTCCGGCCACAAATCCGAGAGGTAATACGACTTTTCCCTGAGATAATCATGATTGCCGGCAATCAAAAGAACCTGTGTGTCCGGAATCTCTCCGAAAAGGCGGCTGACCTCCCGCACCTCCTTTTTGAGCGGCTGTGCGTGGAAAAGATCCCCCGTCACGAACAAAAACTCCGGTTTTTCTCTTTTTGCCACCTCGGTCACCTCTGCAAAAGAGTCCCAGATCTGCCGCGCCCGCAGCTCACTCCACGTCTTTCCCTGATCCGGCTTTACCCCGAGATGTACATCTGCGATATGTATAAATTTCAAACTGCATCTTCTCCGTTCTGCGTTAATTACCTCTATTGTACACTGTCGCGGCATGTTTCACAAGTTTATCCGGCATGTACCCTCTCCCAAAAATAACTGCCGGATTTCTGAAGCCGGAATGGACGATGTTTT
>ERZ833822.2413-NODE-2413-length-11684-cov-2.097171_pt1 | contig 11684 bp, 10 predicted proteins | sample MGYA00519913_ERZ833822 | MGnify/ENA primary metagenome ERZ833822 (study PRJEB31850, sample SAMEA3708746) | human gut metagenome | biome: human gut; feature: human-associated habitat; material: faeces | place: China | collected 2014 ... | reverse complement strand
ATTGAAATGTCGGAAATGATGGCAACGGTCAATGCCAAGAGCATTGAAGATATTAAGTCTTTTATCAGCAGGCAGTCCAATACATGAAAGAAACTCTTGGAAGCCATGGGGCAAAGCTCCTTTTAAACAAAATTCAAGATATGCAGAAAAAGACAATTGAAGCGGAGCGACAAGGCAATGAGATAGAAAGTAAAGGAACCATTGAAAATTATGAAAGTGAAATGGATACTGCACAACAAAAAAGTCAGGCTTTGCTGGAAGAAAAAAAGAAACAGGAACAGCAGAATGGGCAGGATGGGTTTACAGATGGGAAAATGCTTCCGTCTGTGACAGAAAAGAATCCTCCTGCAAAAGTTGAAAATCCTATTCCAGTAATTCGAAAAATACGAAAAATGGGACTTCTGGATCTGGTTCTCCCTTTTGGAAAAGAAGTTTCTGACAAAAAGGTAAAAACTAAAGAATTGGTTTCAGGAAGAAAACTTGAAACAGGATTGGCAATGGAGGATTCCGTAAAAGCAGATGGAAGTATGCTCTCCCAGGTTTTGTATCAGCAATATCTCATGGAAAAACTGGGAAACTATATAGAACCAGGAAAGAGCGGCTTAAGCTATCAGATTGAGTACATTATTGGAAAGAAAAACAGTGATGAGGCAAATTTGAAAGATGTAGCGAAAAAACTTTTGATGGTTCGGGAAGGACTTAATGTTGCATATCTGGTTTCAGATGCGCTTATGATGGGGCAGATTCATGCAATTGCAGCCGCATTTCTTATTCCACCGGCAGTTGTGGTGATTGAAGGTGCGCTGATCCTATGCTGGGCTTTTGCTGAAAGTATTCTGGATGTAAGAGAGCTATTTGCCGGCGGAAAAGTGCCTTTAACTAAGAATGCCTCTAACTGGCAGCTGTCGCTGCAGGGGCTACCGGCATTGGTAGATAAGCTGGATACGGACAGGCAAAACGATGTAAACGGGTTATCCTATGAGGATTATTTGCAGATATTTTTATTGACAACTTCAAAGGCGCAAAAAGTTAAAGGGGGTATGGATATGATTGAAAGTTCGTTTCGGGAGATGGAAGACTGGAATGAATTTTGTCTGGATCATTGCATTACTGCACTGGAGGCTTCTGTGGATGTAAAGGCAAATAAAAGAAAAGTGTTTACCGTAACGCGGGAATATCACTATATTTAGCTGGAAAATAGATTGTCTTTTGCCATATTACTATATAAGAAAGGCGCAGAAGGATGCTTTCCCGGAAAGGAGATGGAAAATTGATTAAAAGAAAAAAGAGAAAAGATATACAGGCTCTAAGGAGCAGAACAAGAAGGAAGAGTTCTCTGGGAATCCGGTCTGTCAGAAAGTCCCCGTTTTCTGCCAGAAGTCTTTTCGGAAAAGTGTCTTTGTGCGCCTTTGGGAAAGAAATAAAAGAGCAGGTAAAAAAAGCCAGTCTCACGATAGAAGCGGCCTTTGCCCTTCCACTCTTTTTCTTTGGAATGGTGACAATGATACATTTTATGGATGTATACAGAATTCAGACGGAACACTTGAGCAAACTGTGCCAGAGTGCAAAGGAAGCCGGAATGTATGCGTATGTGGTGGGAGGCGACGGAGTAGAAGAAATTACGCTTCCTGATGTTTACAAATACAAGCCAATTGGCGGATTGATACCGCTTCCGGCTAAATGGCAGTATAACAAGGTGAGGGTTCATGCCTGGACTGGCGCGGACAGAGGAAATGGGAATAGTGAAGAGAATAAAAAACCGGAAAATATGGTGTATGTAACGGTTTCAGGTTCGGTGTATCACAAAAAGCTGAATTGCAGTCACCTTAATTTGTCGGTTACTAAAGTGTCGGGTGGAAATGTTTCTTCCAAACGAAATGAAAATGGAGAGAAATATCATGCATGTGAAAGCTGCAGTAGAGGGCAAGCTCCAGGAAGTACAGTTTATATCACAAAATCTGGAAACCGTTATCATAATGACAAAAATTGCAGCGGCTTAAAAAGGTCCGTACGTCTGGTAAAAGAGTCGGAAGCTGGTAATCTGCATGCATGTAAACGATGTGGTTAACAAGAAGAAATGGAAGGGGAATAAAATAATGGAACGAATTTGTATTCTTGCATTTCTTGGAATTTTTTCACAATTCTGCCTCAACTTTCCTGTGAGTTCCCAATCTATTACCTGAAAGTGCTTTTCCTTCTCACAGTCTTTGCCTGATGACTCAATCCAGCTTCTTATCCAGCTCATCCACAATCTTCTGAATGCAGCCATCTGTAAATGGAACTGTAAGTCCCACCTGTTTCAGCATGGACGGATAGAAATCACTTGCAGAAAGCCGGCAAAGCTTTATATAATCAGCCCACGCAGCGTCATGATCTTTCTCCATGCGGATCTTAAACTGGAATGCACAAAGCTGTGCAAGTACATAATCAATATAGTAGAAGGGCATCTCAAAAATGTGATGCTGTCTCTGCCAGTAACCGCCTTCTTCCATAAACCTGCAGCCAGTGGAATCCATATATGGACGGTACTCCTGCTCCAGCTTGTTCCATGCATCACGTCGCTCCTTAGGTGTAAGCTCCGGATTGCCGTATACAATATGCTGGAATTCATCCACCATTGTTCCATAAGGAATAAAGTCGATGGCATCCTCAAGGTGCATCTTGCGGTAATCATCGCCTCTTTCTCCGAAGAAAAGCTCGATCCATGGTTCCGCAAAGAATTCCATGGACATGGAATGGATTTCTGCTGTCTCCATGGTCAGATACCTGGAGTGATCGGTGATCGGATCCTTGCAGGATACATAACTCTGAAATGCATGTCCACACTCATGTGTGATTACATCCACGTCACCACTGGTTCCGTTAAAGTTTGCAAAAATAAACGGTACACCATAATCCGGAAGCTCCGTCATGTAACCACCAGTAGCCTTATTCTTACGTCCGAATACATCAAAAAGCTCATTCTCCATCATCATGTTGAAGAAATCCCTTGTCTCATCAGACATCTCGGTGTACATTTTGCGGCCGCTCTCAAGAATCTCCTCAGGAGTACCGATCGGCGCCGGATCTCCCTGTGGGAAATAAACACCCATATCATAATACCGAAGTGCATCTGCCCCAAGGCGTGCCTGACGGTTCTTGTGCATTCTGGAAGCTAACGGTACAAATACAGTCTTAATCTGCTCGCGAAGCTTCTGTACATCTTCCTTGGTATAAGAATTACGATTCATGCGGCAATAGCCCATATCAATGTAATTCTCAAAGCCCAGCATCTGTGCCTGTCTGGTGCGGTTCTTCACCATCAGATCGTAGATTTCATCAAGCTCAGCCTGGTTCTCCTCAAAGAAGCCTGAAAAAGCATCCCATGCTTTCTTACGGGTATTCCGATCCTGGGAGCGCATATATTTACGCATAAGGGAAAGGTTCAGTTCTTCTCCTTCCCACATGATCTTGGCAGAAGCGATCAGCTTGCTGTAACGGGAAGCAAGGGCATTCTCCTCCTGCATCAGCGGAATCAGACTGTCATCGAAAGATTTCATCTCCAGTTCCATGGACTTAAATGCAACCGATCCGATTTTCTCTTCCATATACTGACGATATGGAGTGGCAAAAAGTACTTTCTTATACTCATTTGTCACTGCGTTCAGTTCCGGGAGCTTCTCATCATAGTAGCTCTTCTCGCCGTCATAAAACTCATTTGTCACATCTCCATCCCTGCGGATATGGGCGATGGTGTAAAGAGTTCTCACGTGATCCATCAGCTTGTTAAATTCCTGATGAATCTCGAACTGCTCTTCTCCGCTCTTCGCAGAAGATGCGCGCTGGATAATCTCCTGTGCCTATGCAATTACAGCTGGAAAATCCACACGAGTGTAAGGCATTTCTGAAAATTTCATCTCGTTCCTCCTTTATAGACACAAATGGGCGGACAAACTTCCTAAAGCTTATCTTCAGAATGCTGTCCGTCCATTGTCGCGTATTATTTACTATATCATAATCACATCTAAATTAAAAGGCTTAAATTTATAAAAAATGTTAATCAAAGAACATTATGACGTTGAAAGTGTGTTTTGCCAAATCTTCAGATTTTATTCAGCTACGCCTTCTTCTCCTTCTTCTACGATTTCCAGATCATCAAGCGTGTCATCTTCTTTGGATTCCTCTTCCTCATACTCTTCTGGTGTATATGGAGTTTCTGTCACGTTTGCCTTTTCCAGAAGAAGCTCTGTTACCTTGCTCTCATAAAGGGCATTTACAAGCGTTTCCCGTGTATAAAGAGTCTCAAAATCAGCAGGACTCTCGCCATAGTAGTCCGCATACTCATTCACATAATTCACGTATTCATCTTCTGTTACCTCAATATTATTGGCTTCGGCATATGCACTGATGAAGAGGCGGCGGTTTACAAGATTTTTGGCTTCTTCTGCAATATCATCCTCTGTAATCCCGAACATATCCAGCACATCATTTACATCTCCGTCTTCCTCTACAAACATGGAATAACCGGAGAGTGCTTCTTCCCTGCATGCCTCAAACAGGTCGTCCGGATATTCTCCCGTAAACTCTGTACGTGCCAGGCAGGCAGAAATCAGATCTTCTGTCTCATCATAAGTACTCTGTTCCTCATAGGACTGCTCCAGATATTCTTTTACAGAAGCCTCATATTCTTCCTTCGTGTCATACCCGGTATAATTCTTCACATAATCCTCATCATATTCCGGAGTATTGGAAGCTGTAACATCTGTTACCTCCACTGAAAAGTCAACGGTTTTTCCCTGCCAGTCTTCCTGCCAGGTGTCATCTCCGTAAGTGATGCTAAAATCCAGTTTGTCTCCTGTGGAAACGCCTGTCAGCTTCTGGTCAAATTCTGCACCAAATTCTTCCTGTCCCAAAGTGATAAAAGTCTCGTCAGGATCAGCAGCTTCCTCACCCTCCACAGTGGCAGTAAGATTCATATATACAATATTTCCGTCCTCGGAAGGTGCATTGGTAGACTGCTCATCACTGGCATCTGCCAGCTCTTCCTGGATCTCATCCTGTACCATATCATCAGTGATCTCATAGGTGTACCTGGTAACCTCTACACCATCATAGTCTCCAAGAGTTACATAATCAGAAGCATTCTGAACCAGATATTCAGAAGGAGTAATGGGATCAAGCGCCACTTCTTCCTCTGCGTCATCGGCATCGATTACTTCATTATTCTCTACATCCTGGGAAAATTCAGGATCCAGTTCTTCTCCATCTTCATCCGGATCTGCAGCTGTCAGATCATCCTCTGTTGTGCTCTCTTGGGTAGTATTGTCCGTGTTTTTCTGCTGAGAAGCATTATCTCCACAGCCTGCAAGTACTGTCATAGCTGCCAGCGCAGCAAGAACATATCTTTTTTCCATATTTTTATTTCCTTAAATCAACTTTTTCAAGGCTTCCTTTAAAATCTGTTCCGAATCTTTTTCTTCGGCATTTTCAACCTGCTGTACCGCCTTCATCGCCTGTGCGCTCGCATATCCCAGCGCCACAAGTGCTTCTACCGCCTCATTCTTTGCAAGCAGTACATCATTTTCAGACGGTGCTTTTTCTTTATTGGCAAGTGCCGTTTCAAAGACTTCGGCAAGTTTTAATTTATCCTTTAATTCGATAATCAGCCGCTTTGCCGTCTTTGCGCCAATACCCGGTGCGGAAGAAATCGTCTTGACATCTTCTGAAAGCACCGCAAAACGCAAATCATCCGGTCCAATCGTTGAAAGAATCGCCAGCGCGCCTTTCGGTCCGATACCGCTGACATTCAGCAGTAATTTAAACACTGATAAATCGTCCCGGTTTAAAAACCCGAATAAATTCATCGCATCTTCTTTGACATATAAATATGTATAAATCCGTACGGAACTGCCAACGGACGGCAGGCGGTCAAGCACCGAGCCCGGTACGCGGATATTGTATCCGATGCCGTTTGTTTCAACAACGACCGTATCTTCAAAAACCTCGGTCAGTTCTCCTTTTATATATGAAATCATTTTTCACTCCGTTATTTTCTTAGTTCTGTGATGCCGGTTCATTTCCCAGACAATGATTGATAAACTGCTGTGCGGTTCTGCCGGAAATACCGCCATGGCTTAATTCCCACTTGTTTGCTTCTGCACACAGTTCTTCTTCGGTCATGGTAAGGCCGTTCTTCTTTGCCAGATTGACAACAATATTAAAGTATTCCTTCTGTGACGGCTTTGAATAATTAATCTGACAGCCGAAACGGTTGACTAAGGATAATTTTTCCTCGATGGTATCGGAACGATGCAGTCCGTTTGCAGATTCCATATCGCTTCTGTCGTTCCATGTTTCCTTAATCAGATGTCTTCTGTTAGAAGTTGCATAGATTAAAATGTTGTCCGGCTTTGTTTCCACGCCGCCCTCGATAACTGCCTTTAAGAACTTGTATTCGATTTCAAATTCTTCAAATGAAAGGTCGTCCATATAAATAATGAACTTATAGTTTCTGTTCTTGATATCCGCAATGACAGTGGATAAATCCTTGAACTGGTGCTTGTAAATTTCAATCATACGCAGTCCCTGATCGTAGTATTCATTGACAATCGCCTTGATACTGGTTGATTTACCTGTACCGCTGTCACCAAACAGCAATGCATTATTGGCTTTTCTGCCCTGTACAAATGCTTCTGTATTTTCAACAAGCTTCTTTTTCTGGATTTCATAACCGATTAAGTCATCTAACATAACCTTGTCCATATTGTTAATCGGGTGAAACGTTACTTTGCCGTTGTCACTGCCTGTAATGCGGAATGCCTTATTTAAACCAAACATACCGACACCGTAAGCTCTGTAAAATTCCGTAACATGCGCAAAAAATTCATCGACATCCTTTGCTGCCGCAAGCTTTTCACTTAATACCTGTACCTTTTCAGACACATTTTTATTGTACATCAGTTCTTTTTTGACAATCGCCTTGTAATCAGAAATAACTGAAAAGCAGTTAATACCAAGCTGGGCTTCAATTTTAGAAAAATCATAGTGGAACAGGTTCATAAACACCTGAAAATCATTTTTTGCAAATGCATTGACACTGCCGTCATTTGCACCAACCTTTTCACAGGTAATGCTGAACGGATTCTCATTGGTAATTAAAATAAAGGTCAGATAATTATGCCACAGATTTTTGTCAAAGCCATAATCCGTTGCCACTTCTAACAATCTCTTAATCTGCGTATAAATATCCTGTGTCAGCTGCGCATCAGAAGACTCCTGCATTTCAAATCTTCTGAAAATATCCGCAAATTTATATAAAATACAATTCTGGTCCATATTGCCATACATAATTAACTTTGAAATTTCCTGATACATCTTTTTCACCCTTCTACCTTTCTGAATCATACTTATTATATAATAAAGGAATGAGATTATTTGTCAAATCTTTTTGCACCGTAATTCAAAAAACGGATTAAAATTAAATAAAAAAAGCCAATAATGATTGACACCTTTGAAATTAATGATATAATCTGAAAAGAACTTTACATAAGGTCATAAGGTTCTTTTTGAATTTTGACTGATATTTCATTTCTTGAAAATGGAGAGGATAAATGGAATGAGAACAATAAATACTATCAACTCTATCTTATATATAGCGTTGACTGTACTGTATTTTTACCAGTTTATTTACATTGTAATCGCACTCATTGGCGACAAAAAAAAGAAACTGGACACTTACGAAGCAAAGAAGCTTCACAAATTTGCCTTTATTATAGCGGCACGGAATGAGCAGGCAGTAATCGGCAATCTGATTAATAGTATTAAACAGCAGAATTATCCTGCGGAGTTAATTGATGTGATTGTTGTGGCAGATAATTGTACAGATGATACGGCACAGATTGCACGGGAGCATGGCGCAATCTGCTATGAACGATTTAACAATATGCTCGTCGGAAAGGGATATGCCCTGGACTACTGCTTCAACAAGATTGTGGAGCAATTCGGTGATTATACGGCTTATGATGGCTACTTCATCTTTGATGCCGACAATGTCATTGATAAAAATTATGTCAAAGAAATGAATAAGGTTTTTGACCGTGGCTATAATGTCATTACCAGTTACAGAAATTCAAAAAATTATGATACCAACTGGATTACTTCCGGTTATTCCCTCTGGTTTATCCGTGAGGCAAAATACCTGAATAATCCGCGTATGATGTTAAAAACAAGCTGTGCCGTTTCCGGTACCGGATTTTTGGTAAACAGCTCAATTATCAAGAAAAACAACGGCTGGAAGTTCAACCTGTTAACAGAAGATATTCAGTTTTCTGTTGTGAACATTCTAGAAGGTGAAAAAATCGGCTACTGCGAAAGCGCCATGTTCTACGATGAACAGCCGACAACCTTTAAGCAGTCATGGAATCAGCGTATGCGCTGGTCAAAGGGATTTTATCAGGTAATGTTCCGCTACGGCAGGGAACTGATTGCAATGATGTTTAAAAAGCGGGAAATGTTCGTATCCTGCTACGATATGTTTATGACCCTTGCCCCTGCTACACTGCTTTCAATCGGATGTATTTTACTGAATCTGATTTTCCTTGCATACGGTGCAACGGACGTACATATGTTACGAAGGATTCTGCCGGGAACATTAGGCTCTATTGCTTTTGCAGGTGTAAACTTCTATCTGCTGATGTTCTCAATTGGATTTATTACTTTAGTAACCGAATGGAATAAGATTTTAGCTCCTGCGAATAAAAAGATTAAATCCTTATTTACGTTTCCGCTGTTTATGATTACCTACGTACCGATTTCTCTCGTTGCGCTGGTAAAGAAAGTCGAATGGAAACCGATTGCTCACAGCATTTCAAAATCTGTTGAAGAAATTGAATTGCAGCAGCAGGCAAATAAATAGAAACTTAAAAACCACCGATATTTGTATCTGAGTTTTTCTCAGAATAAGTACCGGTGGTTTTTTGTATAATGATATATAAATAAGATGTTTATAAATGATTTTAGTGTCTTAACAAATACTAAACAGGTGCTTTTTCGTCCAGAGCTTTGACTGTTTCACGTGCAGTTTCATTTCGCATTTCTTCCATTGCTCTACACATACGCTTTATTCCTCACCAACCACCGGATATACGCGCTGTGTCACATAACCGCCCATTAATCCGATAATAATGCCTGTTACAATACCAAAGATTAAAAGTACCGGCAGATAATAATAAATCGCCGTAGTATCCATTAAAAAGACTGCCGCCGTAATCTGACCGACATTGTGGAAGACACCGCCTGCCACACTCACACCGACAATCGAAAAATGTCCGCTTTTCTTTAAAATCACCATAACCAAAAGACTTAACATTCCCCCTGCCATACTAAACAGAAAGCTGTTAAAATTACCAAATAACACCGCCGTCAGCGTAATCCGCAGCAGATTGACAAGCAGTGCCTGTCCACTTCCAAGCAGATACAATACCGATATAATGGCAATATTGGCAATTCCCAGCTTCACGCCCGGAACCGGCAGCGGAATCGGTATCAGGGACTCTATATATGAAAATATCATTGCAAGCGCCGTTAAAATACCGCCCAGTGCGATTTTTTTCGTTCTTCCTGTATTCTTGTTTTTCTTTCTTCTTCTCATTTTCTTCTCCGTTTCCGCTACTGCACAACCGCATCAAATGTATCTGTCGTTCCTGTGATCTCTACGACAACGCGGTGCGGCAGGCACACAATGGTTTCACCCGTCTTATGAATCGTTCCTGTATGCACACACAGCTTGTCCGGACAGTCTGCATCGGACATATACACTGCATTATCCTGTATTACGATATGATTCATACCGCCCTGATACCCTGATACATCAAATTCCGTATCATTCTTTAATGCAAGCTGTTTTACCACATTGCCATCTACTTTTATCACAACGGTTTCACCCTGCTTTTTGACACCGAACTGTATCCAGGCAAGCAGCCCTGCGGTAATAATAAGCAGTACCGCAACCAGATAAAAATCCGCAGATTTTAACCCCAGCCGGTTCTTTCTTTTTACTGTTTCTACTGTAAATTTCATTGGTTTTACTCCTGATTTGACTTTTTATATACTTAAAAATCCCTGTCTATTTTAGCATAAACAGACAGGGATTGTATACAGGGAATTTCAGTGTCTTACACATCTATAGTACAATATGGATTTTCGCAAAATTATCAATATGATACTATTAATAATAATTCTACAATTATAGTATCACGCAATATGAACCTCAGCCGCAATCTTTTCCAATTCCTTCGTCGAAAGCTTTACCAGCTGTTCTACACTTTCTATCGGCAGTCCCATTGCAAATGCCCTGCGAGCTGTTTCCTTTGCCGCCTTTTGTGCTTCCTCTGCCGCACGCATATTCGCATAATCTTCTACCAGCTTACACATCGTATTTCGCCCCTTTCCTTCTTTATATTCTCTCAACTTTTCACAAACCCTCTGAAAACGTTCATCCTGCACAGGCTTCGTGCTTTTAAACACTTTCATCAATGCCGCTGTACTGGATGAATCATCTATCTTTGTATTAACATATACTTCATACAGTCCGTTGTCAACTACATCTTTTGTTTCCCGCAGTGTCCTGTCTACATGATATGTAGTCTTCCCTTTTTTGAAAATGTCAAAAAAGAAAAGCCCTGCCAATAACAGCAGAGCCTCCAACATTTTCTTCCCACTATTCCTTTATCTGTATCCCTCCATCATCTTTTCAACCTCTTCCTTCATCTCCTCCGCAAATGACTGCGGTGACAACACTTTCACCCAGCTGCCCTGACTTAATAGTGTCATTTTAATGCCTGTTCCGTGTACCACCGTTGCTTGAATCGTCACCTTATCTTTTTCCCTTTTAATAACTTTCGATTTCGGAATACGGTCTAAAATAGCCTGTACAGAAGGTCCTGTAAATTCAAACACAATCTGTTGTTCCTTACCCGGCCACATATACTGGATTTCATTTTTTAATTTGCCCTCATCAAACCGGCTGTCATACTCCACTTCAAAATGTGTCCGATGCTTTATCATATCCGTAATTCGGTCTACACGATAATACCGTTCTTTCCACTCTCCGTCTGTCTCGTGTACGGCAATCAGATAAAAGTAATATTCGCTGAATACAATCGCCAACGGACGGATTCTCCTGTCAATTCTGGATTTGTCCATTTTGTAATATGTAATTGTAATTTCCTGCTTATCATCAATAGCCTCTGCCAGTGCATACAAATTATCAATTAAATCATTACACAGCGTTGCAACCGGTTTGTAATGATAAAGCTCTCTCTTTACAAGTTCCTTCAATCTCTTTTTGTCTTTTGTTGAAGCAAACTCCTCCAGCTTTTCAATCAGCTGGTTCATCTTATCCTGTGGCAGTGTCCTTGTTGCAATCAGTATTTTGGTAATTGCAAGCATTTCACCATTCGTTAAAAACTTTTCTGCTTCAAAATACATTTTCTGTGAAGAACGGTCAAACTTTACTTCTTCCTTACCTACAGAATATCCGTATTCTGCCATAAAATTTTTTATTTCACTAATATCACGCTGGATACTCTTTTCTGATACTTCATACTCCGCCGCGAGGTCTTTTACCGCCATATGTTCGCCGCTCATAAATCTGTAAAAGATTTCCATAACACGATTTCTTTTATTCATCTCCAAAACCTCTTTCC
>ERZ833822.2410-NODE-2410-length-11691-cov-3.155552_pt1 | contig 11691 bp, 8 predicted proteins | sample MGYA00519913_ERZ833822 | MGnify/ENA primary metagenome ERZ833822 (study PRJEB31850, sample SAMEA3708746) | human gut metagenome | biome: human gut; feature: human-associated habitat; material: faeces | place: China | collected 2014 ... | reverse complement strand
GCTGTTGGGGATCGACCGGAGCATTCGGCGCTGGCTGTCCCGGAACCAGAGCCAGCTGGGACGGTCGATGCTGGAAAGTTGCACATAATAAAAAGGCAATTCTTCCGCCCAGTTCTCCCGCCAGTTTTTTAGCTGAAAGGTCCATGATATCTTTACCATCCAGAAAGACGGTCTGCCCCTTAGGCTTATAGATCCGGTAGATATGCTTCAGCAGTGTGGACTTGCCGCAGCCGTTGGGCCCCGCCAGCACGGTGACCTCCCCGGGCTGAAAGCGCAGGGAGATCCCCTTTACCACATCGGCGCCGCCGTAGCCTGCGGTCACCTCTCTCAATTCCATCACAGCCGCCGCCCCCCTCTCTGGCGAAACAGGAGCCACAGGAAGAAGGGCCCGCCCAGCAGGGACAGCAGGATGCCCACCGGGAGCTCAAAGGGGGCGAAGAGCACCCGGCCCAGCAGGTCGCACACGGTCACCAGCAGCGCCCCCAGCAGCATGGATGCCAAAAGCAGATCCCGGTGCCGGGTCCCCACCAGGAACCGGGCGGCGTGGGGGACCAGCAGGCCCACAAAGCCAACCAGCCCGGCAAAGCTCACCGCCGCGCCGCACAGCACCGCCGCCAGGGTGAGCAGGGCGCTCCGGGCCAGGCGGGTGGACAGGCCCACCGACTGGGCCACCTCGTCCCCCAGGGAGAGCAAGTCCAGCTCATAGCTCAGGGCCAGGGCCGCGCCGGACGCCAGAACGGTGAGCAGGGCGGGCAGCCTCAGCATCTCCAGCGTCACCCCCGCCAGACGCCCCACCATAAAGGCGTTGGCCCCCAGGGCGGCCTCTGGAAAGAGGATGGAGACTGCGTCAATGGCGGCGGACAGGATGCTGCTGATGGCCACACCGGCCAGCACCAGGGTGATCCGGCTGGCCCCCGTCCGGCGGGCCAGGGTGTACACCAGCACACAGGCGCACAGCGCCCCCGCGAAGGCCGCCGCAGGCACCGCCGTCATGGAGGCGGGCAGCAGGGCGGAGCACAAAATGGCTCCCAGCCCCGCCCCGGCGTTGACCCCGATGATGTTGGGCCCTGCCAGAGGATTGCCCAGCACCCCCTGGATGATGACGCCCCCCACCGCCAGGGCACAGCCGCACACCAGGGCGGCCAGCATCCGGGGCAGGCGGGCATACAGTACGATGGAGCCGCTCACTCCCTGGCCCCGGCCCAGCAGGGCGGCGGCTACCTCTCCCAGCGAGAGGCTGACCGAGCCTACGCACAGACTCAGCAGGGCGGCGGCGGCGGTCCCGGCCAGCAGCGCCAGCATCAGAAGGCCCTTATGCCGTCTCGCCGCTTCCATACATCAGCTCCGCCAGCATCTGATAGCTCTCGCCCCAGCGGGCGTTGGGCTTATAGTGGAACAGGTCCTTTGGCAGCACCTCCACCCGGCCCTCCTTCACTGCGGTGAGGGTCTGCCAGGCCGGGTCGCTGTGGAGCAGCTCGTCCAGGCTCTTGAGGGCGGCCTCCTGACTGGCCCCCATGGTGGTGACAAAGATGAACTCTGGGTCGGCGGCCAGGATGGATTCCATCTGGAGGTCCTCCAGCAGGCCGCTGTTGCTGTCGGCGATGTTCACCGCCCCCAGGTCCTTCAGCATGGCCCCGGCAATGTTGTCGCTGTTTTTGGCCCGCACCCCGCTGGAATAGGCCCGCAGCAGCAGCACAGTGGGGTCCTCCCCCTCCGGCACGGAGGCGATGGCCGCGTCAATGCCGCTCTGGATGTCCAACCCGTTTTTCTGGTACAAATCGGACCGGCCTGTCAAATCAGTGCAGATCTTCAACATATTCAAATAATCGTCAAAGGTCTCCACCTTGAACCAGGCGGCGGGGATCCCGGCGGCCGCCAGGCTGTCCTTCAGCCCCATCTGTCCGTCCAGGTCCGGGGTGAGCAGCACCAGGTCCGGCTCGGCGGCAAGCAGGGCCTCCAGGTCGGGCTGCTGGTTGGCGCCCAGATTCACGGTGTCCTCCGGAAGCTCCAGGCCCCGCTCGTCATAGGCGTCCTGGGTGACCGCCGCCACCTCTCCTCCGGCCAGCAGCCAGGTCTCGGCATAGCTGCCCAGCAGGGCGGCTACCCGCTTGGGGGGCTGCTCCAGCTCCACGGTATTCCCCAGGCTGTCGGTAAAGATACAGGTCCCCTGGGCGCTCTGCTCCACACCGGCAGAGGATGTGGGGGCAGAGGCGGAGGCGTCTCCCTCTCCGGGGGCGCAGGCGGTCAGCAGCAGCACGGCCGCCGCCAGGACCGTAAACAGTCGTCGCATCGTCGATCTTCCTTTCGCATTGTGATCTAGGTAGAAAAGTTTACCCGTTATTGTACCATATTTGCTCCTGGCGCGCCAGTCCGGCCCTGTCTTTTTTCCACCTCCGCCAAAGTTTTTCCGCTGTCTTGAAAATTCCCGCTCTTTTCGTTACAATAAAGCCGAATCGATCCCAGGACTAACCTCGGGACCGGAAAGAAGGAGCATCATGGAACAACAACAGTCCTATTCCCCCCGCACCCTTCAGGATCTTGTTCCCGGACAGAGCGGCATGATCCTGTCTGTGGGCAACCAGTCGGGGGCGGTCAAGCGCCGGCTGGTGGATATGGGTCTGACCCCGGGGACCACGGTGAAGGTGACCAAGGTGGCCCCCCTGGGCGACCCCCTGGAGGTCTCCCTCCGGGGCTATGAGCTGTCTCTGCGAAAGGATGACGCCGCCCAGATCCGCATTGGCGCGCCCCGCCGTCCCGCCGCCCGGGAGGCCGCCGCCCACCGCACCGATCCGGAGCGGACCCGCAAGCAGCTTCAGGACCACGTCCACGAGCTGGAGCAGCACGAGCGCCCCTATGACCACAGCGCCCACGACAGCCGCCCCATGCGCATTGCCCTGGCGGGCAACCCCAACTGCGGCAAGACCACCCTGTTCAATGCCCTCACGGGCTCCAATCAATATGTGGGCAACTGGCCCGGGGTGACCGTGGAAAAAAAGGAGGGCACCGCCCGCCTGGGCGACCGGGAACTGACGGTGGTGGATCTGCCGGGGATCTACTCTCTGTCCCCCTACTCCATGGAGGAGATCGTGGCCCGGGACTTCATCATCGGTGAAGGTCCGGACGCCATTTTGAACATCGTGGACGCCACCAACCTGGAACGCAACCTCTACCTCACCGTCCAGCTGCTGGAGCTGGAGCGCCCCCTGGTGCTGGCCCTGAATTTTATGGACGAGGTGGAGGCCCGGGGGGACTCCATCGATGTGGAGCACCTCTCCCGGCAGCTGGGCGTCCCCGTGGTCCCCATCACCGCCAAGACCGGCCAGGGGCTGGATGAGCTGCTCCAGGTGGCCCACCGGCAGATGCACCTGGGCTATACCTTTGAGCCTGACGACCTTTATGACAGCTTCACCCACGACATCCACCACCGCATGGGCGAGCTGCTCCACGACTACGCCTATGCCGCCCACCTCCCCGCCCACTGGGCGGCCATCAAGCTGCTGGAGGGGGACAAGCTGGTGGAGGAGGCCCTGCACCTGCCCCGGGAGGTGCAGGAGGAGCTGCAAGGCATCATCGCCGAGTATGAGGGCTCCAGCGACCTGGGCGACCGGGAGACCCTGATCGCCGACAGCCGCTATCAGTACATCGAGCGGGTGGTCGAGGCCTCGGTGGTCAAAGGACACGCCGACTCCGGCCCCACCCTCAGCGAGCGGATCGACCGGGTGGTCACCGGCAAGTACACAGCCCTCCCCCTGTTCCTGTGCGCCATGCTGGCCATGTTCGTCATCACCTTCGGCCCCTTCGGCTCCTGGCTGCAAAACGGCGTCAGCGCTCTGATCGACCTGTTTTCCGGCTGGCTGGACGGGACCCTGACCGCCGCCGGCGTCTCCCCCGTGCTCATCAGCCTGGTGTGCGACGGCATCATCGCCGGCGTGGGCGGCGTGCTCTCCTTCCTGCCCCAGATCGCCCTGCTGTTCTTCTTCCTGTCCTTCCTGGAGGACTCGGGCTATATGTCCAGGGCCGCCTTCATCATGGACCGGCTGCTGCGGCGCTTTGGCCTGAGTGGAAAGGCCTTCATCCCCATGCTCATGGGCTTTGGCTGCTCGGTCCCCGCCATCATGGGGGCCCGCACCATGGAGAATGAGAAGGACCGGCGGATGACCATTCTCCTGGTCCCCTTCATGTCCTGCTCGGCCAAGCTGCCCGTCTATGGCATGATCGCCGGGGCCTTCTTCGGCCCCTGGGCCGGTCTGGTGATCTTTGGCCTGTATGTGCTCGGGATGCTGGTGGGTATCCTGTCCGGCATCCTCTTCAAGCGCACCCTCTTCGCCGGAGAGCCAGCCCCCTTTGTGCTGGAGCTGCCCCCCTACCGCCTGCCCTCCTTTGAAAACATCGCCACCCACGTCTGGCAGAAGGTGAAGGGCTTCCTCATCAAGGCAGGCACCCTGATCCTGCTGATGTCCATGGTCCTGTGGCTGCTCCAGTCCTTCGACTTCTCCCTGCACATGGTGGACGACGCGGCCCAGTCCATGCTGGGCACCCTGGGCAGCTGGATCGCCCCCATCTTCGCCCCCCTGGGCTTTGGCTTCTGGCAGGCGGCGGTGGCCCTGCTTACCGGGCTCATCGCCAAGGAGATGGTGGTCTCCTCCCTGTCCATGTTCTACGGCTTCGCCCTCACCGCCACCAGCGCCCAGGTGGCCGCCGCCATGACCGGCTTCACCCCCCTGTCCGCCCTCTCCATGCTGGTGTTCATCCTGCTGTATGTCCCCTGCGTGGCGGCGGTGTCCACCCTGGCCCGGGAGATGAACAGCGTCAAATGGACCCTGTTCTCCATTGCCTGGCAGCTTGGTATGGCGTACATCGCCGCGTTCCTGGTCCACACGGTCGGCCTGCTGCTGGGCTTTGTGTGAGCCGGAGCTCTGCTGACCCTCCCGCAATTTCTGACATAGCCCGCCGGAGCCGTTCCTGCCTGCTCCGGCGGGCTGAAAGGTATGGTGTTTCATGGGAAAAATCGATCTGATCGCCCTGGATCTGGACGGCACGTTCCTGGATCCGGCGGGTGAGATCTCCCCCGCCTCTCTGGAGGCCGTGCAGGCCGCCCAGGCCACCGGAGTCAAGGTGGTGCTGTCCACCGGCCGCTCCGGCTGGGAGGCGGCGCACTTCTCTAAGCTGGCGGGGTGCGACAGTCTGGCTGTCTGCCTGGGGGGCGCAGCCCTGTGCGACGCCCGCACCGGCAGACACCTGCGCCGTTGGGACCTGCCGGAGGAGACCGGGCGGCGTGCCCTGGAGCTATGCCTGGGCCGGGACATCGAGCTGATGATCTTCGCCGGGGAAGAGATCCTCCTGGACCCCTTCTCCCGCCGCTCCCTCCAGCGCACCTACCCCTTCTCTGTCTTTCACAGCCGCGCCGTTGACACTCCGGATCCCCTGGCCTACCTGGCAGAGCACGGCCTGCCCCTGACCAAGCTCCACGGAGATCAGAAGCCGGGGGGCTACCCCCTGGAAGAACTGGCCGCCCTGCCCGGCGTGTCCCTCACCGCCTCCAACGACCACGACTTCGAGCTGGTCCCCGCAGGGGTGAACAAGGGCCGCGCCCTGGCCCTCCTCGCCCTGATGTGGGGCATCCCCCTGGAGCGCTGCGCCGCCGTGGGGGACAGCGCCAACGACCTGGAGATGCTCCAGGCGGTAGGCTCGCCATGGGGAACGCCGCCCCTCAGGTGCAGGCGGCGGCCGTCCGCACTGTGGCGGACAACGGCCATGACGGCGCGGCCCAGGCCATTCTCTCCTGCCTGGAGTAAGCCTCTCCAAGCCCCGGGACGTCCATCCGGACGCCTCGGGGCCTTTTTGTCCGCTGAAACAGCCCGCTCCGACATTTTTTCCTTGACCTTCCCCCAGGTGGAGGGTGTACCGTAGTGCCGCCGGGCAAAATTTAATGAAAATTTAAGCCTTTCTTTCGGGAAAGCTAATCCCCCGGCAGTAAGATAGAGGCAGCTCTTAGAGGGCACACTGCCCCGGCCTGCGCCCGCGCCCGGCGCTCTGCACAACTGTACATAGTAAGGAGTCAATGCCATGGAAACCACACAACTCACCCCGGAAGCGCCGGTACAGCCGGAGACCCCGGAGCGTCGCTCTGCCGCTCCCCGCTTCCAGCTCCCCAAAAAGCGCAGAAAATGGCTCAAGCGGCTGGTCCTGATCCTCGCCGCGGCGGGGATCCTCTTTCTGCTCCTGCGCCCTCTGCTCTTTGGCAGTCCGGCAGCCTCCTCCGGGCAGTACCAGCCCGCCGCCGTCCAGCGGCAGGACCTGACCGTCTCGGTGGACGGCTCCGGCACCATGACCCCCATCGAGTCCTATCAGGTTGGGGCGCTGGTCTCCGGCGAGATCCTGGAGGCCCCCTTCCAGGACGGCGACCGGGTGGAAAAGGGACAGCTGCTCTACCGCATCGATCCGGGCAGCGCCGCCACCGCCCTGGAACAGGCCCAGCTGGCCGTTCAGCAGGCTCAGCTGACCTATGACAGCACCGCGGACGGCCTGCGGCCCCAGGCCTCCGGCTCCGGTGTGGTGCAGAAGCTGTATGTGAAGAAGGGGGACCTGGTCTCCGCCGGCTCCCCCATCGCGGACATCTCCGACACCTCCTCCATGACCCTCACCCTCCCCTTCCAGTCGGCTGACGCAGCCCGGATCTCTGTGGGGCAGAGCGCCCAGGTCACTCTGGCAGGTACTATGGAGATCCTGCCAGGCACTGTGGAGTATGTAGCCGGAGCAGATCAAGTGGGCAGCGGCGGCGCCCTGATCCGGCAGGTAAAAATCCGGGTCAATAATCCAGGTGCACTCACCGAGTCCACCAGTGCCACCGCCAAAGTGGGAACCGTCTCCTGTGCCGCGGGCGGTACCTTTGAGGCCCGCCTGAGCCAGACCATCACCGCCCAGGCCGGGGGCGAGGTCACCGCTCTGAACGTCTCGGTGGGCAGCCGGATCTCCGGCGGGGAGCCGCTGGCCACGCTGGGCGGCTCCGCCGCGGAGACCGCCCTGCAAAACGCCGCCCTCTCCCTCCAGAACGCGCAGCTCTCCCTCCAGAGCGCCCAGGAGGTCCTGGAGAACTACACCATCACCTCCCCCATCTCCGGCACAGTCATCGAAAAGAACCTGAAAGCCGGGGATCAGCTGGACGGCAGTGAGTCCGGGGCTCTGGCCGTGATCTACGACCTGGAGCAACTGGAACTGAAAATGAACGTCAGCGAGCTGGACATCGGCAAGATCCGGCCCGGCCAGAGCGTGGAGATCACCGCTGAGGCTCTTCCCGGCGAGACCTTCCTGGGCACCGTGGAGAAGGTGAACATCAACGGGACCACCACAGACGGCTTCACCACCTATCCGGTCACCATTCTGCTCTCCGAGTACGGCGCCCTCAACCCCGGCATGAACGTGTCCGCCGACATCATCGTGGAGCAGGCACAGCAGGCGCTCTGCATCCCAACCCCTGCCGTCTCCGGCGGCAACACGGTCCTGGTGGCCCCGGATGGGGCCCTGGGGGAGGACGGCTCCGTGCTCGACCCCGCCAAGCTGGAGACGCGCCAGGTGGAGCTGGGCCGCAGCAGCCAGGACTATGTGGAGATCCTCTCCGGTCTGGAGGAGGGGGAGACCGTGCTGGTGCCCATCCAGTCAGCAGACGGTTCCGCCGGCTCCACTGCCGTGATGGCTTCGGGAGGCTGAGCTTCGTGACACATCTGATCGAACTGAAAGACGTCTATAAGATCTACCCCATGGGGGACGAGACGGTCCACGCCCTGGACGGCGTCAGCCTCTCCATCGACCAGGGGGAGTTCGTGGCCATCGTAGGCTCCTCCGGCTCAGGCAAGTCCACCGCCATGAACATCATCGGCTGCCTGGACGTGCCCACCTCCGGCTCCTACCACCTGGGGGGCGTGGACGTGTCCACCATGGACGACGACCAGCAGGCGGAGATCCGAAACAAAATGCTGGGCTTTATCTTCCAGCAGTACAACCTGATCCCCAAGCTGTCCGTGCTGGAAAACGTGGAGCTGCCCCTGCTGTACGCCGGGGTCCCGGCGGAGGAGCGCCGGGATCGGGCCATCCGCTCTCTGGAGCGGGTGGGACTGGCAGACAAGTGGAAGCATCTGCCCTCCCAGCTCTCCGGCGGCCAGCAGCAGCGCGTCTCCATCGCCCGCGCCCTGGCGGGCAGCCCCTCGGTGATCCTGGCCGACGAGCCCACCGGCGCGCTGGACTCCCGCACCGGCCGGGAGGTGCTGAGCTTTTTGAAGCAGCTGAACCGGGAGGGGGACACTGTGGTACTCATCACCCACGACAACTCCATCGCCGTCCGGGCCGACCGGATCATCCGCCTTCAGGACGGCAGGATCATCTATGACGGGGACGCCCACGACCCCCGGGCGGTGGTCCAGCCCGATGAGCCGCCGGAGGCGGACATAGCAGAACAGGAGGGAGCGGTATGAACTTTGGACAGTCCTTCCGCCTGGCGCTGAAGTCCCTGACCACCAGCAAAATGCGTTCCCTGCTGACCATGCTGGGCATCATCATCGGCGTGGCCTCGGTCATCGTCATCCTGGCTCTGGGCAACGGAGTGCAGGGGATGGTGGACGAACAGGTGGAGAAGCTGGGGGTCAACATGATGCAGACCTATGTGTGGGGCCGGGGCGACGGCTCCACCATGGATCTGGACCCGGACGATATGTACCAGCTGGTGGAGGAGCACCCCGAGGTCCTCACCGGCGTCTCCCCATACGTCTCCTTCCAGGCCACCCTGCGCCGGGGGGACGAGAAATTCGACAAGACCCAGCTGTACGGCGTCAGCGAGGTCATGTTCAAAAATGAGACCCAGGCCACCATGGACGGGGGACAGAAGCTGACCGCCGGGCGTTTCCTCTCCTTCCTGGATGTGGAGCGGCGGAGCAACGTGTGCGTCATTGGGGCCTATCTGGCCCAGGAGGCCTTTCAGGGGGACGCCCTGGGACAGACTCTGTCCATCAACGGCGCGTCCTACACCGTCATCGGCGTGCTGGATCAGCTGAGCACCGGCGAGATGCTGAAGGGCGGACCAGATGACCAGATCTACATCCCCTATGAAAACGCCCTGGAACTCATGGGAGCCCGGTATGTGACCCTGTACATCTTCACCAGCACCTCCGGCGAGACCGCCGCCCAGGCCAAGGAGGTCATCGACAGTATGCTCTATGACCGCTTCCAGGGGGACACGGACGCCTATTTCACCCAGACCATGGAGGAGCAGGCCAACCTCATCAACGCCATGATGGGCGTGGCCATCGGCGTGCTGGTGGCCATCGCCGCCATCTCCCTGCTGGTGGGCGGCATCGGCATTATGAACATCATGCTGGTCTCCGTCACCGAGCGCACCCGGGAGATCGGCATCCGCAAATCCCTGGGGGCCAAGCGGAAGGACATCCGCCGCCAGTTCGTCATCGAGGCGGGGACCACCTCCGCCATCGGCGGGCTGCTGGGCATCGCTCTGGGCTATCTGCTGGCCACCGGCGTGGGCGCTCTGCTGGGCGGGATGCTGGCTGCTCAGATGGGTGGAGGGGCTTCCTTCTCCGCCGCGCCCACCTTCGGCTCCGTGGCCATCAGCTTCGGCGTCTCCGTGGGCATCGGCGTGCTGTTCGGCTATCTGCCCGCCAACAAAGCGGCGAAGCTGAATCCCATCGACGCACTGCGGTACGACTAATGCAAATCAGAAATCAGGACCGCTCTGGCGGCGGACAGTCCTCCCCTTCGGCGCACATCCTAATTCCTCATTCCTCATTCAAAAGGAGTTTTTGGCCTATGAAAAAACGTATCATGACCGGCCTGCTGGCCTGCTGCCTCTCCCTGAGCCTGGCCCTGCCCGGCTTTGCCGCGGGGAGCATCCCCGCCCAGGAGGAGGTCGCCCAGGTCATCACCGCCCTGGGCATCATGGCCGGCGACGCCGGCGGCGATCTCCGCCTGTCCCGGACCGTCACCCGGGCCGAATTCATCACCATGGCCGTGAAGGCCAGCCCCCAGGGCGACCAGGTGGGCGAGGCCTCCACCTCCCCCTATCCTGACGTGCCCTATACCCACTGGGCCGCAGGCTTCGTGGAAGCCGGCGTGGCCGCAGGGCTGATCTCCGGCTACTCCGACGGCACCTTCCGCCCTGCCAGCTCCATCACCCTGGCGGAGGGGGCGACCATCGCCCTGGGGCTTCTGGGCTACTCCGCCGAGGACTACTCCGGCGCCTATCCCAGTCCTCAGATGGCCCTGTACCACAGCCTGAGTCTGGACAAAGGCCTCACCGCTCAGGCCGCCTCCGCCCCCCTCACCCGGCACGACGCCATGTACCTGTTCTATAACCTCCTGTCCGCCAAAAACAAGGAGGGCCAGCCCTATCTCACCACGCTGGGCTACTCCCTCAACGCCGCCGGAGAGGTAGACCTGGTGGCCCTGGTGAATGGGGAGATGAACGGCCCCCTGGTGGCCTCCGGCGACTGGCACAGCGCCATCCCCTTCCCCCTCTCCGGCGTCACGGTGACCCGGGACGGGAAGGCGTCCACCCTCGCCGCCATCCAGACCAACGACGTGATCTACTGGAATCAGACCATGCGGGCCCTGTGGGTCTCCTCTGACCGGGCGGTGGGTGTGATCCAGGCCCTGACGCCCTCCGCCGCCTCTCCGGAGTCGGTGCAGATCGCCGGACGGACCTATCCCATCGAGAGCGCCTCCGCCGCCTACGCCCTGTCCGACCTGGGACAGTACGGAGTAGGGGACACTGTCACCCTGCTGCTGGGCCGCACCGGCGGAGTGGCCGCTGTGGCCGCCCCCAGCGCCGCCCAGACTGAGCGCTGCGGCGTGGTGGTCCGGACGGAACGCGGCTCCTATGATGACGGGCACGGCGGCTCCTACACCGCGGATACCGTCACCATCCTGTCCACCGACGGCAGCACATACAGCTATCCCTGGACCGCCAACTATCTGGAGGCGGGCGACCCAGTGGGCATCAGCATCGGCTCCGACGGAAAAGTCACATTGAAGCGCCTCAGCTCCCCCGCCCTGTCTGGCAAAGTGTCCGCTGACGGCCTGAAGCTCGGGACCCATACCATCGCCCCCGATGCAGAGATCCTGGACGCCGCCGGAGGGAACGCGGTCAAGATCTTCCCCAGCCGCCTGGCCGGGATGGAGCTGACCAGCGGCAAGGTGGCCTACTACTCCCTCAACGGCAGCGGGGAGATCGACCGCATGGTGCTCAACAACGCCACCGGCGACGCCTACCGCTACGGCGTGCTCACCCACATGGAATCCTTGGGGGAGGGCCTCTATGCCAGCTACTCCTATGAATACGACGTGGGCGGCACCTCCTACTCCATCCCCTCCACCAGCACCCGCTATCCGGTGCAGGCCGGGCCCATCCTGGTGGACGGCGACCCCGCTGACCCCGACCGCATTCTCTCCCTCACCTCCGTCAAGGCCGACAAGATCAGCGGCGGCAAGCTGGTGTCCGGCAGCCGTCAGTACCGTCTGGCCGACGAGGTCATCGTCTATGAGCGGCGGGACCGGGACTACTTCCTGTCCACCCTGGACCGGGTCCAGGAGCTGGGCCTGTCCCTCACCGGCTGGTATGACCGGGCGGAGAACCAGGGCGGCCGCATCCGAGTCATCGTGGCCCAGTGACTCCTCCCCTGACGAACAGCG
>ERZ833822.2403-NODE-2403-length-11724-cov-5.671951_pt1 | contig 11724 bp, 9 predicted proteins | sample MGYA00519913_ERZ833822 | MGnify/ENA primary metagenome ERZ833822 (study PRJEB31850, sample SAMEA3708746) | human gut metagenome | biome: human gut; feature: human-associated habitat; material: faeces | place: China | collected 2014 ... | reverse complement strand
CCCACGGATAAAGACCTTGTGTTCCATACTGCCCTTGCCGCCCTGTTCCCTGTCTTCCTGCTGGTTGTCCTGCTGTTTCATATCCGGCAAATTGCCGGAACCAACTGGCAGGAAGTGTCCCTCTCCCAGATAACACAGGATGTAAATCTCCCTTATCTGCTATTCAGCATGGGCGTGGCAGGAATGGTATGTCTTGTCGCAGTTCTTCTGTTCCGGCGATACCGCAGGGATGAAGTAAAGCAGCTCATCCACCGCCAAAAGCTGGCAAGAATGGTGTTGGAAAACAAGTGGTATGAATCTGAACAGAGAAAGGAAGACGCTTTTTTCAAGGACTTGTCTTCCAGCCGTTCCAAAGAAACCATCACTTACTTTCCCAAAATCTACTACCGGATGAAACAGGGCTTGCTCCATATCCGTGTGGAAATCACCTTGGGGAAATATCAGGAACAGCTCTTAAACTTGGAGAGAAAGCTGGAAAGCGGCTTGTACTGTGAGCTGACGGATAAGGAATTAAAGGATTCCTATGTGGAGTACACCCTGCTCTATGATACCATTGCGAACCGTATCTCCATTGAGGATGTACAGGCAAAGGACGGCAGGCTCCGGCTCATGGAAAATGTCTGGTGGGAGTATGACAAGCTCCCCCATATGCTCATTGCCGGAGGAACCGGCGGCGGAAAGACCTACTTCATCCTGACCCTCATTGAAGCCCTGCTCCGCACTAACGCCGTCCTGTTCGTGTTAGACCCAAAGAACGCCGACCTTGCGGATTTACAGGCGGTTATGCCGGATGTGTACTACAAAAAGGAGGATATGCTTTCCTGCATTGACCGTTTCTATGAGGAAATGATGAAACGCAGCGAAGACATGAAGCTCATGGAGAATTACCGGACAGGGGAAAACTACGCTTACTTGGGGCTTCCGGCAAATTTCCTTATCTTTGATGAATATGTGGCATTTATGGAAATGCTCGGCACAAAAGAAAATGCCGCTGTCCTCAACAAATTAAAACAAATCGTTATGCTTGGGCGGCAGGCTGGCTTCTTCCTGATTCTCGCCTGCCAGCGTCCGGACGCAAAGTATCTGGGGGACGGAATCCGTGACCAGTTCAATTTCCGTGTGGCTCTGGGGCGGATGTCGGAAATGGGCTATGGGATGATGTTCGGGGAAACCACAAAGGACTTCTTCCTAAAGCAGATAAAAGGGCGTGGCTATGTGGATGTGGGAACCAGCGTTATCTCGGAGTTTTACACGCCCCTTGTCCCAAAAGGGCATGATTTCCTCAAGGAAATTAAAAAGCTCATAGACAGCAGGCAGGGAGTGCAGGCGGCGTGCGAAGCGAAAGCCGCAGAAACGGACTGACCTGCTGTGGCTGGTGTGCCGCAAGGCACGCCAGCATAAACCCCTCGTATCTAACAGAGGGGTACAAATCGACAGGCAACAATCAAACAACAGGGCAGAATCCCACGGTACACAAGGGATTTTCCCCATATCCGGCGTGTGTCAACAAGGCTCTGAAAGTTGACATACGCTTTTTTAGACAGGAGGGATTTTCACTGAATGAAGAAACATGGGTACGGGACATCAAAGAAAAACGGGAAAGTTACGGTATCTCACAACAGAAACTTGCCCTAGCTGCCGGAATCACCCGTCCGTACCTGAGCGATATTGAAACGGGCAAGGCTCACCCGTCCGAAGCATTACAGGAAGCCATCACGGAAGCTCTGGAACGCTTCAATCCAGACGCTCCCCTTGAAATGCTCTTTGACTATGTGCGGATTCGCTTTCCCACTACGGATGTGAAGCATATCGTGGAAGACGTGCTGCGGCTAAAGCTCCCCTACTTTATCCATGAAGACTACGGCTTCTACTCTTACACAGAGCATTACTATCTGGGGGATATTTTCGTTCTGGTATCACCGGAACTGGAAAAAGGGGTGCTGCTGGAACTGAAAGGGCGTGGCTGCCGCCAGTTTGAAAGCTATCTGCTGGCACAGGAACGGAGCTGGTATGAGTTTTTCATGGATGTTCTCATGGAGGACGGCGTGATGAAGCGGCTTGACCTCGCCATCAATGACAAAACGGGAATCCTGAACATTCCCCATCTGACAGAGAAGTGCCGGAATGAGGAATGTATCTCGGTCTTCCGCAGCTTCAAAAGCTACCGCAGCGGTGAACTGGTACGGCGTGAGGAAAAAGAATGTATGGGGAACACCCTGTATATCGGCTCCCTCCAAAGTGAGGTGTACTTCTGCATTTACGAAAAGGACTATGAGCAGTACAAAAAGCATGATATTCCCATTGCGGACGCAGAGGTAAAGAACCGCTTTGAAATCCGGCTGAAAAATGAGCGTGCCTTTTACGCCATCCGTGACCTGTTAGAACATGACAATCCAGAACGGACAGCCTTTCAAATCATCAACCGCTATGTCCGGTTCGTGGACAAGGACGATACGAAACCCCGTTCTGACTGGCGTATCAGTGAGGAATGGGCGTGGTTCATTGGGGAACACAGGGGAAGCCTGAAACTGACAACCAAACCGGAACCCTATTCCTTTGAACGCACCCTGCACTGGCTCTCCCATCAGGTAGCACCCACATTAAAGCTGGCTCTCCGTCTGGATAAGATGAACCACACCCAGATTGTCCATGACATCATCACCCATGCAAAGCTGACGGAGAAGCACGAAAAAATCCTGAAGCAGCAAGCCGCCGCTGCAAAGGAGGTGGTGCTTTAACGGCGGCAATTTTGGAACCTAAGAACTCTTACAGGAAAGAAAGGAGCTTTTATGAATTTCGGACAGAATCTTTACAACTGGTTTTTATCCAACGCCCAGTCCCTTGTGCTGCTGGCAATCGTGGTAATTGGACTGTACCTCGGATTTAAGAGGGAATTTTCCAAACTTATCGGTTTTCTGGTAGTTTCCCTTGTAGCGGTTGGGCTGGTCTTCAATGCGGACGGAGTAAAGGACATCTTACTGGAACTGTTCAATAAGATTATCGGTGCATAGGAAACCCTTGTTACACTTCCGTTATGGAGCAAGCTCTGATTGCTTCATGGCGGAAGTCCACTAGGGGCTTGGGGAGCGTAACTCCCCAAAAGAAAGAAGATGTAATATGATAGTGTATGATAATTGAGATAAACTAAGAATGGTGGTATAATTTCTTTATATAGTAATTGAAAGTGGAGGAAATGTATGAAGGATTTTATTGATTTTTTGAAATTACCACCGAACATTTTAGGAGCTTTATCTATTGCCAGTGGTACATTATTATTATTGCCTCAAAAGTTAGCCCAAAAGTTTTATATTATAAATTTTCGGGAAAAATATGGTTTTACAATAGGCATTGTTTTTGTGATTTCCACAGCCTTACTAATAGTTTTATTACTATCTAAAATTTTTCATTTCTTTTATGACAAGTATGCTTCAAAGAAATTAGGAACTGCTCAGATTAAATATTTGAAAAATATGACACCAGAACAGGTGACAATCATTCGGGAGTTTTTACATGAACCAACTCACACCCTGCCATTACCCATGAACAATGGATTAGTAATAGAACTTCAACATTTACAAATATTAACCCCTGCCGGACAAACTCATTTAGTAAGTATGTTAGACCCACAAATCAATTATTTTTTACAACCTTGGGTAATTAAAAAAATCAATAGTGATGAAGAATTAAAGCGAATATTTTATTAGAAAAATGGCAACTGACAAACAAAGTTAGTTGCCATTTTTTGTTCTAAGAAAGGACGTGATACTGATTGAGGAAATGAGAATCTACATCCTGAACACCACACGGTTTTACCATGAGGATTTTGAGGAATACCCTGGGGCATGGTTTTCCTGTCCTGTGGATTTTGAAGAAATCAGGGAACGTCTTGGCGTTCAGAGTGAGGAAGAAATCGAAATTGAAGACTATGAGCTGCCGTTTCCATTGGAGGGCAACACAAGGCTCTGGGAAATCAACGCCCTTTGCCGGATGGTACAGGAAATGCAGGGAACGCCCCTCTATTATGAAATGGATGTGGTACAAAAGCGGTGGTTTCCCAGCTTTACGGAATTTATCGACCACAAAGACCAGATACGCTACTATCCGGTGCAGGACGGGGAATCCCTCGCCCGTTATCTGGTGCAGGAGGTACAGCTATTTGGAGAAGTACATCCAGACCTGTTGAACCATATCGACTACGCTGCCATTGGTCGGGAACTGGAAAATAGTGAACACTACCTGTTTACGGACAATGGTATCTTTTATTACCGCTAAAAGGAGGTGGAGGAACTTGGAAGAAATGCGGATTTACATTGCCAACTTAGGAAAATACAATGAGGGCGAACTGGTAGGGGCATGGTTCACGCCGCCTGTGGATTTTGAGGAAGTCAAGGAACGTATCGGTTTGAATGATGAATATGAGGAATACGCCATCCATGATTATGAGCTGCCCTTTGCGATTGACGAATATACCCCCATTGAGGAAGTCAACCGCCTGTGTGAGATGGTGGAGGACTTACCGGAATATATTCAGGAGGAACTATCGGAGCTGCAATCCTACTTTGGCAGTATCGAAGAACTCTGTGAGCATGAAGACGATATTATCTGCCATTCCGGCTGTGACGATATGGCGGATGTGGCTCGCTGCTATCTGGAAGAAAGCGGACAACTTGGGGAACTTCCGGCACACTTACAAAACTATATCGACTATGCCGCCTATGGGCGTGACATGGAATTGGAGGGAACCTTTGTTGTCACAAACCACGGCGTATATGAAATCTTACGGTAGACCCGTCTGTATCTCTTTCAGGAAATACAGGCGGATTTTTTATTCAGGGGCGGCTCTTTTGCTGTCCCCATCTTTTAGAAAGGACGGACAACATGAAGAAAATACGAAGCTATACCAGTATCTGGTCGGTGGAAAAGGTACTCTATTCCATCAATGATTTTAAACTGCCATTCCCCATCACGTTCACACAGATGGCGTGGTTCGTGGTATCGGTGTTTGCAGTTATGCTCTTGGGGAACCTCCCTCCCCTTTCATTCATTGACGGGGCATTTTTAAAATATTTCGGCGTACCTTTTGCCCTCACTTGGTTCATGTGCCAGAAGACCTTTGACGGGAAGAAGCCTTACGGCTTCCTGAAATCCGTACTGGCATATCTGGTACGCCCGAAACTGACCTATGCAGGAAAGCCCGTGAAGCTGGAAAAGGAATATCCAGCACAGCCCATCACGGCAGTAAGGAGTGATATTTATGGCATATCCGATTAAATATATCGAAAATAACCTTGTGTTCAACCATGACGGGGAGTGCTTCGCTTACTATGAGCTGCTTCCCTACAACTATTCCTTTTTAAGCCCTGAACAGAAATATCAGGTACACGATTCGTTCCGGCAGCTTATCGCCCAGAACAGGGACGGGAAGATTCACGCCCTGCAAATCAGCACCGAATCCAGCATACGGGCAGCACAGGAACGCTCCAAACAGGAAGTGACGGGCAAGTTAAAGGACGTTGCCTGTGCAAAGATTGACGCACAGACCGAAGCCCTCATTTCCATGATAGGGGAAAATCAGGTGGACTACCGCTTTTTTATCGGCTTCAAGCTGCTTGTCAATGAGCAGGAAGTCACCATGAAGCAGTTTCGCAGGGAAGCAAAGACCGCCGTTTCCGATTTTCTCCATGAAGTCAACCACAAACTCATGGGGGATTTTGTTTCCATGAGCAATGAGGAAATCTGGCGGTTTCAGAAGATGGAAAAACTGTTGGAGAATAAAATCTCACGCCGCTTCAAAGTCCGGCGGCTTAACAAGGACGATTTTGGCTATCTGATTGAGCATTTATACGGACAGACCGGAACTGCCTACGAAGATTATGAGTATTATCTTCCGAAGAAGCGGTTTCAGGAAGAAACGCTGGTGAAATACTATGACCTCATCAAACCCACCCGTTGTCTGATAGAGGAAAACCAGCGGTATCTGAAAATCGAACAGGAAGACGGGACGGTCTATGCCGCCTACTTTACTATCAACAGCATTGTGGGGGAACTGGACTTCCCATCCTCGGAAATCTTTTACTATCAGCAGCAGCAATTTACTTTTCCCATTGATACCTCTATGAATGTGGAGATTGTCACAAACCGGAAAGCCCTCTCCACGGTGCGGAACAAGAAAAAAGAGCTGAAAGATTTGGACAACCACGCATGGCAGAATGACAGTGAAACCAGTACAAACGTGGTGGACGCTTTAGACAGCGTAAATGAACTGGAATCCACCTTAGACCAGAGCAAGGAATCCATGTACAAACTGTCCTATGTAGTGCGTGTGACGGCTCCCGACTTGGAAGAACTGAAACGCCGCTGCAATGAGGTGAAAGATTTTTATGACGATTTGAACGTGAAGCTGGTTCGCCCCTTTGGAGATATGCTGGGGCTGCATGGGGAATTTCTCCCTGCCAGCAAGCGGTATCTGAACGATTACATCCAGTATGTCACCAGCGACTTCCTCGCTGGTCTTGGCTTCGGGGCAACCCAGATGTTGGGGGAACCGGAGGGCATTTATATCGGGTACAGCCTTGATACGGGAAGAAACGTGTACTTAAAGCCTGCCCTTGCCAGTCAAGGAGTAAAAGGCTCCGTCACCAACGCCCTTGCTGCCGCTTTTGTCGGCTCCCTCGGCGGTGGAAAATCATTCAGCAACAACATGATTGTCTATTATTCCGTATTATTTGGGGCACAGGCTCTCATTGTTGACCCGAAAGCAGAACGGGGACGGTGGAAAGAAACCCTGCCGGAAATCGCCCATGAAATCAATATCGTAAACCTGACCTCAGAGGAACAGAACAGGGGCTTGCTCGACCCCTATGTGATTATGGAGAACCCAAAGGATTCCGAATCACTGGCAATCGACATCCTGACTTTTTTAACAGGCATTTCCAGCCGTGACGGAGAGAAGTTCCCTGTTCTTCGGAAAGCCATCCGTGCGGTAACAAACAGTGAGGAACGGGGGCTTTTCAAGGTGATTGAAGAACTTCGGGCGGAGGGAACCACCATCAGCACCAGCATAGCCGACCATATCGAATCCTTTACGGACTATGACTTTGCACACCTGCTCTTTTCGGATGGGGATGTCACACAGTCCATCAGCCTTGAAAAGCAGCTCAACATCATTCAGGTGGCGGATTTGGTGCTGCCGGATAAGGAAACCTCGTTTGAAGAATACACCACAATGGAGCTACTTTCCGTGGCAATGCTCATTGTAATCAGCACCTTTGCCCTCGACTTCATCCATACCGACCGCAGCGTGTTTAAGATTGTGGATTTGGATGAAGCATGGAGCTTCCTACAGGTGGCACAGGGCAAGACCCTTTCCATGAAGCTGGTTCGTGCCGGACGTGCCATGAACGCAGGCGTTTACTTTGTCACCCAGAACACGGACGATTTGCTGGATGAAAAGCTGAAAAACAATCTGGGCTTGAAATTTGCGTTCCGTTCCACAGACATCAACGAAATCAAGAAGACCCTCGCCTTTTTCGGGGTGGATTCCGAAGATGAAAACAACCAGAAGCGGCTCCGTGACTTGGAAAACGGACAGTGCCTTATCAGTGATTTGTACGGGCGTGTGGGGGTGATACAGTTCCATCCTATCTTTGAAGACCTGTTCCATGCCTTTGATACCAGACCGCCCGTAAGAAAAGAGGTGGAGGAATGAAGATAAGAAAGCCCATCCAGCAGGGGACAGCTCTTGTCCCTTGCCGGACAAAGGGAGAAAACTCTTTTAAAAAAATCGGGAGTATAGCAGGAAAAGTGCTTCTGGCACTCCTGCTCATCCTCCTGCTGCTTGCAGTCTTCGGCACAGCCGCCCACGCTGCCGGACTGGTGGATGATACGGTGGACGCTGCCAACGAATACAGCAAATATCCTCTGGACAACTACCAGCTTGATTTTTATGTGGACAGCGGATGGGACTGGCTCCCGTGGAACTGGCTGGACGGTATCGGAAAACAGGTGATGTACGGGCTGTATGCCATCACAAATTTTATCTGGACAATCAGCCTGTACCTTTCCAACGCCACGGGGTATCTGATTCAGGAAGCCTACTCGCTGGACTTCATTTCCTCTACGGCGGATTCCATTGGAAAAAATATGCAGACCTTGGCAGGCGTTACCACAGGCGGCTTGTCCTCGGAGGGATTTTATATCGGGTTCCTGCTGATTCTCATTCTGGTGGTGGGGATTTACGTTGCCTACACAGGGCTTATCAAACGGGAAACCACAAAAGCCATCCATGCCGTTGTCAATTTCGTGGTGGTGTTCGTGCTGTCCGCTGCCTTTATCGCCTATGCCCCTGATTATATCGGGAAAATCAATGAATTTTCCGCAGACATCAGCAATGCCAGCCTGACCCTTGGTACAAAGATTGTGCTGCCAAACTCGGGAAGTCAAGGAAAAGACAGTGTGGATTTGATACGGGACAGCCTGTTTTCCATTCAGGTCAAGCAGCCGTGGCTCCTGCTGCAATACGGCAACTCGGATGTGGAAAGCCTTGGGGCTGACCGTGTGGAACGCCTGCTCTCAACCAGTCCAGACGAAAACAACGGGCAGGACAGGGAAGAAATCGTAGTGGAGGAAATCGAAGACAGGGAAAACACCAACCTTACCATCACAAAGACCATCAACCGCTTGGGAACCGTCTTCTTCCTGTTTATGTTCAATATCGGTATCTCCGTTTTTGTATTCCTGCTCACGGGGATAATGATTTTCTCACAGGTGCTTTTTATCATCTACGCCATGTTCCTGCCTGTGAGCTTCCTCCTTAGCATGGTTCCCTCTTTTGAGGGGATGTCAAAACGTGCCATTACAAAACTGTTCAACACCATCCTTACCAGAGCCGGAATCACCCTGATTATCACGGTAGCGTTCAGTATTTCCACCATGCTCTACAACCTGTCTGGGGAATATCCGTTCTTCCTGACGGCGTTCTTGCAGATAGTGACCTTTGCCGGAATTTATTTCAAGCTGGGGGATTTGATGGGGATGTTCTCCTTACAGAGTGGGGATTCCCAAAGCATGGGGAGCCGTATCATGCGAAGACCCCGTATGCTCATGCACGCCCATATGCACCGTTTACAGCATAAGTTAGGACGTTCTGTGGCGGCTCTTGGGGCTGGAACGGCTGCATACCACGCAGGAAAACAGGCTGGCTCAGACCAGAGAAATGCTTCCCACTCCGGCTCTTCCAAACGGACACAGGCAGACCACAGCAGACCAGACGGACAGGCAGCACCGGAAAAGGAATCCGCATGGAAACGGGCTGGCTCTGCGGTAGGTGCGGTGGCAGATACCAAAGATAAGATAGCCGATACTGCCGGACAGCTTCGGGAGCAGGCAAAGGATTTGCCTGTCAATGCAAAGTACGCCCTTTACCACGGGAAAACACAGGTATCAGAGGGAGTACGGGATTTTACTTCCAGCGTGACCCAGACCCGAACTGCCAGAGCCGAACAGCGAAACGCACAGGCAGAAAGCCGCAGACAGACCATTGCAGAACGCAGGGCGGAACTGGAACAGGCAAAACAGCCGCAAAAGACAGCTTCCGAAGCACCCAAAGGGGCGGCTCCTGTCCATGAACGCCCTGTTACTGCAAAGCAGCCAGAAGATTTCCGACATCATGCAGGAAAACCAGCCATGCAGCCAGCTTCCCCATCCATCAGGGAACGGGGACAGGTTTCTTATGGGGGAACTGTGGCGGAACGGGCTTCGGTTCCGGTGGTAAAAGCAGCTTCCATCCACCATGAGCAAACACCGCCAGTAAGGACGGAACGCCAGATACTCCCTCCGGTTTCCCCAGACAAACCAGAGGAAAGACAAAAGACAAGTCCCACCATCACCCCTGCTGCTCCCCATCCGGCAAGACCTGTCCAGAATGATACGGCTCCTGTGATACCGGAAAGAAAACGGGCTGCCCCTGTGGTAAAAGAATCGAACTTTACCATCCGGCGTACCACCGCCAGAAAGGAGTGGACAAAAACGGTAAAAGCGGCTGCCAAACAAAAGAAAGGGGAGAAACCATGAAGTTAAGACACCTTTTCTTTGCCTGTTCCGGCGTGTTCGTGATGATGTTCTCCCTGCTCCTTTTGGTGGTAATTGTCTTCTCGGATGAGGAAGACGGCGGAAGCGGCGGAAACCTTATCTATGGGGGCGTGAGCGTATCACAGGAAGTCCTCGCCCATAAGCCTATGCTGGAAAAGTATGCAAGGGAATATGGCATAGAGGAATACTTAAATGTGCTGCTCGCCATCATTCAGGTGGAATCCGGCGGCACGCTGGAAGACGTTATGCAGTCCTCGGAATCTCTGGGGCTTCCTCCGAACTCCCTTAGTACAGAGGAATCCATCAAACAGGGCTGCAAATATTTCTCGGAACTGCTCGCAGCGGCAGAAACAAAGGGCTGTGACTTAAACAGTGTGATTCAATCCTATAATTACGGCGGCGGTTTCCTAGACTATGTGGCAGGACACGGAAAAAAATACACCTTTGAACTGGCAGAGAGCTTCGCAAGGGACAAATCCGGCGGAAAGAAAGTCACCTACACCAACCCTGTTGCGGTAGAGAAAAACGGGGGCTGGCGGTATTCCTACGGAAATATGTTCTATGTCCTCTTGGTATCGCAATACCTGACCGTGGCACAGTTTGATGATGAAACGGTGCAGGCTATCATGGAGGAAGCCTTAAAGTATGAGGGATGGACGTATGTGTACGGGGGCGATTCCCCCTCCACTTCCTTTGACTGTTCGGGACTGGTGCAGTGGTGCTATGGCAAGGCAGGAATCGCCCTGCCACGGACAGCACAGGAACAGTACAATGTGACGCAGCACATCCCCCTGTCCGAAGCAAAAGCAGGGGATTTGGTCTTTTTCCACTCCACCTACAACGCCGGAACCTACATCACCCATGTGGGGCTGTATGTGGGAAATAACCGGATGTACCATGCCGGAAATCCCATTGGTTACGCAGACCTGACAGGCTCCTACTGGCAACAGCACCTTGCCGGAGCCGGACGAATCAAACAATAAGAAAGGATGAACCGATATGATTCAGATTAGAAAAGAGGATAACCAGAAAAAGCAGAAAGAAAAGAAACTGAAAGTTTACAAAGTCAATACCCACAAAAAAACCGTGATTGCCCTGTGGGTGCTGCTGGCAGTGAGCTTCCTGTTTGCCGTCTATAAGAATTTCACGGCGATAGACATTCATACTGTCCATGAAACCAAAGTGATTGAGGAAACCATCCTCGACACTCACAAGATAGAAAACTTTGTGGAGAATTTCGCAGAAGTCTACTATTCATGGGAACAGTCCGCCACTTCCATTGACAACCGGACAAACGCTTTAAAAGGGTATCTCACCGGAGAGCTGCAAGCCCTGAATGTAGATACTGTCCGAAAGGACATCCCCGTATCGTCTGCCCTGACCGATTTTCAGATATGGGAAATTACAAAAGAAAAGGAGCAGCATTATCAAGTGACCTATACAGTGGAACAGCGTATCACAGAGGGAGAATCCAGTAAAACCGTCCGTTCCGCCTATCAGGTGACGGTCTATGTGGACGGCTCTGGAAACCTGACGATTATCCAGAACCCAACCATCACCAGCGTTCCTGTAAAATCCGGTTACACCCCAAAAGCGGTACAAAGTGACGGTACGGTGGATTCCATCACCACGGAG
>ERZ833822.2391-NODE-2391-length-11802-cov-8.389291_pt1 | contig 11802 bp, 9 predicted proteins | sample MGYA00519913_ERZ833822 | MGnify/ENA primary metagenome ERZ833822 (study PRJEB31850, sample SAMEA3708746) | human gut metagenome | biome: human gut; feature: human-associated habitat; material: faeces | place: China | collected 2014 ... | reverse complement strand
TCCAGTGCAGCTTGTGCAATGGCTTCATCGCCAAGTAAGAGTTGCTTGCTCATATATTTCCTTTATTAGTGTTGATCACAGTTTGTTATTATATCGGGCAAAGATAGCCTTTTTGGCTCGTTTTATCACAAAATTACTTGAAAATCTTTCTTTCATTAAGTGCTTTCCAATATTTTCTTGCATTTGCCATGTGGTCGGCATAATTGGATGCGAAATTGTGAGTACCTGAAAAATCTTCTTTCGCACACATGTAAATGTAATTGTGTTTCGTGTAGTTTAATACACTGTCCAAGCCCTTTTTAGAGGGGATGCGGATAGGTCCCGGAGGTAAACCACTGTTGATATAAGTGTTGTAGGGCGAGTTGACTTTCAGATGCTCATTGGTGATGCGTCGCAGCCCGAAATCCTGTAAAGCGAACTTGATGGTAGGGTCTGCCTGCAGGGGCATACCTGTGTGCAGGCGGTTGATGTATAGTCCGGCTACCATCGGCTTTTCTTCGTTGTTGTTGGTTTCTTCTTCAACAATGGAGGCGAGGGTGCAGACTTCTTCCGGTGTCATGCCGATAGCGGTTGCCTGGGCAAGACGTTCGTCATTCCAGAATCGTTTCTGTTCTGTCTGCATACGTTTGAAGAAGTCGTCGACACTCATATCCCAATATACCTGATAGGTCTCGGGGATGAAAAGACAGGGCATGGTGACCGGCGTATACCCCATTTCGGCCTGAAAAGCGGAATCGAATAGTTGGCGGGCTATTTCGGCGGAGTCGATCATCAGTTGCTTGCCGATGCTTCGCGCCAGCCGGTCTAGTGTCCGTACGCTTCCGATAGTGAGATTCATCGGTTCCTGATAACCTCTGAAGAAGCGGCTGAATACATGGTATACGTTTTCGTTGGGGCGGATGGCATAACGTCCGGTATGTATATTCTGGTCGAATTTTCTATATTTTGCCATCCATTGAAATCCGGTGAATTTGTTGACATGACCGGTTTGTCTGATCTTATTGTAGATTGAATCTGCCGTGTCATCCCGGTCTACATATACATAGACGGTTTTGGAGGGATGAAACTGAGGAGCAAAGAGATAATAATAGACTGTTCCTCCGGCAATGGCGCAAAGAAGGAGAGCTCCGGTCAGAACGGATAATAAGATATTTCTTGTTTTCTTTTTCATCTTGTGACGTAACTTTAAAAATTGCGTCAAAGATAGGAAGATTTTGGATAGGAGCGATTCCTTTCAACGGTGAATAGTTGAAATTCGGCTGATTTTGTCAACTATTAGCGTGGCCACTGGTAATAATCGGCATTGGCTTCTACTGCATTTTCTATTTCATCGGGCAGGGGAGAGAAGAAGTCCATATGGGTAAGTTTCTCGATGCTGTCAATTGATACCGCATAGGTGGAAAGAGGCTCTACCGCCTGTCTGTTGTTGAATAAGAACCCGATGCCACGAGCCGGTTTGACAAAAGGAGAGAGGATTACTTTGAAGAATCGTTCGGGCACTGCCACCTTATTTTTTCCGATGGTTTTGGACGGCTTGTCGATGATAGGACCACATATAATGATAATGGCGCTATCGGCTACCGCCCAGTCTCTTATTTTTTCTTCCAGATTTTTCCAGCCTCTTCTGTTCAGCTGAGGATGCTGCGGGCACATATTGCTGAAATAGAAGGATTCTTTCATGACATCCGGACTCCATTTCATGTCGGCGGCTGGTGCCATATGTCCTTTGTCATATCCCGAGCGTGCATAATCCGCATTGGTCGCAATGGCGCCTTTTACTAAAGGATCGGCGATGAAGTTGTCACCTCTCTTTTCTTTTCCTTTGGTTTCCTGACGGGTCAGTTCGTAAGAAACCCAATTCGGAATCTTCAGGTCTTTATTGTAGGAAACTGTATAGCCTTTATGACGAATGATCTGCTCCTGACGGGGAATCAATGAAACGGGAATCTCTAAATCTTTGCCGGATGGAGTGGGGAGGGAGACGGAAGTCTCTATCTGCGGTTTGCTACTGTGCTGGACACTGTATTGCTGATAATACAGATAAAGCCCGTAACAAATGGGAATAAGTACGATGATAGCGATGATACACCCTAATCTTTGATTGGAATGTGACTTCTTTTTCTTAAATAATCTCCTGCTCTTACCTCGTTTCATGCGATTTGCTTTGGGGGTTAATAAGAAAAGCGCTAACTATTCTGTAGTTAGCGCTTTATTGTCAAGAGCCGCTAGCCAGACTTGAACTGGCGACCTACGCGTTACGAATGCGTTGCTCTACCAACTGAGCTATAGCGGCGGTTTGTTTCTCGTTTACGGCGTGCAAAATTACAGCTTTATTTGAGAAAACAAAAGGATTCTGAATATTTTTTGAGCTTTAATTTAAAATCTTCCTTTACCATAACTCTTTGCATAAAGTAACGGTAGTTTAACTTTCGAACATTCTGCTGCGTGCCAGCATACACGCGCCTACAATACCTGCTTTATCCTTCAATTTGGATGTAATGATGGCAGAGTCTTTGTTGACCAGATTGAGTGAATACTTACGTACCGCTGTTTTGATGGGTTGGGTGATATAATCTCCCGTTAAAGATAAAGTTCCGCCTATAATGACCAGTTCCGGATTGAAGATATTGATTAATCCTGCAATTTGTTTTCCCAGCTTTTGCCCTATTTCTTCAACAATTTCAATACAAAGCAGATCTTCCTTGTTGACGGCTGTGATGATTTCGTCAAGCGTGATGGGGTCTTCTTCACCGGATATTCGGGTGGAAAGAATAGAGCTTTCTCCGCTTTTAATACGCTCCAAAAGAATGCGATGAAGGGCAGAGCCGGATGCTTCTGTTTCCAGACACCCTTTTTTGCCGCAATGGCAGATGATTTCATTGTCGTATGCATTGACGTGACCGAACTCTCCCGAGAAACCGGATTTTCCTGTGTAGACTTTGCCGTCGATAATAATTCCGATGCCGACTCCCCAGCTGACGTTGACGAAAATAATATCTTTTTCTCCTTTTACACACCCTTGCATATATTCTCCGTAAGTCATGGCACGGGTGTCGTTGTCAATGGTTACTTTATGACCCAGCTTTTCCGACAGGACATCCGCCAACGGGCGTTCCTCAAAATTGAACTGGCTGAAACTATATCCGGATTCCGGATTTACCCGTCCCGATACATTTACATTGATATTTAAAATCTTCTCCTTATTAATAGGAAGTTTTTTGATGAAGTTGAGAATGAGTTTGCACAACTCGTTCATCCCTTCTATCGAATTCTCAAATTTATAGGGGATATTCATTTTTAACTCTACCATATCACCTTTAAAATTGATCAGTCCGATATTGACTGCAAATCTTTTGATGTCTACACCTATAAAATAACCGGATTCCGGATTCAATCCATAGAGATTCGGGTGGCGTCCACCGCTGGTTTCCAGTTTTCCGTAATCATTGATATATCCGTCCTCACACATTTCACCGATAAATTTGGTGACTGTGGGCACGCTTAGATCTAGTTCTTTTGAAAGATCGGGAATAGTGGAACTACCATTATATATATAATGTGTAATGATCCTCTTTTTAACGAGGGCATTTTTAGAGCCCATTTCTATTTCTTTCAAGAATTGTTGGTTCATACGTCTCTTATATTTTGTAATATCTACAAAGATAATTAATTTTTTTATTAACTAATAAGGTTCTTGACGAAAAAATTAGAATTGAATCTGAGATGATGCTGTGCTGATTCCTTATAGAAAGTGAATTCTCTCATTGATAGTTATTTGAAATCTTCTTATATAATAAGGTAATAAGGGTACTGGTATCTGAATAGCTTCATATTTATAGTCTTATTAATGAATAAAGAAGCGAAAATCAACTTTATTAATAAAATATTTTATTATCTATTGTTTATTTAATAAATATAGCTATATTTGTACCGTGATATTAATTAAGATGTACCGTAACCAAATCGTATTATGATGAAAAACTTATTCCAAATACTCTGTGGGCTGTTTCTGGTAGTATCATACTCTTCTTGTATGCACTCAGAGGAAGATAAGGTAGATGTACTTATTATAGGTGGAGGTGCCAGTGGTGTAACATCCGGCATCCAGTCTGCCCGTATGGGAGCCAATACACTGATTCTCGAAGAAAGCACCTGGTTGGGTGGGATGCTGACTTCTGCCGGTGTGAGTGCTGTGGATGGAAATTACAGATTGCCTGCCGGACTTTGGGGAGAATTTAAGAATAGATTGTCTGATTATTATGGCGGGCTGGATTCTTTGAAGACGGGTTGGGTAAGTAACGTATTGTTTGAACCGTCAGTTGGAAATAAGATTCTTCACGAAATGGTAGCGGCGGAAAATAATCTAAAAGTCTGGAAACAGGCTTGCCTTGAAGAAGTAAAAAGGACGGGAGATGAGTGGGTCGCTAAAGTGAAGGTGGAAGGACAAGGTGTGAAAACGGTTCGGGCGAAGGTCATGATTGATGCCACCGAACTGGGTGATGTGGCAAAAATTTGTGGAGTGAAGTACGATATTGGTATGGAAAGCAGAGATGACACGCACGAGGATATTGCTCCGGAAAAGAAGAATAATATTGTGCAGGATATTACTTATGTTGCCATATTAAAAGATTATGGTAAGGATGTGACTATTCCGGAACCTGAAGGATACGATCCTAAAGAATTTGCCTGTGCCTGTGCCAGTCCGGTATGCATAACTCCTAAAGAGCCGGATCGCGTCTGGTCTAAAGATATGATGATTACCTACGGGCGGTTGCCGAATCATAAATATATGATTAATTGGCCGATAGAAGGTAATGATTATTATATTAATCTGATTGAAATGACTCCGGAAGAACGCGTGAAAGCATTGGAATATGCGAAACATTATACGATGTGTTTTGTTTACTTCCTGCAACATGAACTGGGGTATAATACACTTGGATTGGCGGATGATGAATATCCGACAGAGGATAAGTTACCTTTTATCCCTTATCATAGAGAGTCCAGAAGAATTCACGGATTAGTCCGCTTTAACTTGAATCATGCACTCAATCCATATACACAGGATGAAAAGCTGTACCGTACTTGTATTGCTGTGGGTGATTATCCGGTAGATCATCACCATACCCGCTATCATGGTTATGAAGAGTTGCCTAATCTGTATTTTCATCCGATCCCTTCGTATGGGTTGCCGTTAGGTACATTGATTCCTCAGGAGGTAGACGGGCTGATTGTTGCAGAGAAATCTATTTCCGTATCGAATATTATGAATGGAACGACTCGTTTGCAACCGGTTGTACTGCAGATCGGTCAGGCGGCAGGAGCTTTGGCTGCACTTGCTGTGAAGAATAATCAGAAGATAAGTGATGTTTCCGTTCGTGATGTTCAGAATGCTATTTTGGATGCTAAAGGATATTTGCTTCCTTATCTGGATGTCCCTGTCTCGGATGTGAAGTTTGCTTCTTATCAGCGGATTGGTTCTACGGGGATTCTCAAAGGAGTCGGTAAGAATGTGGACTGGTCCAATCAGACTTGGTTGAGAGCGGATACGGTATTGCTGGCGTCAGAACTGGATGGTCTGTTTGAAGTGTATCCGGCTGCCAAAGATGAATTCAAAAAAACAGGAGCGGATAAATTAAGTATTGAGGAGGCAGTTCAACTTGTTCAGAAGATAGCAGAAACGGAAAAACTACATACTACTGTTGATCCGCAAGCGCTTTGGAAAGCATACGGAATGCAAGAACCGGATTTGAAACGGAATATTTTGAGAGGGGAGATGGCTGTAATGATTGATCAGGTATTGGATCCTTTCAATAAAAAACAGATCGATATCACTGGTAAGTATATTCAATAGGTTAACATATATCCAAGTAAAAACAAAAAAATAAAACTATGGAAACTAATAATCGTAGAGATTTCTTAAAGAAGGCAGCTTTGGCCGGAGCTTCCGCTTTGGTTGCCCCTTCATTATTTGCAGCTGACGGAGAGGGGAGAGGGGAACTCTCCCCGAAGATCAAGGCTGGCGATTTGGAAAGCAAATTGATTGTTCCCAAAAATAATGGCTTAAAAATTACAGGAACTTTTTTGGATGAAATATCTCATGATATTCCTCATCAGAACTGGGGTGAGAAAGAATGGGATCTGGATTTTCAGCATATGAAAAGAATCGGTATCGATACAGTGATTATGATTCGTTCCGGTTATCGTAAGTTTATGACTTACCCTTCACCTTATTTGCTGAAAAAAGGATGTTATATGCCGTCGGTTGATTTGGTAGATATGTATTTGCGTCTGGCGGAGAAGTATAACATGAAATTTTATTTTGGTTTGTATGATTCAGGACGGTATTGGGATACAGGTGATTTAAGTTGGGAGATTGAGGATAACAAGTATGTGATTGATGAGGTTTGGAAGATGTACGGAGAGAAGTATAAAAGTTTTGGAGGCTGGTACATCAGCGGCGAGATTAGCCGTGCCACGAAAGGGGCTATTGATGCTTTCCGTGCTATGGGAAAGCAATGTAAAGATGTATCGAACGGACTCCCGACTTTTATCTCTCCGTGGATTGATGGCAAAAAGGCTATTATGGGAACAGGGAAACTGACAAGAGAAGATGCGGTTTCTGTACAACAACACGAAAAAGAATGGAATGAAATTTTTGATGGAATTCATGAAGTGGTAGATGCTTGTGCTTTTCAGGATGGACATATCGATTATGATGAGTTGGATGCGTTCTTTACTGTAAATAAAAAATTAGCAGATAAGTATGGTATGCAATGCTGGACCAACGCCGAGTCTTTTGACCGTGATATGCCTATCCGTTTTCTACCCATTAAATTTGATAAGCTCCGGATGAAGCTGGAAGCTGCCAAACGTGCAGGGTATGATAAGGCTATTACTTTCGAATTTTCTCATTTTATGAGTCCTCAATCTGCCTACTTGCAGGCCGGACATTTATATGATAGATACAGAGAATATTTTGAAATTAAATGAGTGATATGAAGTCTACAATTAACTTTGGCTATCTTATTTTCCTTTCTGTTGTAGCAGCTTTGGGAGGATTTTTGTTCGGATATGATACTGCTGTTATATCCGGAACAATCGCTCAGGTTACTCAACTTTTTCAACTGGATACGTTGCAACAGGGGTGGTATGTGGGATGTGCTTTAATAGGTTCTATCGTCGGTGTTCTTTTTGCCGGTATCCTGAGTGATAAGCTGGGACGAAAAATGACGATGATTATTTCAGCGACTCTGTTTTCTACATCGGCTTTAGGTTGTGCGATCTCCGCAGACTTCACCCAATTGGTAGTCTATCGTATTATTGGTGGAGTTGGTATTGGTGTTGTGTCGATTGTTTCTCCTTTGTATATATCTGAAGTGGCTGTGGCACAATATAGAGGGCGTTTGGTATCTTTATATCAATTGGCTGTGACAGTTGGATTTTTAGGAGCTTATTTGATTAACTATCAATTGCTGGCTTATGCTGAAAGTGGTAATCAGTTAAGTATGGACTGGTTGAATAAGATATTTGTTACTGAAGTCTGGCGAGGAATGTTGGGAATGGAAACATTGCCGGCTGTGTTATTCTTCATCATTATCTTCTTTATTCCGGAGAGTCCTCGTTGGCTGATCGTAAGAGGTAAAGAAGAAAAAGCTGTCAATATATTAGAAAGGATATATAATTCAGTTTCAGAGGCTGCAAGTCAATTAAAAGAAACGAAATCTGTATTGACGTCTGAAACAAAATCTGAATGGGCTATGTTAATGAAACCCGGAATTTTTAAAGCGGTCATCATTGGTGTATGCATTGCTATTTTGGGACAGTTCATGGGTGTGAATGCCGTATTGTATTATGGTCCTTCTATTTTTGAAAAAGCTGGGCTTTCCGGTGGTGATTCTTTGTTTTATCAAGTGTTGGTTGGCTTGGTTAATACGTTGACTACTGTCTTGGCACTTGCTATTATTGATAGAGTGGGACGTAAGAAGTTGGTATATTATGGCGTTTCAGGGATGGTTCTTTCTTTGTTGCTTATCGGTATTTACTTTTTGTGGGAAGAGAGTTTGGAGTTGTCAAGTCTTTTCTTGTTGGTTTGCTTCTTGTCTTATGTGTTTTGTTGTGCTGTATCTATTTGTGCAGTGGTATTTGTGCTTCTTTCAGAAATGTATCCTACCAAAGTACATGGTTTGGCTATGTCTATAGCAGGATTTTCTCTTTGGATTGGAACATATTTAATTGGGCAGTTGACTCCTTGGATGCTCCAGAATCTTACCCCCGCCGGAACATTCATTCTGTTTGCAATCATGTGTGTACCCTATATGCTGATAGTTTGGAAACTTGTTCCCGAGACCACAGGAAAGTCTTTGGAAGAGATTGAACGCTATTGGATGAAAAATAAAAATTGACCTTAATATTATATATAATGAAGATTAGAAATTATTTATTGAGTGGCTGTCTTATAGCAGCATTGTGTTCGTGCGGTACTTCTCAGAAGGAGAACCTGAACCTCACCCTATCGAAAGACACGTTATTCGATAAGGTAAAAGGGGCTTGGGCCGGACAAATCTTGGGATGTACCTATGGCGGTCCGACAGAGTTTCAGTATTTGTCAACCATGATTCCTGATTCTGTGGTTATACCATGGGGAAATGGGGAAATCAAGAAATGGTTTGATGGTGGAGGTGGTCTTTATGATGATGTTTACGTAGATCTGACATTTGTAGAGACTTTTGAAAGGTGTGGATTGGATGCTCCTGTCGATTCTTTTGCGGCAGCATTCTTAGCTAAAGAATATCCGTTGTGTCATGCAAACCAGCAGGCTCGTTATAACCTGTTGCAAGGTTTGTCCCCCCATGCCAGTGGATATTGGAAAAACAATCCTCATGCCAATTGTTTGGATTTTCAGATTGAAGCTGACTTTGCAGGTATTATGTCGCCGGGTATGGTGAATAGTGCAGTGGATTTTTGTGACCGTATCGGACATATCATGGCTTACGGTGATGGATGGTATGGCGGAGTATACGTAGCTGCCATGTATTCTTTGGCTTATGTAAGTGATGATATTGAATACATCGTGACGGAAGGTTTGAAAGCGATCCCCCAGCAAAGTCGTTTTTATGCATGCATGACCGATGTTATAAACTGGCACAAACAATATCCAGATGATTGGAAAAAGTGCTGGGAAGAGATTGAGAAAAAATGGGGAACTAATGACATAGCCTGCCCAGATGGTGTTGAAGTACCTTTTAATATTGAAACTTATGTAAACGGAGCCTATATCATTTTGGGATTGCTTTACGGTCAGGGCGACTTTGAAAAAACAATTGATATTTCTACACGTGCAGGACAAGATTCCGACTGTAATCCGGCTTCTTCCGGAGGCATTTTAGGAACCATGCTTGGCTATAATCGCCTTCCGGAGAAATATAAGGCCGAAATGGCAATTGTTGAAGATATGCCTTTCAATAATACAGTGAGCTTTAATAAAGGTTCTGAGTTGAGTTACGGACAGGCTTTGCAGATGATAGAAAGAGAAGGTGGAAAAGTGGGTGAGAATGAAGTTAAAATTAACTTTCAGAAGCCTGTTCCTGCAAAATTGGAAATCAGCTTTGAAGGTTTGAAACTTGATAAGAAGGTGACTGTGGATAATTGGATTGCTAACTTTCCGACTGTGGAGTTCGACGGTATAGGGGCTGTTATTAAAGGAGAACTCAAGGGTGATAATGTTCCTGAAGATTATGTTGCAGAGTTAGAAGTATATTTCAATGATAAATTGGTAGAAGTCTGCAAGTTACCGTTGAAGTATAACCATCGCAAACATGAGCTGTTTTTTAATTACGAACAGCCTTACGGAAAATATAAAGTGACTTGTAAATGGACTAATCCAGTGAAAGGAGCAGATATTTGGGTAAGAGATGTAATTTCTTATACAACAGATAAATAGGTATCAATATATTGAGAAACTGGTTTATATGCATGCCGGATAAAAAACGTTTCCAGTTTCTCATCTAAAAAAATAATAGAATTATGGATTTGAAGAAATTAGCGGATCAGTATAAGGATGAACTGTTGGATAATGTTCTTCCTTTCTGGTTAGAGCACTCCCAGGATCACGAGCATGGTGGGTATTTTACCTGTCTGGACCGGAAAGGGAATGTTTTTGACACAGACAAATTTATTTGGTTACAGGGCCGGGAAGTATGGTTGTTTTCAATGCTTTATAATAAGGTAGAGAAACGCCAGGAATGGTTGGACTGTGCTATTCAGGGAGGTGAGTTCCTGAAAAAATATGGTCATGATGGAAATTATAACTGGTATTTTTCTCTTGATCGTACAGGACGTCCCTTGGTGGAGCCTTATAATATCTTCTCATACACCTTTGCTGTAATGGCATTTGGACAACTTAGCCTGGCTACGGGAAACCAGGAGTATGCGGATATAGCAATGAAGACTTTCGATATTGTATTATCGAAGACCAACAATCCTAAGGGAAAATGGAATAAGCTTTATCCGGGCACACGTGATTTGAAGAATTTTGCCTTACCGATGATCCTATGTAATTTGGCTATGGAAATAGAGCATTTGCTGGATAAGGGTTGTCTGGAAAAGACGATGGAAGTATGTATCCATGAAGTTATGGAAGTCTTTTATCGTCCGGAACTTGGAGGCATTATTGTAGAGAATGTTCTGGCAAATGGAGAACTTTCCGATTCTTTCGAAGGACGTCAGGTTACTCCGGGCCATGATATTGAGGCCATGTGGTTCATTATGGATCTTGGGAAACGTCTGAACCGTCCGGATTTGATTGAAAAGGCGAAGAACATTACTTTGACGATGCTTGATTATGGTTGGGACAAAGAATTTGGCGGTATCTACTATTTCATGGATCGTAAAGGATGTCCACCCCAACAATTGGAATGGGATCAGAAATTGTGGTGGGTTCATATTGAAACTCTGATTTCATTGCTCAAAGGTTATCAACTGACCGGAGATAAGCAATGTCTTGATTGGTTTGAAAAGGTACATGAATATACATGGAGCCATTTCAAAGATAATGAATATCCGGAATGGTATGGTTATCTGAATAGAAGAGGTGAGGTGTTATTGCCTCTGAAAGGTGGAAAGTGGAAAGGTTGTTTCCATGTTCCCAGAGGACTTTACCAGTGCTGGCAAATTTTAGAAGATATAACTAAGGTCGTATGAAACGAGAATAACAATTCCTAATTTTAAATTTTGGTAATATGAAAAACAAGTATCTTTGTTTGCTATTTTTATTATTCTCTCTAGTAAGTATGAGTGCACATGCTCAGATAAAGGTAGAGGGTAATGTGTTTGATGAGAATGACACTCCGTTGATTGGTGTATCAGTTGTTGCCGAAGGAGGGACAAATGGTGCTATTACTGATTTAAATGGTCATTTTTCACTTATGGTATCTAATGCGAATTCGCATTTGACTTTCTCTTATGTGGGCTACATCACTCAGAAAGTGCAGTTGAAAGGAAAAAAACTTCTGAAGATCATTCTGAGGGAAGATGTTGGATGAAGTTGTAGTAGTAGGCTACGGTACACAGAAGAAAATAAATGTGACTGGTGCTATTGCACAGGTGGATAACAAGGAACTGAAGATGGCACCGAGCGGAAGCCTTTCCGGTATGCTGGCCGGCCGTTTGCCCGGTTTGATTTCCAAACAGAGCAGTGGACAGCCAGGTGCCGATGGTGCTAACTTGTACATCCGTGGTAATGGTGCCGGAGATGGTAGCCCGTTGATTGTAATCGATGGTGTTATTACCGATTACTTTCCA
>ERZ833822.2381-NODE-2381-length-11850-cov-3.037558_pt1 | contig 11850 bp, 7 predicted proteins | sample MGYA00519913_ERZ833822 | MGnify/ENA primary metagenome ERZ833822 (study PRJEB31850, sample SAMEA3708746) | human gut metagenome | biome: human gut; feature: human-associated habitat; material: faeces | place: China | collected 2014 ... | reverse complement strand
GGGAATCCAGATGTCAGACCATTCGATATATTCACGTGCAATCTTTTTCTGTGCATAAGTGAAAATACAAAGAGACAGTAGAATAAATGTAATAAAGGTGTGTTTCATTATTTTCTTTTTTAAATTGGTTATGTTATATAGGTTCGGATACAAAATTAGGTAATAACAGAAAGATTATATGTGTACAAAGCAATCAAAAAATGAAATATTTGCAGCAAACATTCTATTTTTTGATTGCTTTATATCTATAATAGGGTATAGATAATTTCTATCTTTGTGAAAAAAGTAAAATTTGAAGATCAATATCATGAAAAAGTACATTTTATTTATGATGAGCGTTTGGTTCATCCAGTTGGCTATTTTTGCCCAGTCTAGAATAATAGAGGTTTTTCCGGAGCAGGGAAAAGATATTGAAAATATAGCGTTAGCTTTAAAAAAAGCTGCTGACTGTAAAGGAAGGCCGGTTACTGTAAAGTTTTCACCGAGAATTTATCAGTTAGACCGTGCGAAATCATCACAAGTGTTATATTATATATCAAATACGACTTCTGAGTTGGATGATCCTGATCCGACTAAACATATCGGATTGTATCTTAATACATTAAAGAATATCACTATTGATGGTTGTGGGTCAACTTTATTGATGAATGGTGAAATGACAAGTTTCGTACTTGATAAATGTGAAGGTATTGTTTTGAAAAATTTTAATATAGATTATAAACATCCTACTCAAACAGAGGTTGAAGTATTGGAAGAGGGGAATGATTATTTGATTGTTCAGGTACATCCCACATCCCAATATCGGATTGTAGACGCACAGTTGGAGTGGTATGGTGATGGTTGGTCTTTTAAGAACGGAATAGCGCAGTCGTATGACCGTATAAGTGAAATGACTTGGCGTTCTTGGAGTCCGATGGAGAATTTGCTTCGTACAGTAGAACTTCGTCCAAATGTGTTATATCTGCAATATAAAGAAAAACCACAAGTAGGACTACATACTATTTTTCAGATGCGCGATTCTTTCCGTGACGAAGTGAGTGGATTTGTAAACAGAAGTAAGGGAATACTGTTGGAGAATATCAACTTCTATTATTTAGGAAATTTCGGGGTAGTCTGTCAATACAGTGAGAATATTACTGTTGATCGTTGTAACTTTGCTCCTCGTCCAGGTTCAGGACGTACTAATGCGGGATTTGCTGATTTTATTCAGGTTTCTGGTTGCCGTGGTATGATTGATATTAAGAATTCCCGTTTTATAGGTGCACACGATGATCCTATAAATATACATGGTACACATTTGCGAGTAATAGAATTTTTGTCGGACAATCGTTTAAAACTTCGTTTTATGCATGACCAGACTTTTGGATTTGAAGCCTTTTTTAAAGGAGACGATATAGAACTTGTTGATTCACGTTCTCTGTTGGTAGTAGGGAAGTGTAAAGTAAAAGAGGCAAAATTAGTAACGCCAAGAGAAATGGAACTCACTCTGTCAAGTCCACTCTCTTCGGAGGTAATGCAACAGAAAGACCTGGTTATTGAGAACGTGACGTGGACACCGGAAGTGCGGATTACAAACAATTACTTTGCAAGAGTACCAACCAGAGGGATTCTTATCACAACACGACGTAAGTCTCTGATAGAAGGAAATACATTCTACGGCATGCAGATGAGGGGAATATTTGTAGCCGATGATGGATTAAGCTGGTATGAGTCAGGACCGGTACATGACTTGACTATTCGTCAAAATACGTTTTTAAACTGTGGAGAACCGATTATTAGCATTGATCCGGAGAATAGAGAATATAAAGGGGCGGTTCATAAAAATATTACTATTGAAGAAAATTATTTTTATATGAGAAAAAATAGCTCATGTGCCATTCGAGCGAAGGCTGTTGATGGCCTGATGATACGTCATAATTTGATTTATTCTCTAGATACTGAAAAAAATAAAGAGTCTGATTTTATTCAGATGTATAATTGTAATGAAGTTACAATAAAAGAAAATCGGGTACAGTTGCACCACCTATTTAAATAAATTCTATTTCAATTTTAAAAGAAATAGATAAATATATAGTAAAAGATTTGATTATAGTAAACCCTGGAAATTTATAATACAAACTTCCAGGGTTTATTTTTATAAGAATAACATTTGATGAATAGTTTAATAAAATGGAGAACTTTATTCAGCTACACTCCACAATCTTACTGACTTAAATTCTATATTTCTACAGATATCTGAGAAAGATACTACCCAGCCTACGGTAATAGTTTTTTCTTCTGTTAGTTCAAATATAGGTAAGGCAGATGTTTTATTAGTATGTTCTGACTCAAATTTGAGGTAAGAGAGGATAATGTCTGACTTTTCCAATTCTTCATTGTCAGGTAGTGATTCGCCTTGAGCTACAGCAAAATGGATATTGGTACTGCCAGAACCTATATTTGCGGCGTTTTTTACTTCGATACGCATTTCATACTTTCCTTCTGGTAAAGTAAATGTTTGCCAGATCTTTCCGTTGTCATAATATCCCTGACTCCATTGTGTTGTTTCGAACTGAATTGTTCCATCGTTATATTCTGTGAAGCCGGCACCTCCATTGGCATTTTTAGTTTCCATAACTTCATTCCATTTCCAATCGTAAGGTTTTCCCCATTTATTGTTTACATCATATCCTCTAAATGGATATCCGGCATTCTTAATATAAAGACTGGTTAGGTCTTTTGTAATGCCAATGTAACTTTGGGAAGGCAATGTAACTTCTTTATATTCTGTAACAAATTCGTCCAAGGAAGTTGTTGTCGGTTTATATATACTATTGTACCGGAGTATTCCATTAGCTTTAAAATTGTCGAGTTCTGTTGTAGTCTCGTCAACTGAAATATATTTCGAGCCTAAAGTTCCGTCCTGACGTTCATATTCAAGGTTACAGCCTACTAAACCATCTCCTCTTGATATATTCCAATTCAGTTTGGCTGCCCATATTCTTTCTGATTGTCCACTTTCATTTACAATTTCTTTTTGTTCAGGAGAGATACTATGTAAAATCCGGTTGGTTAATGCTTGTTGGTATAGTTCGCCATATGCATAAGCAGATACCTCTGTCGGGATAGATGTGTTGTTTTTGGGATCATAGGTGACTATCGAGAAGTCATATTGTCCTTCTGTTAAATTCTCTAACATAAATTCGAAGGTTTCTCGTGGTTCCGTACGTTCTATTGGAAACTCTTTAAACTTTTCTTCCAATGTAATAGGATCTTTGTAACTGATAACACATTTTACCTGATTTACACCGTACATCATTTTTCCTTCTATTTTGATTCTGTTTTTTCCAGTAAAAGCTTTGAGTGAATCAAGTTTTCCTACATAGATTTTTTCTCCCTCGTCTAGATAAGGCTGAATGCCATCCAGCATGCCATTACATGAATAGAAAAAGCACAGGATACTACAGAGAATCAATATATTTATTTTTTTCATACTTTTGCTTTGTTAAAAGGTTATTGTATCGGGGTTCCGTAGAACCAAAGTTGCTGCATAACTACCAATCCGGCACCGTCATGAGTAGAAAGTATTTTAAATCGAATGTATCTTACTGGAGGAATATCTGCCGGAAATTCAAATTCTTCTCCTTTACTAGCATATGTTATATCTTCTTCTGAATTTGAACCGGCGGGCCATCCGGAAGGTTTTATGCTTTCACAATCTGCCAGTTTGGTCCATCCGTCCCAACTTCCGTCCGAAGATGGTAAATCAGAACGTCCCCATACTTCCCATTCTTTGATAGCACCTGCACGATAGTAATAACTACCTCCCATGGAGCGTTGCCATGAGGTGAAGCGGCTTAATTGAGCGGTTTGACCCATATCGAATGTAAACCATACAGGAAACTCGGAAGGATTAAAGTCATAACCGTGAGCATAATTCCAACTGTTTAATCCATGATCTCCATTGAATAAAGACTCCAAAGTATGACCTGCGTTGTCCATCTTTATATCATTGGCTAGATAGAAAGTTTTGAATTTGGTCAAATCCAATTTTTCTTCATATAGTGGTGTCAAGGTTGTTAAGTATTCTTCTGACTGGTTATCATATAGATCGCGGACACGAACTTTAAAATCATGTGGTTCGGCAGAGAACCCTCGGAGTGTAAAGCCGATGTTTTTTACAGAAGTATATTCTGTATGTTCTATATTCCAATTACCTTTTGAATCTTTTGTAGATACATCAAAGATGAGATAGTTTCTGCCTCCATTTGTAGTATATAAATACCTCCGAATGTAGGATTTACCTCTATTTCTTCAATGGCAGTAAGGTATGCCGGTTTTCCAGGTACTATTTCGGTGATGATAGCTTCTCCTTCTTTCTCCATTTTGTTAACGGCTGAGATTACTAGTTTTTTCGGATTCGTATTTCCGAAACCTTCTATTGTCGTTTCATCAGTATAGAGAGAAGCACGTGCTTCCATTTCTTTTCCATTGTCAAGTGTATATTTTATTTTGATATACAATAGATCTTCGTCTGTTGGAGCAATGAATTTCAATGTCACTCCACCAGGAATTTGTTCATAGGAAGTCACTTGTACTGTACCAGGAGCATGTCCACTGCCATCCCCATAAGGTTTATGAGTTTCTACATCTTCGCAACTGTGTAGCAATACTGCCGCACATGCCATCCATATATAATATAAGATTCTTTTTTTCATTGTTTTTCGATGTTTATAATTACCATCCATACGTTTGAATTAATTTGTCGTCTACTTGTAAGTCTTGTTTTTTTATAGGCCACAAATAGTCTTTAGTTGTAAATGCGCGAGGAACAAAGAGAGTTGTGACTTTATAAAAGTCTTCCTCTATTTCTCCTTGTACGTTCCATCCTTTAATGGATTTACTCAGTTCTTTTGAAGCGTCTTTCCATCGTCTGAGATCATTGTATTGATGTCCTTCCAACGCAAGTTCAATTTTACGTTCCTGTTTGATGATACTTCTCATCCCATCTTTAGTTTTAGGTTTGGTAGGATCATTGCTGTACTTTTCCCATGCTACTCTGACATCTCCTATATCTTCGGTCTGTCCAAGTACACCTTTTTTCAATCCAGAACGTTCGCGTACCTTCCGTAGGTATGTATAAACTTCTTCCGGTACATTATTATCACCTTCTGTAGCTTCATTAAGTGATTCTGCATACATTAGATACAAGTCGCCTAATCTGATAATAGGGAATGGGTATTCGTAGACTACTTGTGAAGATTGAGTTATAGCATTTTGATAATATACTACTTTTTTAGCGAAATAACCTGTAATGGAGTAGTTAAATCCCCATTTGTTTCCAGAGTTTCTTCCATATTTACCATCTACATAATTCAAGTCATTGACATCTGTACGTCCGTTACCATACCAAGTGGAACCATCGAAACCGAGAGACCCGTAGAAGCGGGGTTCTCTGTTGAAGTGAAGTACGGCAGTGGTCCAGCCTGTTCGCATGTTATATTTATCAGCACTAGTCACTTGTCGGGTTGTGTAACGATTATCATAGTTTCCGTTTGTTAACCATTCTTTGTCTTCGTCAATGGGCACTCCATTTTTACTGTAAAATTGTTCTGCTGTTTCCAGTGTAGGAGCATATACACCTGCTGCCCTGCTTTGCAAAATACCTCCTGTCACTTCACCGTTTCCACTACCTTGTTTTAAGGAAGGAAGAATACAAGCCATAGAGAGGTTCTGCAATTCGTTAGTACCTTGTTTGCCTACACTCCATACCAATTCGGGGTTAAAACGTTCTGTTACCGTCTGACGGATATTCATACTGTAAAATATTTCTTCGGGTAAATCCTGACTATAAGACATATCCATGCTACAATCGTAAAGCTTGCATCCGTTGGCTTCTGCTGATTCGATTGCCGCTTTGCAGGCTTCCGCGGTTTTTACCCATTTTTCACGGCTGAATTCTTGATTGATGAGCGGTTTTCCTTCTTTATTTCTAAAGTTTGCATACTCCTTGTTGCCATTGAAGAGAGGACTGGCTGCCCATAATAGGATTTTGGCTTTTAGGGCGAGTGCGGCAGGCTGCGTCAGACGTCCCATTTCAGTAGCTTCCATAGTGATGACCGGCGGAAGGTCTTTGTAAGAGTCATCTATTAATTTTACCATAAAGTCTACTACCTGGTCTACCGGCATACGGGTTACTTTTACTCCTTCAGACGAAGTTGATACGGGGAGAGCTTCGTCTACAATAGGGATAGGGCCGTAGTGCTCAAACAAGAAGAAATGATAGTAGGCTTTCAGTACATTTACTTCGGCTATCCATCTCTTTCGTTCCGAATCCGTCAGGTCGTTTACTTTATGCTGATCTCTCACATAACTTAGGAAAATATTACATTCCCGGATGGCACGGAACATAGGAAGCTTACTTCCTCCTTCTCCATCCCAATAGTTGGCATATGGCGCATTTGTATTCTGCAATCCGCGGGCTATGTAAAAGCTGACTTCATTATCAAAATAAGAATCTTTGTCGGTATAAAACCAACATTCGTGTCCGGCTCCCATACCGGGTATGCGTTTAACGGAACCATGATCGGGGACGAAATGATAGCAATTTGCCAAGTAACGCTGGGCTGTATTCTTGTTGTTAAATACAATGTCCAATGTTGTCACGTTATCGGGAACGATGTCCAAATAATCCGAACAGGAACAAAGCAAGCCCAAGCTGATGAATAGAATATATTTCGTAAATTTTTTCATATCGTTGCTTATTAGAAGTTAATGTTAATGCCAAGATTATATACTCGCTGGATGGGGTATCCCAGACCATTATTTCCCATTTCTGCATCCCATAACTTAAATTTACTGAAGGTCAGCAGGTTGCTTCCTGTCAAATATAAGCGTAAGGATTGCACGCCTATTTTTTTCAAGGCTTTCTGTGAGAATGTATATCCCAATTCTACTGTTTTCAAACGGAGGAATGAACCGTCGTGCATCCACCAGGTGCTTGTTACCATATTATTATCAACAAGTGTGGGAGACAGGCGAGGCCAGAATGCATATATGTCGCGGTTGTTTTCAGACCAATGGTCGTTAGCAATGACATCTAAACATTGCTGTACGCCTATACGATCACCGGCATCATAATTTACAAAAGGGGATGTATTTCTGGGATCGATGAAGAAAGATACTCTTGCATTTCCCTGGAAGAACATAGAAAGGTCAAACCCTTTGTAACCGGCAGAAAATCCGAAGCCATAGGTAATCTCCGGCTGATTAGGATAGCCGAGGAAAGTCTGGTCTTCATCTGTAATCTTTCCGTCGCCATTCAAATCTTTATATTTGATGTCTCCCGGCATAGCTCCACCATTGAAACTTGTCTGTGAGGGAGAGTTGGCAACATCGTTTACATCAATAAACAAGCGTTCGGCAATATATCCGTAATTGTGATTGATAGCCTGCCCGATTCTGGAGCGGTATCCTTGTCCGTAACTGGCATAATCCAGTTCTTCATAAACTTCATACCTACCTTTGGCGAGTGTGAAGTTTCCCATTCCTTTTATCCAGAAATCTTTGTTGGCAATATAAGAATAGTTGGCAGACAAATCAATTCCTCGGGAGGATGCTTCACCTATGTTTGCGCTTACTCCGGCAGAAAGTCCCATACTAGATGGAATATGAGCACGAGGTTGGTAAATCTGGGTACGGCGTTCATAGAAGAAGTCCGTCTGGATTTCCAAAGCACTGTTGAACATACCCAGTTCAAAACCTAAATTTACTTTCTTCGATTTTTCCCAAGTGATATAGATGTTGGGATAACGGGAAACAGATACGCCGTTCATATGATTATCATAATCTGTTCCGAAGAATTGATCGCGATTTCCATCGTTGGGGTTCACTTCCGACAAATAGTAGAAACGGTCTTCCGAGCTTCCGATAGCATCATTACCTACCAGTCCATAAGTCAATTTGAATTTTAGTTTGTCCACTGTATTTCGTAGCGGTATCCAGAAGTCTTCATTAGAAATGATATAACCAAGACCGAAAGAAGGGAAAAAGCCGTAACGCTCATGGGCGGCAAAACGTTCGGAACCATTGTATCCGAAGTTGAATTCTGCAAAATACCTTGAATCATAAGCATAAGTGAAACGTCCGGCAATTCCCTGGTTTCTACGTGGTAATGATTGTTGCAAGGTCTTTTCGCTTGACCTTTTTTCTTCTCGGCGGGTATATACCAACATTCCGCTAGTAGCGTGTGCACCGAATGTCCGGCCATAGCTGACGGCTGCTTCTATATAATTGGTGGTGTTGATGTTCTTAGCACCTTGGTTATAGGATAAATACTCTTCTCCTTCTACAATATTGGTCAGCGTATAACTATTGTTCGTTTTATCATAGTTGGCCTGATAGTAATAAGGATTAATGGCACGGGTGAGGTCGGAATAAGAAGAACGGGTGGTGCTGACCAGAACTCTGGCATCCAATCCTTGGGTAATAAAATCCAGTTTTTGTTTCAGTTCGGCTTGTGCGGCCACCAATAAGTTATTGGATTCTTTATATCCTCTTACCATATCTGCATAAGGATTGATGTAAGCTCCTTTATTGGCATTACCAAACAGTACATGCGTGTTATTGGCATACTCGTCTGTTGCCGGATAACTTTTAGGATATAAGACAGGACTGGTTTTCATTACCTTTTTATAGAGTCCTTCACCGCTGTCGAGCGGGCCGGTATAATCATCGAAGTTTCCGTTGACACGAATGGCAAATTCCGTAGTTTTACTTAAGTCCATATTGATATTTGACCGGACAGAATAACGTTGCCAGTTGATGTTACTGTTGTAATTGTTAAGCTTATCATTTTTGATTACTCCTCCGTCTTTGGTGTAAGAAGCTGCTACATAATAGCGTACTGCACTACCACCACCACTCAGGTTGGCGTTTACTCTTGTGGAGAGAGCATAGTCATTGAATAACTCATCATACCAGTCTACTGCCGGATAATAATATGGATTAGTACCGGCAATGGTATTTTCTATTTTTTCTTGGCTATATACAGTGTAGTTGGCACTGGCAGCAGGATTGTTGGGATCACGTCGTGAGTTAACCGCTTCATTGTTCAGTTTCATAAAATTGACAGGGTCTGTCAACTTCACCTTTTTTCGGGGAGTAGATACCGACTGTTCTACGCGAACAGACACTTTAGGTCTTCCAGCTGTTCCCTGTTTAGTAGTCACAAGGATTACTCCGTTTGCTCCGCGTGCACCATACAAAGCAGTGGCTGTAGCATCTTTCATAATGGAGAACTGTGCAATATCATCCACATTTAGGCGGGCGAGGTCGTCCGTACTCAATTCAATGTTATCGATCAGAATCAACGGATCTTTCTTGTATCCGAATGTTGTAGCGCCACGTACAAAGAATTGGGCATTATCTTTACCGGGTTCGCCTGATGTCTGAAAAGCGATCAGACCGGACATTCTTCCGGCAAGGGCGGTTGTCAAGTTACTGCTTGGCACTTTCAATTCCTGTGGATTTACTGTAGAGACAGCACTGATGACACTCTCTTTCTTTTGCTTGGCAAAAGCGACTACTGTCACTTCGTCGAACTCGTTGGTTTCAGGAAGCAGTTTGATAGCATAAAAATCTTTATTGTCTATTTTTACTTCCTGCTTTTTCATACCAAGGAATGAAACGACTAGTATCTCTCCGGTTTTCGCTTTTATAGTGAATTTTCCATCGATGTCTACAATTATACCACCTTGTCTGTTTTTAATTGTAATAGTGGCTCCTGCCAAAGGCTCATTATCATCACCGGTTACCATACCTCTTATTTCTCTGTTTTGCGCGTATATATTCGTCGCAAAGAAAAGACAGAGTAGAACCAGAATCAGCCGATTCATTTTAAAGAATGAATAAGTTCTTTCTTTCATGTTTTTCATGGATAATTTTAAATTAATACTAGGTTAATACACTTCTGACAACTAGACTGTTGTCTTGTTAACGGTGGAAATTCTCGAATTCGTTTCATATATTATTAGATTTAAATGTGATTATTCTCATAAATTCAATGAGTCAAAATTAGGTGTTTGCATTGTTTAAATGATGTATAAACGCTGCAAAAAATAACGTATTTACTGCAAAATACTTTTGATTAGGAGTATTATAAATAATATTTCCTGTATTTATATTAATTTGTATCGAACTATTCAAAGTAGAAATTTTGTATCTTTTTATTGCTTAATCGAAAATTTTCAAAGAAGAATAATTAGAATAGCCTACATTTATAGAATAAGAACCTTTATCAATCGGAAACAATGCTTTTCCTGTATAATCATAATATGTGACAGTATAACTTAATGTATAGTTTTGATTTGGTTCTATCCCTAGTTTAGTGCTAAAATAGTATGTTCCCGGAATCCATTCTATTTTATATTGTTTTGTAATTGGAGAATTCTCAAAAATACCATTTATAGCAAAAATTATTTTTGCTGAATGAACACCTGATATAAGAGGTCGCAGAGTTCCATAAAGTTCTAATACAGAACTTCCGAATCCATCAAAATTGGGTGCTGGAATTAATCCACATTGATTATAGCCTTTTAGTTGGTAAGGTTCTGACCAAGTGCTTCTAGAGCCATTTGGTGCATATTCGTCTACACATATTCTTATAACAGGATTTCCTTTTGGCAAATAATTTCCACTAAAAGGTATTATATATGAATTTAAAGCTTCACCTGATAATACAATATATGGAGTATTACCACCATTTGGATTATAATATTTCCATTCTGCACCACTTTGATATTGAAGATAAATATTCCATTTTCCAATATATTGAGTGGGATGAATGTAAAATAGCTGAATCCAATTTCCATAAACATTCTCACCATTTATGATAGGATGGAGAGGATCTTGTACGACTCTAGTCATTATAGTAGTAGTTTCTTCTTTTTCATAATCATCGAAATAATTTGTATTACATGATGTAAATAATATTGTTATACAAGTAATTAAAATAAGTAAAAAGTTTTTCATGTTAAATAATTTTTTAAGTTGAATAATAAAATAAATATTTTCATAAAAATGTTGATACTGTAATATTTTATATAAGAATAATAGTTATGCAATCATCTACATTCATTTTAATTTGTATCGAACCATCCGCATTCTTCTTCGGAATGAATGTTTTTTTGTTCAATTTCCAACGATATGCTTCAGCGTTTGGAAGACGAAGAATGAATTCTGTTGCAGCGGTAGCCTTGAATACCGTATTTTCTATCCGGGCGTTTTTCCAGCTTGCGTCTATTTCGATACCTCCACGCGCACAAAGTCCTTTGAAACTTCCGTTTTTCCATTCTTCCGGCAGACAAGACAATAATTCGATGCAATTATCATGACTTTGCAATAACATTTCTGCCATACCTGCTGCTCCGGCTGTATTTCCGTCGAAGGCGAAAATATCTTCACCTGCTCCGGCGATTCCGGCCGGGGAAACAGTGAACATATTTTCACGTGATAGTTTCCCAAGTAATTGTTTCACACTGCTATAAGCTTTTTCAGAATCTTTCAATCGGGCATAGAAGCAAATCATATTGGCACGGCTCCATTCTGTGTCTTCCCAGTCTTTGGCGGCCAGACGTTTTTCGATTGTTTTGGCGGCAGCTTGTGCCAGCTCGGGTGTCTTGTCCAATGTAATTTGGGAATAGGGATAAAGGGATAATAAATGTGTAGTATGACGATGATTGGGATGTGCCTCTTCGTAATCTTCAAACCATTCCTGTACTCCTCCGTTTGTGCTGATACGGAAAGGAGGGAGTTGGCTGATAGCGGTACGGAGGCTGTCGGCAAATGAGGCATCGACATTTAATATTTCCG
>ERZ833822.2359-NODE-2359-length-11976-cov-4.503817_pt1 | contig 11976 bp, 7 predicted proteins | sample MGYA00519913_ERZ833822 | MGnify/ENA primary metagenome ERZ833822 (study PRJEB31850, sample SAMEA3708746) | human gut metagenome | biome: human gut; feature: human-associated habitat; material: faeces | place: China | collected 2014 ... | reverse complement strand
ATTAAGCCCTTAAATTTTTTTGTTGTTACATCAATATTGTATTTGTCAGCAAGGTAATCAATAACCTCAAAGCCAACGTTATGTCTTGTTCCTCTATACTGTGCGGTTGGGTTGCCCAGACCTGCTATGATATACATGTTTTTTCCTCCTTCTGCCACTGGGGACAGGGACGGTGGCATTAAAAAAGCAATTGCCGCGGCGTCCCTGTCCCCGATGGCGCTCATGTTAGTTCAATTTATTATACGGTCACTCATTCCAAGCGAATCGGCAAGTGCCTGCAGATCAAAATCTTCTGGCACTGTTATTCCATTTACAGGAAGCGGTCTGCATCTGTCAAAGACATCATATACGTCAAACAGATCACTTGTGAGTACCTTCTCTGGATAAACCATCTGCTTAAACATCATCTGGCCATCCATGTTGCGGCGGCCCTGACGCATGTAATTTGAGCCATACTGCAGCCAGTACTGAGTACTGTCTACGTTGCAGAAATATCTAAAGCCTACATCCCAGAGCTTTTTGAATTTTTCATTTTCAAATGTATACTGTGATGGTCTCCAGTCTCCTACATCTGCTCCTAACGGATATAAAATAATATCTGTATCTCCGATTATAGATTCTACTTCGCGCTCCCACATATCTGTGTCCCATACAAGATGTTCATAGCTTGTACTTGTCATATTCAGATGCCCCCAGCTGTGGCTGGCAAGCTCCCAGCCCAGATCGCGAATTGCCTGTGCAACTTCTCGTGCTGTCTGCTTGTCCTGCTCAATATTTTTATTTGGTGACGTATGATCTTCGCGCTTTTCTTTATCGTTTGCAGGTGTAGAAACGTAATAGTCACAATTTTCATTGTACCAGAAATCACTTGTGCGATAGCCTAAAATACCATCATATCCTGTAAATGCCAGAATACCCTTTGAACCCTGATAAGAAAAATCAGGATGTGTTTCAATAAAATCCTCTAAAACAGTCAAAACGTCATAAGAACCATATGATACACTTCCATCACGCTCAACATACTCATTTACAACCTTACCGTTTTCATCAAGACAGAGCTTTGTCGCAAATCCAGTTCCTGTCATATACTCATAATAGCATACATCGTCTTCGGAAAGTACAAATGGCTTTTTTCCTCTCGGAAGATAAATTGGCTGCTGCACCATCTGCACGGTGCCGTCTGGCTGCGTTTCCATCTTCGCAATCTTATGAAGGCTTATTAAAACATAACCCTTGTCATACATAGACTGCATTATATCCTTAAATTCTTCGATAGTTGTCATTACCTGATCATAATCACTGCTCTTATAGCTAGAAAATGCAAGCTCGCTGTCAACAATAAGACTATGGAAAAAGATATGCGTAATCTTATCATAGTCTGTCCACTGTACAGCCTGTGATTTCAAACTCTCATAACTTTGAATGCAGCTGACATATGTTTCATTATCTGCATAGCCAGGTATTGACTGAATCTGTGCAATTGCACCGTCATAATCGTACTGCATTGCTTTTAAATTAGCAGCCTGTACGACTGGATCACTGCTTTGTACAAGAGCACCATCCGCGGCTGCCTCTGTTGCCTTCCATGTTTCGTATTCCACAGGTGCTTTTGTTGATGCTGCCTGATTTGGCTGCACATGTGGAAGCGTTACAGGGCGCAGGCATACCCACGCCACTACTCCAAGACTTGCACATGCAATTACAAGCAGAGCCAAAAGGATGACAATAGGCGCACCTGATTGGCCTCTTTTTATTTTCTTTTTCTGATAGTCTTCCCAGCTGCGTCTTTTCTTTGCCATTTGTTCCTCCATTTTCTTTGCTTACGGCACTGGAACTGTCATTCCCTGAAGTACATATTTTGTATCAGTCTCAAATACATATGCATTCACAATGTATGAACCATGCTCGTTTTTATGCTCACTTACTGGAACATAACATGTCGCTGTGTTTCCAGATACGGTCATGTTATGCCATACCAGATCATCCTGTCCATTTGCTGCTGTCCACACTGCAGTTGAAACCTTTTTATAGCCTGCAGGTGCATTAAATTGAATCGTCACACGGAAACCATTTGATGATAATTCTGTTACATATGGAATCGCCATCGACAACACTCCTGTACCGCTGCCATTATTATTTCCTGAATTGCCTCCAGGATTTGCACCTGATGGAACAGTTACATTGACACCCTTTAACGGTGCTAACTTTCCTGCATTGTCATACAGGTAAATATGAGTCGTGTATGCTCCGCTTTCTCCCTTATGGGCACTTGATGACACATAAAATGTAGCTGTATCTCCGCTTACGCTTGCCTGATGCCACACTAAATCATCCTGTCCATTTGCGTTTGTCCACGTTGGCATCAATACTTTGCTTACTCCTGACGGTGCATTTATTTTTGCCGTAACGCGGTAGCCTGATGCACTAAGTTCCGTAATAGAAACGTCACCGATTGAAAGGCCTGCTGACGCCGATGTCGGTGCTGGAACCGTTACATTTTCGCCCTTGAGCGCAAATTGTCCCTGTCTGTCATATACATAAATATGAGTAATATATGCACCACTTTCTCCTTTATGGGCACTGACTGGAACATAAAAGGACGCAGTATTACCGCTAACACTTGCCTGATGCCACACAATATCATCCTGTCCATTTGCATCTGTCCATGTCGGCATCATAACACGGCTCACTCCTGCATCTGCCGAAAATGTTACATTTACACGATAGCCTGACGAAGACTGTTCTGTTATGCTTGTTGATACAATTCTCACAGGTGCCGCATTTGTTACCACTGGAACTGCTCCTACTAACAATGATGCTGCCAATAGTCCTGCTGCTGTTTTTCTCCTTTTCATAATTCAAAACCTCGCCTTTCCAAAAATAATTACGTTACATTTTCCCTCAGCCACATTATACCGAATGAAGACGACAATTGCAAGAGAAAGAAAGACTGCCCGAGGGCAGTCTTTCTTTTATAAGTATTCATATATCTTTGTCGAATTGTTATGAAATCAAAGTTTATGCTTCCTGCAAAGCCTCCTCGTATTTCTCGAGAATAATCTTCTGCACATAATCTCTTGTCTCTGAGTTAATGGGATGTGCGATATCTCGGTATTCTCCTGTCGCCGATTTACGGCTTGGCATCGCAACAAATACTCCCTTTTCTCCTTCGATCACCTTGGATGCCTTTTTCTCCATCTGTTCTCCCGCTAAATGAATCAGCAGATCACTCACGCCAAAAACAGGATCTTCCGGTTTTTCTCCGATATTGACCGTAACCGTTGTGCCGTCTTTTTTACAGATTACACCGTGCAGTGCAAGTGGAAGTGTCACCCACTGGTATTTCTTCACACCTCCATAATAATGCGTATCTAACAGTGCCATCTCCGTATCTTCATATAACGGTACCTGTTTTAAATCCATACGTGGGGAATCAATATGTGCGCCGAGAATGTTCATTCCTTCCTCGATGTCTTTTTCGCCGATCACAAACAGAGCCAGACCCTTTCCCATATTATTGGCAACAATGCGGTCTCCGGCTTTTAATTTTGCATTCTGCGCGATCTTTTCACTCAGATCTGCAAATCCGTTTTCCTTTGCCTGCCGGTATAATTCCGCTGCACACTCGCGCTCGGTCTTGCAGGAAGATATAAACTTACGGTATTCTTCCGCAAATGTAAATACATCCTGTCTTTTGGTTCCTTCCGGGTATTTCTCCCACGCATTCTTCTTTTCCATGATTTCTTACATCTCCTCATTTACTCTCGTCTATTCTTCATCATTGCTTTTTGTCATATTTGCCTGGACTCTGCGATACAATTCCTGTGCTGCATTGTAGCCCATCTTCTTCTGTCTGTGGTTGACAGCCGCAGTCTCACAGATAACAGCCAGATTACGTCCCGGGCGGATTGGAAGGGAATGACATACTACCTTATTGCCCAGATATTCGATATATTCTTCTTCCAGTCCCAGGCGGTCATAATCCGCATCTTTCTTCCAGTCTTCCAGTTTAATAACCAGATCAATCTGCTGCTTTTCCTTGACGCACTCTACACCATACAGAGTCTTTACATCTATGATGCCAATGCCCCGCAGTTCAATAAAATGCCGGGTCACTTCCGGAGAAGTTCCGATCAGTGTATGTTCATTGATCTTGCGGATTTCCACTACATCATCCGTAACCAGACGATGTCCGCGGCGGATCAGTTCCAGAGCCGCCTCGCTTTTTCCGATTCCACTGTCACCTGTAATCATGAGACCCTCGCCATATACATCGACCAGAACCCCGTGAACGGTAATACAGGGTGCCAGTTCTTCACCCAGTGTATAGATCAGCTCTGCCATAAATTCAGAAGTCGGACGGTCCGTACCAAGAACCGGCACTTCATTTTTTATTGCCTCTTCTAAGAAAATTTCATCTGGCTGCAGACTGCGGCAGAAAATCACACATGGGATATCAAACTTCAGAAACGCATCATAACGGGTTTTCTTTTCCGCATCACTCATCTGCTGGATAAACGTATATTCTACATTTCCAATCATCTGTATTCTTGATTCTTCGAAATGTTCAAAATATCCGGTCAGCTGTAATGCCGGACGATTCACATCACTGGAAATAATCTTACATTTTTTCAGATTGATATCCGGCGTAAAATTTTTCAGATTTAAAACCTGCGCAACTTTTGCAACACTAACACTTCCATTTGACATATTCATTTCCCCCTGTGGCTCATATTAAGCAGTACCTGTGCCGGACTGCCTTTTTATAAACAGATTGTACCATGAATCTTTCCATATCACAAGTTGCTAAGCCGATCCGGAATGCAGGGTATCATATACATTCTGTGCAGCCGCCAGATTCATGCTGTCGGTTTCTGCCAGCTCCTCCACAGATGCGTTTTTCATATTTTCCATAGACTGGAATCTGCGCATCAGTGCCTTTCTTCTGGCCGGTCCGATTCCCTCAATGTCATCTAAAATGGAGTGTACCTGTGCCTTGGAACGCAAAGACCGGTGATACTCAATGGCAAACCGGTGTGCTTCATCCTGAATCCGGGTAATCAGTTTAAATCCCTCTCCATGCCGGTCAATCGGAATTTCCACATTGTGGAAATACAGTCCCCTTGTACGGTGATTGTCATCCTTTACCATACCGCAGACCGGAATATCCAGTCCCAGTTCTTCCAGCACCTGCAGACAGATATTTACCTGGCCGCGTCCACCATCCATCATAATGATATCCGGGAAGCGTGTAAAACTTCCGACTTCCTGTGGCATATTTTTTTCTTCCAGTTCTTTCTGTTCCTGCATGCCGTGCGTAAACCGCCGGGTCAGGACCTCATGCATGGAAGCGTAATCATCCGGTCCCGATACCGTGCGGAGTTTAAATTTCCGGTAATCGCTGCGTTTCGGCCGTCCTTTTTCGTATACAATCATAGAACCTACGGTTTCAAATCCATTAATATTAGAAATATCATAGGCCTCCATACGATTAAGCCCTTTCATGCCAAGCAGCTGCTCAATCTCTTTTACCGCGCCGATGGTACGCCCTTCTTCTCTCTTAATCTTTTCTTTATCCTGGCTGAGCACCAACTGTGCATTTTTCGCAGCCAGCTCCACCAGCTTTTCTTTGAGTCCTTTCTGCGGAATCCGTATCGTCACTTTCCGCCCGCGTTTGGCACTCAACCATTCTTCCAACACCGGAATGTCTTCGATTGCTTCCTGGAGCATGATTTCCCGCGGGACAAACGGCGTCCCAGAATAATACTGTTTCACAAAATTTACCAGAATATCCCCTGTGCTTTCTTCTGATCCCACACGCACATGAAAATGATCCCTTCCGATAATCTTTCCACTGCGGATAAAAAACACCTGAACCACCGCATCCCGGTCATCACTCGCCAGTGCAATGATATCTTTGTCTTCTCCGTCCGTATTGGTAATTTTCTGTTTCTGGGCAATCTGGCTGACACTGTTTAACAGCTCACGGTACTCGATCGCCCGCTCAAACTCCATCTCCTCGGATGCCTTCTGCATGTTTTCTTTTAATTCACGTATTACCGGTCCATAGTTTCCATTTAAAAATTCCAGTGCCTTACTGACCTGCTTTCCATACGTCTCTTTATCCACATGCCCCTGACAGGGAGCATCACACTGATGAATATGATAATTCAAGCAGGCACGTTCTAATCCGATATCTCTCGGAAGCTTACGGTTACAGGTGCGCAGTTTATAAAGTTTATTGATCAGCTCTATCGTATCTTTTACCGCACCGGCACTCGTATACGGTCCAAAATAACGAGACTTATCTTTTTTTACCTGGCGGGAAAAAAGAACCCGCGGAAAATCTTCCTGCACCGTCACCCGGATATAAGGGTACGTCTTGTCATCCCGCAGCATCGTATTATATTTGGGTGTGTGCTCTTTGATCAGATTGCACTCCAGCACCAAAGCCTCCAGCTCGGAATCGGTAATAATATACTCAAACCGTGCAATGTGCTCCACCATCTGTTTTTTCTTGATGCCCTCATCATGACTCGGCTGAAAATACTGCCGCACCCGTTTGCGCAGGCTGACTGCTTTTCCTATATATATGATCGCATCTGTTTTGTCATGCATAATATAAACTCCCGGTTGATCCGGGAGTTTACGTAATTCTTCCTGAAAGTCGAACATGAATTATTCCTCAAACATATCATCACTCACAATCGCAGCTTTGGACTGGCTATCCTCTGCAATTGAAGTGTCGTCTTTCGCTTCATTATTTTCTTTGGATAACACACGCGGTTCCTGTGATGCTTTTTTCTCATCCGCTGTGTCATCCGGCATCAGTGACTCTTTATCTTCTTCCTGCGGAAGTCCTTTCATTTCGCGGAAAATCTTCATGAATTCCTTGCCGGTGATCGTCTCCTTTTCGTACAGATAATCGCTGATATGATCCAAAATGTCACGATTTTCTGTCAGCATCTGCATTGCATCCTCGTAGCTTTTATTAATAATGGAAAGCACTTCCTTATCAATCTGTCCTGCGGTATCTTCTCCGCAGATCAGACCGGCACGGCCATCCAGATACTGGTTTTCCACCGTAGCAAGACACATCATGCCAAACTTATCTGACATACCATATTGTGTAACCATTGCTCTTGCGATCGCTGTTGCGTTCTCAATATCGTTTGCAGCGCCGCTTGTTGCGGAGGAAAATACGAGTACTTCTGCCGCACGTCCTGCCATGTAGGTTGTGATCTTGGCAAGCAGTTCATCCTTCGTCTGTAAGAACTTCTCCTCTTCCGGTGTCTGCAAGGTATAACCAAGTGCTCCCATCGTTCTTGGAACGATCGTGATCTTCTGGACCGGCTCAGTGTTCTTCTGAAGTGCTGTCACAATTGCATGTCCAACCTCATGGTACGAAACGATCTTGCGCTCTTTATCACTCATCACGCGGTCTTTCTTCTCTTTACCGCCTACTGCAACTAACTCAAAAGCCTCAAATAAATCTGCCTGATTTACATATTTTCTGCCCTTCTTAACCGCATTGATCGCAGCCTCATTGATCATATTGGCAAGATCGGAACCCACCAGACCTGCCGTCGCAAGTGCCAGTGCATCCAGATCCACGGTCTCATCCATCATGACGTCCTTGGAATGTACCTTGAGTGTCTCCAGGCGTCCCTTCAGATCCAGCTTATCGACAATAATCCGGCGGTCAAAACGTCCCGGACGGAGCAGCGCCTTGTCCAGTACCTCCGGACGGTTGGTTGCAGCGAGAATCAGAATTCCCTTGGACGTGTCAAAACCGTCCATCTCCGCAAGGAGCTGGTTCAATGTCTGCTCTCTCTCGTCGTTGCCGCCGTAACGGGTGTCACGGCTCTTACCGATCGCATCGATCTCATCGATAAAGATGATACACGGTGCCTGCTTCTGTGCTTCCTTAAACAGATCCCTCACACGGGAAGCTCCGACACCGACGAACATCTCCACAAAATCCGAACCTGCCAGCGAGAAAAACGGTACCTTCGCCTCGCCCGCCACTGCCTTGGCAAGGAGCGTCTTACCGGTTCCCGGAGGTCCCACAAGAAGTGCACCCTTCGGCAGCTTCGCACCGATGTCGCGGTACTTTTTCGGGTTGTGCAGGAAATCGACAACCTCCTGCAGCGATTCCTTCGCCTCATCCTGTCCCGCAACATCCTTGAACGTCACGCCGGTCTGCTTCTCCACATAAACCTTGGCGTTGCTCTTGCCGACGCCCATAGCGCCGCCGCCCATCCGGCGCATCACCACGCCGAGCACAACCCAGATCAGCACCAGCGGAATCAGATAGCTTAAAATACTGTAAATCCAGGTGGATGTGTTATCCGGAATCACTCCGCTGATATCCACGCCCTTTTCCTTAAGTAACGGAATCAGCTCATCATCCGCCACACGCCCGCAGTAGTAAGTCACCTCGTAAGGTGTTTTCTCATCGGAATTCAGTGTGATGTCGATCTGGTACGAACCGATCTCCACTGACTTCACGCTTCTGCCTTCCCATTTGCCAGTGCCGTTCACCATGTCGAGAAACTCCGAGTAAGACACCTCCTGCGTGCTCATCTGGTTGAACTGATTGGTTACAAGACTCATAATAAACAGCGCAATCAGTGAAATCAGTATAAATGCCATCAAAATCTGACCATTGTGATTCCCTTTGCCGCCGTCTCCGTTATTCCCTCCGTTTGAATTACCGTTATTGTAATTGTTATTCGATCCCTGATTGTCCATTGAAGTATTTATCCTTTCCAACAGGCTCCGCCAGTTCAGAGTCTGGATTCTTATCGTATATCTTCTATATTATATTGAAAATGGAATTTAAAAGCAATACGTTCTTCGTGAAGTTTTCCTGTCATTTCTAAAATAATTCTAAAATTTCCCGGCATACTATTTTCTGTGTTTTTGAAATTGTGCTGGATTTTCCGGACACTTAGTTGTATACTGTATGGGTTATATAGATCGTATTACTATTATTCACACAACTGTACTTTTATATGAGGAGGAAAACCCTATGCCTGTAAAATATGTCTTTGTCACCGGTGGTGTCGTTTCCGGCCTTGGGAAAGGTATCACGGCTGCTTCTCTGGGAAGACTTTTAAAAGCCCGTGGCTACAAAGTGACCATGCAGAAATTCGACCCGTACATCAACATCGATCCCGGAACCATGAACCCGATCCAGCACGGCGAGGTATTTGTGACCGATGACGGTGCAGAAACAGACCTGGACTTAGGACATTATGAGCGTTTCATCGACGAGAGCCTGACCAAGAATTCCAACGTTACAACCGGTAAGGTATACTGGTCTGTTCTTCAGAAGGAGCGCCGCGGCGATTTCGGCGGAGGTACCGTACAGGTCATCCCTCACATCACAAACGAGATCAAGAGCCGCTTTTACCGGAACTTTACTTCCGAGGAGACACACATTGCCATCATTGAAGTCGGCGGTACCGTCGGCGACATCGAGAGCCAGCCGTTCCTCGAGGCAATCCGTCAGTTCCAGCACGAAGTAGGGCACGAGAATGCCATCCTCATTCATGTAACATTGATTCCATATATCAAGGCATCCGGCGAGCTTAAGACAAAGCCGACACAGGCGAGCGTCAAAGAGCTGCAGGGAATGGGTATCCAGCCAGATATCATCGTCTGCCGTTCCGAGCATCCGCTCGATCAGAGTCTCAAGGACAAGATCGCGCTGTTCTGTAACGTGCCGAACCGCAATGTACTTCAGAATCTTGACGTTGAATATCTCTATGAGGCGCCGCTTGCCATGGAGAAGGAGAATCTCGCCAAGGTTGCCTGCGAAGCGCTTCATCTGGACTGTCCGGAACCGGATTTAAAGGACTGGGAGGCAATGGTCGACGCACTCCGTCATCCGAACAAGGAAGTGACTGTCGCATTAGTTGGAAAATATACCGCACTTCACGACGCTTATATCTCCGTTGTGGAGGCGTTGAAGCACGGCGGCATTGCGGAGCGCGCAACCGTGAATATCAAGTGGGTGGATTCTGAGGACGTCACAACAGAGAACGTGGACGAGATCTTATCCGATGTATCCGGTATTCTCGTACCGGGTGGATTCGGTTCCCGCGGTGTCGAGGGAATGATCCTTGCCGCAAAATACGCACGTGAGCATCAGATTCCGTACCTTGGTCTGTGCCTCGGCATGCAGGTTGCGATCATCGAGTACGCAAGACATGTCTGCGGCTTCAACGATGCGCACAGCATCGAGCTTGATCCAAACACCACGCATCCAGTCATCGCACTCATGCCGGATCAGAACGGCGTCGAGGACATCGGCGGAACCTTACGTCTTGGTTCTTATCCGTGTATTCTGGACAAGACCTCCAAGGCATACGAGGTATACGGTGCTGAGGAGATCCATGAGAGACACAGACACCGTTATGAGGTCAACAACGACTTCCGCGCTTCTCTCACCGAGAGCGGCATGAAGCTCTGCGGTACCTCTCCGGACGGCAGAATCGTAGAGATGATCGAGATTCCGGAGCATCCGTGGTTCGTTGCCACACAGGCTCATCCGGAGTTAAAGTCCAGACCGAACCGTCCGCATCCGCTCTTTAAGGGCTTTGTGGAAGCTTCGATCCGGTGCAGCGAGAAATAAATAGAATGAAAACTTAAGGGACTGCCATTGCAGTCCCTTAAATATTTTTCACTATTTCTGTCCCTACTGTATAGCTACCTCGTCAACTTCATTCTTTATTGAACCTTTATAAATTCTAATCATATTTGGTCTCTCTTTCTTCTTGCAAATCAACTTTTCCTTACCATTTCATTTACACGTTTGTAATACTCAATAAGCCTGTTATCCTGTCTATCAATAGAAGCTAACCAGTCGTTTATATTTGAAGAATTAATCGCATTTTCCCTAAGGATTTGTGCTATATCGGTGGCTGTCACTATAAGAATAGGATGTCCGTCATCTACCACTTCTTGATATGCCTGTTTATCAACATAGCTGGTTGTTATCATTATTCCAAACTGTCTATATCTGATTCTCGATATCAACCGAGACATTTCTTTAACACCTACTCCATTATTAGGCGAATAACACTTAGCTTCCAGTGCACAATCAATCTTAAGCGACGCATTCACTTTTCCACCTGCACTTATTGAATAAAATCCAATTGCATCACGTCCTCCGTCTCTCCATGGTCTCGTAAGTGAAAAATCTACAAAATGCGAATCCATCTTGCTTACAATATTTGTGGCGCAGGCTTCAAATCCCTGATTAAAACTATTATAGTGATTACGAATAGCATCCAGACATAAGAGTCCTTCCGTATCACTTCCAGCTGGAAGTTGTTCAAATCTATTGGGGATTTTATGCATTCTAGGTGCTGCTAATGGCGTAATTCCATTTCTTCCTTGCTTTACAAATCTCACCCATGCCTCAGGAGCATACTTCAAATTATTTTCATGATCATAAATTAATGATTCAATCCATTTCCTATAAATAGGTTTTTCTCCTGTATCCAATATTGTAAAATATGCTTCGTAATTTTGGAATCTATTTTCCTTAACGGTTCGCCAAAATGCTACCAGATCCCTATCCGGAGAAATCTTGGGATTCCCTGGCGCAGCAAGTCCTAAAAACTGAATATCTCTTCCTTTTCCCGTTTTCTTAAAAATTAAAAACGGTGGCATATCTTCGAGATTCTTCCCTTCATTCAAAAGAGAAAATGCCATTTCTAATATTTTATTTCCCTTCTTCTTTGTATCTGTTAATTCTCTACCAGGTTCTCTATTATCTCCATAATACCGAAATATCCCTGTCTCTTCGTCCAAGTAGTCCGGCCATTCCAGTTCCTCCATTGATGTATATAATACAATATATGCATACTTACCTGATCCATCTTCACGAAGCTTCTTTCTAAACCCTCCAGCATTTTCACATCCCAGAATCAATTTATGAAATGGCTCTGATGACATATTAGG
>ERZ833822.2356-NODE-2356-length-12015-cov-2.519649_pt1 | contig 12015 bp, 10 predicted proteins | sample MGYA00519913_ERZ833822 | MGnify/ENA primary metagenome ERZ833822 (study PRJEB31850, sample SAMEA3708746) | human gut metagenome | biome: human gut; feature: human-associated habitat; material: faeces | place: China | collected 2014 ... | reverse complement strand
ACACCAGCGGCGCAATGAACTTGAGCAGGATGCCCGCCAGATGCAGCAGCTTTTTTATGGCAAACGCTATTCCGCAGTATGCTTAAGAAAGAGAAGAAGCTGTCCGGCAAACTGCAAGGGACCAAATGAAGCATGCCCTCCATATACACCGGATTTTGTTGCACTTGCAGAAAGCTATGGTGCGCATGGCATCCGTGTAGAGCGGGAAGAAGACATTCAGGCAGCTTTGGATAAAGCGAGAACTTACAAAGATGCACCGACAGTCATTGAATTTCTGATCTCTTCGGATGAGATCGTGCTTCCGATGGTAAAGGGCGGAAATCCGATGAGCGAGATGATTTTGAAATAGGCGGATACAGATATGGTGAGAGAGGAAAATATCATGAAAGACAGATGGATTGCACTATATGTAGAAAATCAGGTTGGTGTTCTGGCAAAGGTTTCCGGTCTTTTTTCCGGGAAATCATACAATTTGCAGAGTCTGACAGTTGGCACGACAGAGGACGAGACGGTTTCCCGTATGACCATCTGCGTTACCAGTGATGACATAACATTTGAACAGATCAAAAAGCAGCTGAACCGTATGGTTGAAGTAATCAAAGTCATTGATCTGACAGATGTACCGATTCATATGAAAGAGATTCTGTTCGCAAAGGTTCTCCGTGTGAATGCTGCGGAAAAAGAAGAAGTATTCCAGATCGCACAGGTGTTTAATGTGCAGGTGGCAGATATCGGAAATGACAGTGTCCTGCTGGAATGCAAACTGACTGCCCATAGAAATAACGAGCTGATCGCACTGTTAAAATCGAAATTTAAGATGATTGAGGTAGTGCGCGGCGGAGCAGTAGCAATTGAATCCATCAGTACAAGCTGTAGATAATAAAATTTTTCGAAAATTATAGCAAAAGTAATGTACAACTTAAATACCCTGTGATATAATAAAAATGTTTTGAAATGTAGTATTAAAAACTACGTTGGAAAACGTATATTTAAGAATAAGAAGTCATAAAGCTATTTTGCAGATGACAGTAGTAAATAAACGAGGTATTTATGATGCAGAAAAAAGTACAGATCATCAGTGATGGTTCCCTGGATCTCTCACAGGAACTCACGAAGGAAAAAGATATTGAGGTTGTTCCATTTTATGTGTCCTTTGACAGTGAAACGTATCAGAAGGAAATGGTAGAAGTCGGTGTCAGGGAATTTTATCAGGAAATGGTGGATCACCCGACCGTTTTTCCTAAGACATCCATGCCATCCGTGCATGACTATTATGAGGTGTTTGAGAAATATGCGAAGGAGCAGCTGCCGGTCATCTGTATCTGTATCACAAAAAAATTCAGTGGCTCCCTGCAGTCTGCGACAACTGCAAAAGATATGATATTAGAGGAATACCAGGATGCACAGATCACGGTCATTGACTCTACGGTCAATACTGTGCTGCAGGGTTTATATGTATTAGAGGCATGCAGACTGCGCGATATGGGTTTAGAGTATCAGCAGATTGTAGATGCGTTACTGCCAATCCGTGAGACAGGAAGAATTTTTTTCACGATCGGAAGTATTGACTATTTAAAACATGGCGGAAGGATTGGCAGATTAGCCGGGATTGCAGCCAGCGCATTAAAAATCAAACCTCTGATCACGTTAAAAGAAGGTGAGATCTTTAATTCCGGCATTACAAGGAATCGTCTCAAATCCATGAAAAAAGTCGTGGATATGACAAGGGAATATTTAGACGAAGTCAATGCGAAACCGGGAGAGTACAGTTTCTGCATCGGTTATGGATATGATCATAATGAAGCTCTGGAATTTCGAGAGATGTTAAAGGATCTGATCAAAGAACGTCTTGGAATTGATGAGATCGGTATTTACCAGATCGGTGCAACCATTGGAGTACACACAGGACCATATCCGATCGGGATCGGAATTATAAAGCATGCATTGACAGAGTAACTGATATGTACCCCTTTTACTGGACATCCAGTGAAAGGGGTACATATCATATCAGGGCGATTTTTAGTTCCTGTTTCCGGAACTAATGATAATATTTTAAGAATAATCCTGTAAGATCTCCTTTTAAGTTCACACCGAGGAAAGTAAGCGTTTCGGAAAGAGCGTACATGGTTGCGGCCATATCTTCAAAGTTTGCGTTATTTCCCATGTGACCAATGCGGATCACTTTGCCGGAAAGATCATCAAAAGATCCGGCAAGCATGATATTGTGCTCTTTTTTCATGCGGGAAAGAATTGCATCGCAAGTGGTCTCTGCCGGAATGTCAAACACAGTGACGGTATCGGAGAAACCGCTTTCCAAGTGAAGCTTTAAACCGGCTTCTGTCAAAGCGCGTCTGGCTGCTTCGGCGATACGGTGTGTGCGTTCTTCTAACTCTGGATCGGAAGCGATATTGTCAAAAGCAGCGCGTAAGCCGTAAATATCGCTGATCGGCATGGTATAAGGAAACCATTTTTTCTCATAATATTCCTCAAAAGCCAGAAGGCTTGCATAGAAGGAACGGATCGGCGTCTTGCGTGCGTGCATGGCATTTTTTACAGCATCGCTTATTGTGACAAAAGTAAGTCCAGGAGGTGCGGAAACAGCTTTCTGGGAACCGCCGCACAGAAGATCGATCTGGAACTTATCGACATCCATGTGATTTCCAAACATTCCGGAAACGGAATCTACAACGGTCAGAATGCCGTATTCTTTTAAAAGCGGACAGATTTTCTCTACCGGATTGAGCATGCCGCTTGGGGTGTCACAGTGAACAACGGTCGCATATTTATAATCATGATGCTCCTTTAAATAAGAAGAAAGAGCATCCGGGTCGATGGCATTCAGGCGGTCGGCATGATAAAATTCCGGCACACCACCGTACATGGATACAAAGTCCGCAAAGCCTTCGCCGTACACGCCGTTCTCAATGATGAGCACCTTATCTCCCGGCTCAGTGAGGGAGGCGCAGGCAGCTTCCAGACCTAAAATTCCCTCTCCATCCAAAATGAGAGTTTCGTTTTTCGTGCCGAGCAGGGAGCTGATCAGTTCGCAGGTATCTTTATAAAATTCTACGAAATCTTCATCCAGATCAGGATTGGTACATACGAGGCTTCTTGCCATACGCACATTTTCTTTTACCTGGGTTGGCCCAGGAGTCATGACTTTATACATAATTACTTCCTTCTTTATCATAGATTGTTTTGTAAATGAGATTGATGTTACACAGCTTATAACATTTTATTTACGATTTTCTGAAGCTGTCCGACGATCAAAAGAACGATGACAGCAGCAACACCGATCTGGACAAGGTTTCCAGGAATGGAAGTAACCGGTGCAATCCAGTTTCCGTAAATGATACCCTCTGCAATGTAGTAACCAGCGACTTTGATCACGCATGCAACTGCGATCGCAAGTGTGTTCCAGCCAAAGCCGTGATGTTTTTCTGTGATGGCACCTACGGCATATCCCATCAGACCGACAATGATCAGTGTGAATGGAGCCCATGCAGTCCAACCGGAGAGCAGATCGAAGAGTCCCATGCCGACTCCGCCGGCAATGGCTCCCGTCTTTTTGCCAAACAGGATTGCGAAAATAAACAGTGGGACATTTCCAAGATGAATCAATCCGCCCTGCGGTGCAAACGGCAGACGAATGTTAATCAGCCAGGTAAATACATATACCAGTGCGATTCCGATCGCCGTGACGGTGAGAAAACGCACCTGCTCTGTGCTGGTTGTTTTTGTGCTACTCATAGTTTTGGTTTCTGACATGACTCTTTCTCTCTTTCTTTTTTGTTAGAGCCATGATACCCCATTTCTGGATGAATGAATATGTCCAGTTTTACTATTTTTGACCAGTCCAGTTCAGCTTTCATCTCCGGTGAATCCCATATTTCTCCGGTATTCGCTCGGCGAAACACCGCAGCAGCCCTTAAACAGTTTCATAAAGTGCTTCTCGTTCTCATAGCCGACGGCCTGGGAGATCTCCGCGATGCGCATATCGGTTCCTGCGAGCAGCCGCTTTGCCTCCTTCATGCGGATATCCCTTAAATAATTGACAAAATTGCTTCCGGTATACTGCTTAAACGAATAAGAAAACAGGGAATAATTCATGGACAGATAATTGGAGACAACCGCCATATTTAGATCACTGGCATAGTGTTCTTCGATATAGGCGACCGCCTGCTTCATTTTCTGCTGATTCCCGTTTGTGTCAAACTGGCTTAAAATCCGCGCCTGCAGACCGGTCACAAATGCCAGCACCTTCTGTTCGTAGCGGTCGATTGCGTCCTCCCCGAATGGGTCTGTAATCTCTTTGATCTCCCCGTAGTTTTCTTTTTCCTCCAGCACATTCCGGTACGTTTTTGACGTCTCCGTAAGGAAATCCGTCATGCACTCCTCAAAGTCCCGGACACCGATGCGGCCATGCTTTACCTCGTAAAAAAATTGCGTCCAGACGTGCTGCAGTTCCTCGGTGCGGTCGGTTCCAAGTAACTGCACCCGCTGCAGTTTCATCTCGTCTGCAACCAGCTTTGACGCCTCCTGCACCAGCTTCTGTGGGACACGCGGCATCTCCTGCCCATAGCGCATCTGACTGCGGTTCGTGCAAAACGCGCACCTGCGCATTTCCCGCGCCTCCAGATATGCCTCGCGCAGTTCGCGGATTCCCTGATGCGGCCGGCTGATTCCGGTATATTCCTGCAAAAAAGGATATTCCCCCGGACGGTCCGAAAGTGCTTCCGCCTCGATTAAAAAGAGATCATTTCCCTCGACATCGCCCAGGAACAGGCAGTCCTTCGGGCAGGATTCCTCCTCTTTTTTCCGGTTTCTGCAGCAGACCACATACGGCTTTCCGCTCAGATCTAAAATAAAATGCTGGTCATACTGGGTCTCCAACATGGTAAGCTCCTCTTCCGGCATCTCTGCCAGAAGCATCAGATGACGGATCTGCTGCTGTCCGAGCTTCTGGCGCGTTTTCTCCTGCTCCCTGCCCTCCTCAATCTCCTGATTCAGCCTGGCAAGTATGTCGCAGATTTTTTCGCGCTCGATCGGTTTTAACAGATATTCCCGCACCCCGTTGTGCATCATCGCCACCGCATAGTTAAAGTCATCGTAACCGCTGATCGCAACGGTGAGCGGTATGTGTTCACATTCCTGCATGCGCTCCACCAGCTCGATTCCGTCCATCTTTGGCATACGGATATCCGTAAACATGACATCGATGGACTGCTCTTTTAAAATCTCAAGCGCCGTCTCACCGTTGTTACATTCCATAATCACTTCCACCGGGACACCGCTCCGCTGAATCATCTTGCGGAGTCCCTGCCGGATCAGTTTTTCATCCTCAACAATCAATACAGTCTTCATTCTGCTTCTCCCCTGTGCGTCATCGGAATGCGGACGATAATTTTGGTATAGCATCCGATCTGCGACGCCACTTCTATGCCATACGCCCCGCCAAATGCAATCTGGATCCGGTCCTGCACGTTTTTTAAGCCGATTCCGTTTCCGGAACCCCCGCTCGAATCCAGTTCCCCTGCAATCTTCTGACGAAGCTGTGCCATCTCTTCCTCGGTCATGCCGCGCCCGGCATCCGTAATTTCAATCACGCAGTCGTTTCCTTCCACGCGCCCCTTGATGTAGATGTTGGTATCTTCCGCCATCTGCTCGATTCCGTGATAGATGGCATTTTCCACGATCGGCTGCAGCGACATTTTGGGAATCTCCTGCTGTAAAATAATCTCCGGCAGATTGAGTGATAAATAGATCTCGTAATCAAACCGCAGATTGATTAACGCCATATAATTCTTGATATATTCCAGTTCCTGCTCCACCAGGACATTGCCTGATACCCACTTCATGCTGTAGCGTAAGAGCTTCCCGAGGGATGTGACCGCATCCGAAATATCGTACTCCTCGTCGATCTCCGCCATCATCTTGATGGACTCCAAGACATTATAGATAAAATGCGCGTTAATCTGATTCTGCAGCGCACGGATCTCTGAATTTTTTACCAGCATTTCGCGCTTTAGATTGTCGTCCATGAGCTGCTTGATCCTCGTTAACATCTTGTTGATCTGTGTTCCCAGCTCTCCCATCTCATCCGGTCCGCAGTGCTCGATCACCACGTCCAGATCTCCGCCCTGCACGCGCCGGATGGCGCGCAGAATCTCGTACAGCTGTTTTAACAGATGTTTTACGATCGCATTGATAAAAAATGTCAGAACAACCAAAAACACGAGCATGACCGCCACAAACGTGTTGCGCATGCGGTATACGTGATGAATGTTGGACGTAATATTTTTCACGCAGAGCAGGGTCCCGTTTAATTCCTGCAAGGGAAGGTAGGATACAATCAGATGCTGTCCCTGCAGCTTCAGATAGCAGGTCTGTATTTCCTCGTCCGCCGTATACTGTGCCATGATCTCGGCGAGCAGTTCCTGCCGTCCTGTGTTTTCGTCCTCCCCGTCACCTTCTCCAAAATAACACCCGCCATCCTCTGTCAGAAAACAGCTCCACTCGTCCTCAATGTTCTCGTAGAGACTGGGAAACATGTTTTCCATCGTCATAGCCGCCTCGATCATTCCGAGCGTCCCGGAATCGCTGTCCTTTATCTCCGTCACGAGCGATAAGATCTTGCGGTTCTGTCTCATCGTGTAAGAATTAAAAATCTGATCGTTAAAGTCGTAATGCCAGCCGGTAACAGTCTCCTCCGACTGCCAGGGCTGCTTTTCCATGCGGGAGGCTGCATAGAGAATCGGCATCATCTCCTGTACCCGGTCGTTTGACGCATACACACGCACGCCGTAGAGAAGCGGGTTGTTGTTTACCAGACGCTCGAGGGACACAATATCGCTGTTCTTAAAGCTGTACCATTCCTCCGCCGAAAAAGTCTCCCCGTCCTTCGTTCTTTTGAGCATTTCCAAAAGCGGCTCATCGCTCAGGAAAAACTGTGTGGACATGTTGATGGAATTGATCTTGGTTGCAACGGCATCTTTGTTGCGCTCCATGGTGTACTCCATATATCCGGTATTCTCCGATACGACGTTTTTCTCCATATTGTAAAAAAGGATGCCGGCAAGAATGCCGATGGGAATCACCATAAACAGAATAATCACAAGGGTAAACTTTACATTCAGTTTCTGGCTGACAAACCGTTTTTTCCAATTCATGTAACACTCTCCGTCTCTTTACTGGATGCCAAGCTTCTCTTTGGCGCTGTTCATATATGCCGTCTTCTTCTCCATGACATCCGTATAGCCCAGCTCATCCCGCTTCTCAATAAATTCTTCAAAAAGGGTGTCAAACTCCTCCTCCGATGGTGCCATAAGAAGCGCCGGAAGCGTCTGGCTCCAGAGCTTTGTAATCTTGTCCTCCTCCGATGCCTCCTTGGAGCCGGAGTCAAATACCACATCATACTGACCGTTGTATACGACATATTTTCTTCCCCATTCCTCCAGCTGTGCCGTTGCAGGCGATGGTTCCTGTTTCCACTGAAGCTGCATCACATTGTCCTGCAGCATCCAGTAGGCATCGTCCGCCCCGTATTCCCTGTCGTAAGCTGCGCGGTCCGTGTCCAGAATCTGCTTGATGTTATCGCGGAGTACCGGCTTTCCGTCCTTTATATCGTAAGTCACACCCTCGACGCCCAGATAGGTGAGAAGCTGCCCGTGCTCGCTCATCAGATAATCCAGAAACGCAATCGCGCGCTCCGGGTGTTTGCAGTTCTTGGAAATCAGCGTCACCGTCCACCCGTTGATCGTGGTTGTCGGGCGCAGCGGATCGTCCCCATTTGCATTTCTCGGACCTTCCACCGCCATATAAATGCTGTCCGGATCATTGGCATATAAAATTTTCTGCTGTGTCAGCATATCCGAATATTGATACAGCATGCAGAAGTAGCGGCCCTGCGCCACTTTTTCCTCCATCTGTGTCCGGGTGTCCACAAAAATATCATTCGCAAGATAACCTTCCTCTCCCAGCTGTCTGAATACTTTCAGCCAGCGAAAATATTCCGGATCGGTATAACGGTCATAGTAGACGCCGTCTTTCTCCCACGGAATGGCAAGAAAATTCATCAGGTATTTGTCAAAGGAGACATTTCCCTCGTTGTCGAACACGTGCGCACCGATCGGGATCAGAGGCTCCCCGTCTACTTCCGGAAACATCTCCGCTGCCTTCTTTACCGCTGCGCAAAAGCCTTCCGGTGTTGTCATATCCGGGCTTCCGATCGCCTCGTAGATATCCTTGCGCACCAGAAAGGTCTGATTGCTGCTTAAATCCTCGCACTGCTCTACATCCTGCGGCGTGATGGAGGAGTTCGGGTAGGCGTAAATATTGCCGTCGTCCGTGGTATACCAGTTCACGGCCACCGGGTCCGAGACCTCCCAGAAATACGGATCATAGCTGTCCGCAAGCTCATTGAGCGCATAGACCATGCCGTTTTCTGTCATCTCGCTCACCTGCGGTTCCCACCATCCGAGCGTGATTAAATCCGGCAGCGAGTCGGACGCAATCAGGGCGTTCAGTTTTTCGGATTCATTTCCGAGCGGCGTGATAAAATGAATATCCACGCCCGTCTCCTCCGTGATCGTCTGCGACACCAGATTCTCGCCCCACGGCGTCGAAAACCAGGAGTAGTTGATATACCAGTCCAGCGTCACCGGATCGTCTGCGTACGTCTGCCATGCCGGAAGATCCCCGTCCGGCTGCACTTGTCCGGCTGCTTCCGTTTCCGGCACATTTCCGGAAGCGCCGGTCATAACATTCCCGCAGGCACCGCACAGCGCCGCTGTTATAAGAGAAAAAAGCGTCACACACGCCCATTGTTTTTTATATTTGCCATCCATTCCAATCCCCCGTTTTTCTCCGTAAAATCAAAGATTTTCCTGTCTCTATCATATAATATTTTCCGGCATATTTCCAGCAGGAAAAGCCGTCTTCCACGCTCCTTCGACAGCATAACGCACACAAAGAAGCACCTTCCGTTTCCGGAAAGTGCCTCTTTCTAAGAGGAGAACTATGAAAATAAAGTTTTGAAACCTGCTGGCAGTTTATTCTTTGACGCTGCCCGCCGAAATACTGCTGATAATGTATTTCGAGCAGAAGCAGAACACAATCAGGATCGGTATGACAGAGATTGCCACCGCCAGATAAATAGCGCCCTGATTTCTCTGAATGTCCGTCGATGCTTTTAACGTCGCCATCATGACCGGCAATGTAAACTTCTCATTTTTGTTTAAGATAATCATCGGAAGCAGATAATTGTTCCAGTTTCCGATAAATGCCATGATCGCCATCGTCGCAATACCAGGAGACATAATCGGAAGCGCAATCCTGTGGAAGGAATATAATTCGCTTGCACCGTCGATTCTGGCTGCCTCCACCAGTGCCGGCGGCATCACCGATAAAATGTACTGTCTTAAGAAAAACACCGTTCCGGGTGCCGCAACCGCCGGCACAATCAGCGGGATATAGGAATTTACCAGTTTTAATTTGGTACATAAATTGTAAAAACCGATCAGGCTGAGCTGTCCCGGAATCATCATAAACACAAGGATCGCCGTAAAGATCAGCTTGTTGCCGCGGAATCGATACATTGCCAGTCCATATGCCGTCATCGCCGAGAAATACGCCGTCAGCAGTGTGGCAGGAACTGCAACCAGTAAGCTGTTTGCCATTCCGCGGAACAGATTAAAGAAACTAAATACGGTCTCCCAGTTTTCTTTCAGATGCGTGCTCGGTATCAGCGTAAAGGAATGTGTAATCTCCACACCGTCCCTGGTCGCGTTGACCATCATCAGAAGAAACGGGAACAGGCACGCCGCCGCAAGCAGGACCAGCAGAATATAAATAACGCTCTTTTTTATCTTATCACCCGTCGTCATAACTAATCCTCCTTGTTGACTAATTTTAACTGCAGCACAGATACAATCAGAATGATTAAGAACAATGCATATGCAATGGCAGATGCATATCCGGTCTGTGTTGTGCCTGTCGAGAAACCAAATTTATACAGATACATTACCACGGTCTCAATCGAGTTGTAGGATGCCGCCGTCTTCTCCGACATAAGGAACGGCAGGTCAAACATCTGCAGTCCTCCGATCAGGGAAGTGATTGCCACGTAAAGCATGATCGGCTTTAACAGCGGCAGCGTGATTTTTCCAAATGTCGTCCAGCGCCCTGCCCCGTCAATCGCTGCGGCTTCAAAGTACTCTTTGTTGATTCCCTGCACGCCTGCCATCAGCATAATGAAGGAGTTGCCAAACCACATCCATGCACTGATGACTGCGATGACGTTTCCTGTGGTGCCGGAATTTCCAAGCCAGTCTACCGGCGCCTTGTTCACTCCGAAGAACTGATAGACGGAATTTAAGATCTGGTTAAACGTACCGTATCTCCAGTCTAACAGTGTCTTAAAGAGAAAAGCGACGGAGGTGGCTGCGATCAGGTTCGGCAGATAATACAGTGCCCGAAACACCGGCAGCCCCTTAAATTTATATTTAATATCACTGAACACAACGGTCAGCAAAAATGCGAGTCCTAACTGTAGTACGATATTAACGCCCCAGATCCTGATTGTATTCCAGAGCGCTCTCCAGAAAAACTTATCGGTAAATACGCGTGTATAATTTTTCAGACCGACAAAATGGTACGGCATTCCTGCCAGCTTGCTGTCGGTAAAGCTTAAAACGAGTGTGCGGAATACCGGGTACACACTGAAAATCAGGAAAACGATCACAAAGGGAGCCACGAAAAAGTAGCCTGCCCGGTTATACTTTGTGAGGTTTGATGTCTTTTTTTTCGGATTTGTTTTTGCCATAGGAAATCCCCTCTATCTCATTTTGTATTCCCCCTCCGGCAGACCATAATATCCCATTTGGAATATTATGGTCTGCCGTCCGGGAGGATACCAAGTCACCCTGCTCTTATCTGTTTACTGTGATATCAGGATATGTAGATTCAATCGTGTCATAGAAATCATTCACTGCCTCTTCCTTGGTCATCTGTCCTGTCTTGACCGCAGAGATCGCATTGCCCCATGCATCACCGATTGCCTGATCGTAACGGGTTACCTTGGAGGTATCAATCTCCTTCGCCTGCTCTAACCAGAACTGGTACAGTTTCTCACCGCCGTAGATTGCATTTTCATCATCTTTGTGCTTCTCAAGCGCGGATTTCAGAGAAACGGTATCGCCCTGGGAGAAATCGATCCACCAGTCTGCGGTGTCTTCATTTAATGTACAGAATTTTACAAACTCCCATGCGGTATCTTTGCGGTTGGACTGGGAGGAAATACCGATATAGGTACCACCGTCAAATCCGGAGGAAGGTCCCTTGCAGACGCCCCACAAACCGGAGGTGTCGCCGACATTATCTCTCATGGTAAGTACGCCCCAGGACGGCAGTCCGAACGCGAAGACCGTCGTGGTGTCCATGCCCTTGGTTGCCTCTGCAAATTCTGTTGCATCCCATACATTGACGGAATCATCTGCGTAATTCTGGATATCTGCGGTTAAGATCGGAACCTCTCCCGCCATTGCCTGATACCACGGCGTGGACCACTGGTTGGCATATGCGGTGAGATCCTTCTGATACAGATCCACACAAAGATCCATGTAATCAAATCTTGCCTGGTCTACATTTAAGACACCGTCAACCACCCATGCGGAATCACCGGAAAATACGCCCATCTCTGCGTCTGAGGAGAAAATACGGTATCCCGCGTCCTTCAACTTCTGCGCGGTATCCAGAATAGTCGGGTAATCCTTAAATAATTTGCCGACCTCATCCGGATCATCCGTTCCGAATACTTCCTTGGCAATATCTCTTCTGTAATAGATACCTGCCGGGGTGATCTGATAGGAAATGGCTCTCTGGATGCCCTCGGAATCCTGTCCGACTTTCCATACATAATCAACGATCTGATCTGCATAGTCCTGTGCGTTGTACGGTGCCTGATTCAGATCCTCAAAAAATCCTGCGTCGTAAAAATCCTCCAGCATCTTCGGCTCG
>ERZ833822.2351-NODE-2351-length-12047-cov-3.518179_pt1 | contig 12047 bp, 10 predicted proteins | sample MGYA00519913_ERZ833822 | MGnify/ENA primary metagenome ERZ833822 (study PRJEB31850, sample SAMEA3708746) | human gut metagenome | biome: human gut; feature: human-associated habitat; material: faeces | place: China | collected 2014 ... | reverse complement strand
GCTAGTCAACTAGAGGCTTTTTCAAGCCTCGGCCTTTAGGCCGAGGTAGTTGACACGGAATCATGTTTCTCATCTTGCTGAGTTCTTCTCGGATCAGCTTTGCAATCTTGAGCGTGGTTTTCTCCGGAAACTGAGTCGTGACGATCTGAATGAAACACTTCCGCGGTGTCTCTTTGTTCATCCAGTAAACCGGCATGAAGGTGTCTTTTCTGCAACAGTCGACCTTAACTAATCCTCCGCCGATTCGGAAAAATCCTGCTCTCGCAATCTCAGCTTGGATTGAGTAACCCATCTGGTTCATACGAGGAACAAGGGTTTCTGCAAAAAATTCCGCTGTCGGAGCTTGCGGCGTATATGTTCCGCCGGCGACAGAAATGTGAGATTTCATTTTCTGTACTGCTAACGGAAGAAGCACGCTTTGAAGGACCAGCGAGACACTCCCTCCTGTGTCCACAGCAAACTGATAAGTTCCTGCTTTAATCTTTTTAGGGATAAAGAGAAGATCCTCTGAACCGAGTTCAGCACCTTCAAGTTTTGCTCCGCAAATTTCGGCAGTAGCTAAAACACCGCAAAGATGCTGTCTGCGCAGACCGGATTGGTTGCGATCCTTTCGAATGGAGTGCATTTCGAATGGTTTTCCGAGAATGGCAGAAAGCGCTAAAGCGGAACGAAGAATCTGGCCGCCCCGTGGCCGATGCTTCCGTCGATTTTTAAAGTTTCCATTTTGTTTTTTCCTTTTTACTATCTGCCATTCTTACTGCAAGAGCCGTGCCAAGTTTTCAATATTTCGATAAATCAAATAATTATCGATAAAGAGAAAATCAAACGTAATTCTAGCCTTATTAAAAACTATAATTTTATATAACTTTATATAAAAATTTATAGTCCAATGAAAAAGAAAATTGTCGTATTAGGCTTTCTGGGAACGAATCTAGATCTAGGCGGAAAGGCTCGCTGGGGACGTTGGCGTCCGACGATTTCTTTAGGTCAACAGGACGACCTTCTTGTAGATAGGTTCGAATTGTTTTATGAAAAGAACTTCTTGGACCTAGCTCAGCTGGTTCAGAAAGACTTTCAGCAAGTCTCGCCCGAAACCGAATTCAATCTCCGCGAAGTTGTTCTAAAGGATCCCTGGGATTTTCAGACAGTCTACAGCGGGATCTTCGACAATTTAAAAGACTATAAATTTGATACGGACAATGAAGAGTATTTGGCAATGAAGAGTATTTGGTTCACATCACGACAGGTACTCATGTCATTCAGATCTGTCTCTTCCTTCTGACCGAATCACGCCATATTCCGGGAAAACTTCTCCAAACACACATGCAGAAATCTCGGAATCCGAACGGAACCTATACGATCATCGATCTTGATCTTTCCAAGTATGACAAGATTGCCGAACGATTCCATCAGGAGCAGAAAGACGGTATTCGCTTTTTGAAGTCAGGGATTGAAACTCGGAATGCCAAATTCAATGAGATGATTCGTGAATTGGCAACGGTCAGCGTCAAATCTAAGGCACCTATTCTCCTTACCGGCAAAACCGGCGTCGGCAAAACCAAGATGGCTCGCCTCGTTTACGAGTGGAAGAAGCAAAAACGCATGGTTAGCGGCAATTTTGTAGAACTCAACTGCGCCACTTTAAGAGGCGACGCCTGTATGTCTGCACTCTTCGGCCATGTCAAAGGTGCATTTACCGGCGCCGTTGAAAATCGTAAGGGCCTGCTCAAAGCCGCTGACGGTGGCCTTCTCTTCCTCGATGAAATCGGTGAGCTCGGACTGGATGAACAAGCGATGCTGCTTCGAGCCCTGGAAGAAAAGCGGTTTTTCCCGTTGGGTTCCGACAGCGAGGTCACGAGCGACTTCCAGCTGATTTGCGGTACCAACAAAAATCTTTCCCTGATGGTTAAAGAGAAAAAGTTCCGTGAAGACCTTCTCGCCCGTATTCAGCTTTGGTCATTCAACATTCCTTCGCTGAAAGACAGACACGAAGACATTGAAGCGAACCTGGATTATGAACTTCAGCAGGTTTCATTAACTACCGGAAATCTGTTTAGTTTTAACAAGGAAGCTAGAGAAAAATTTCTTTCTTTATCCAATTCCTCTGAAGCCTTATGGAAGTCGAACTTCCGGGACTTGTCCGGTGCGGTCACGAGAATGTCTACGCTTTCGGAAGGCGGGCGAATTACCGAAAGCGATGTCGAATCCGAATGGAATCGACTGCTCAGGCAGTGGTACCCGGAAGGACAAACAGAAAGTGAGAAACCTTCTCTGCCGCCGGTTCTTTCCGAGGAGCAATGGAAAGAACTCGATCTCTTTGACCGTTGCCAGTTAGAAAAAGTCATCGAAGTTTGCCAATCCTCCAAGAATCTCGCTGATGCCAGCCGTAAACTTTTCGCTCACTCACTTTCAGAAAAGAAGTCAACGAATAACTCAGATCGACTGAGAAAGTACTTAGCTAAATTCGGTTTGAGCTGGACTGATTTACATAAGGATTGATTTACCGAGTTAGGAGAGGACAAAGACTTATCGACTTAGATCCTAAACCACGGAAAATTTACTCAATCTGGCTTTCCTCCGGCTCAGATTCGTTTCTTCAAGTCCATACTTGAAAAATCGCAATGAAAGAACGACCTGCCATTGGTTCGTTCAAGGGAGTCAATGAAATGCCAGTACTCGCTGCCGTCGCCGTACCTCATCCGCCGCTTATTATTCCTGAAGTCGGCAGAGGCGAAGAAAAAAGAATCCAGCACACCATCAATGCCTACCAACAGGCTATGCGGTTTTTAGCCCGCTTTAAACCGGACACTGTGGTTCTGACGACTCCGCACACCGTGATGTATGCGGATTATTTTCACATTTCTCCGGGCAAGAGCGCCTGCGGCGATTTATCTCGCTTTAATGCTCCTCAAGCAAAAGTCGAAATTCCCTACGACGAAGATTTCGTTCATCAGCTTGAAAGCTACTGCCAGGAGCATCATATGCACGCAGGCACTTTAGGCGAACGCGATCCTTCTTTGGACCATGCCACCGTGGTTCCGCTTCTCTTCTTAGAAGATTATCTGAATGATTTTGAGTTGGTCAGAGTCGGTCTGTCCGGCCTTTCAATTGCCGATCACTATCGTTTAGGCGAAGCGATTTCTGCTGTTGCCGATAAAACCGGCAAGCGTGTCGTGATGATTGCAAGCGGTGACTTGTCTCATAAACTCACCGCCGAAGGTCCTTACGGATTTTCTCCTGAAGGTCCTAAGTTCGATAAAGAACTGATGGAATGTTTTGAAGACGCCGACTTCCTGCGCATGATGACCATTAAGCCTGAAGTCTGTGAATCTGCCGCTGAATGCGGTCATCGTTCCTTTGTCATTATGGCCGGCGCCTTTGACCGAAGAAAGGTTGACTCTCATGTTCTTTCTTACGAAGGGCCGTTCGGCGTCGGATACGGCGTTGCCACGTTTGAAGGCGAAGGCCCTGATCCGGCCCGTGATTTCTTAGACAAACTCGAAGCCATCGAGGACAAGGAATATCACGAAAGGCTCAGCAAAGAAGATCCGTACGTGAAACTGGCTCGGTTAAGCGTTGAAACTTTTGTGAAGACCGGCCAATACGCTCCTCTTCCGAATAATCTTCCGGCCGACATGATGGATAAAAGAGCCGGTGTGTTTGTATCTCTGCACGAACACGGACGTCTGAGAGGATGCATCGGCACAACAGAACCGACTCAAGCCAATATCGCGCTCGAAATCATCGCCAACGGTGTTTCTGCCTGCTCTCGAGACCCGCGCTTCCCGCCTGTCCAGCCTGAAGAGCTGAAATATCTTGTTTACAAGGTTGATGTCCTGGAACCGGCTGAAAAGATCTCGTCTGAAGACGAACTCGATCCAAAAGTTTACGGCGTCATCGTTGAAAAAGGAAGCCGCCGCGGCTTGCTCCTGCCGGATCTCGAAGGCGTGGACTCGGTTGCTCAGCAAGTCAGCATTGCCAAACAAAAGGCCGGTATTGCTGAAAACGAATCCGTTCAGCTTTATCGCTTCAAAGTCGTAAGACATTCATGATATGAACCGCGAACAAGTTCTTTGTGACGTTTGTCCTAAGTTCTGTAAGCTGAGAGAGGGTCAGATCGGCTTCTGCCGAGCAAGATCCAATATCGGCGGGAAGATTGTTCCTATCAATTACGGGCAGGCAACTTCCCTAGCCTTGGATCCGATCGAAAAGAAGCCGCTGATGCGTTTCTGCCCCGGAACTTATATCCTTTCTTACGGCAGCTACGGCTGCAACCTGCGTTGCCCGTACTGCCAGAATGCGTCGATTTCGATGGCGGGACCCGACAACTGCCCTCACCGCTTGATTACGCCTGAAGGCCTGACGGATCTTGCCGTTGACTTGAGCAAGCAGGAACCCGGAAATATAGGCGTTGCATTTACTTATAACGAACCGACGGTGTGTTTTGAATTTATCCGGGACACATCGAAACTTCTCCATGAAGCCGGACTGAAATCCGTGGTTGTAACCAACGGAGGCCTCGTTAGGACGTATGCCGATGAACTTTTGCCGCACGTCGATGCTTTGAATATCGATTTGAAAGGATTTTCAAACGAGTTTTATCGGTACGTTAAGGGCGAATTCGACACCGTTAAGGAATTTATCAAAGCTGCGGTCGAACACAAATGTCATGTAGAGCTCACCACACTCGTGATCCCGACAAAGAACGACGATCCGGAAGAAATAGGACGGGAGGTTGAATGGATCGCTTCCATATCGCCTGAGATTCCTCTGCATTTGAGTCGGTTTTTCCCGCGATATAAGGTCGATGATCTGCCGCCTACTCCTGCTGAAACCATCTATCGGCTGAAGGATATTGCTGAGAAGAAGCTGAAATACGTATACACCGGAAATCTCTAACAGCTGTCGGGGGTTTTTGTTCAAGCCGTCCAAAGAAGCATTAGCAATACTTGTCCAGAGATAATTCTCAAGAACATGGCTAACGGATACACGGTTGAATAAGAAATTAGAGCTATACCTTTGTCCGACAAACTGGAAGCAAATCCTAACAGGGAGGTATTGGTTGAACATCCGGCTAAAAGACCCGCAATCGAATGGAAATTCATGTGGTAGCGGGTTCTTGCCAAAATACCGACCGTTGCCAACGGAATGATGGTGATCGGCAGGCCCAAAGCGACGTAAAAGAAGCCGCTTCCATTGAGAAACGAATTGAAGAAAGGCTCCCCGGCCGCCAACCCTACGCTGGCGAGGAAAAATGCCTGTCCCCACTCTCTAAGCATGAGATTGGCGGAATGAGTCGTGTAAGTGACTAAATGGAACCTCGGTCCGAAGTAACCGAGAAGAATGGCAGCGATCAGAGGGCCGCCCGCTAAACCCAACTGAATCGTGACCGGCATATAGGGAAAAGCAATCGGAAAGGCTCCGATAATCACACCGAAAGCCAAACCGGCAAAAATTGCTACCACGTTGGGTTTTTCCAGCTGCTTCTCTCGATTACCCATCAATGCTGCCAAACGGGCAATGGCATTTTTAGGACCTACGCAGCTTAAAGTGTCCCCCAATTGGAGGCGAAGCGTGTTGTAAGGAAAAAATGTGACGCCTGCTCTCGTTACTCGAGTGATGTTGACTCCGTCAAATCTGGACAGATGGAGATCCTCAATCATCACTCCGTTCATTTTGCTGTCAGTCACTCTGATTCTTTCGTTACGTATCGGCGAATGAGCGGTGGCAAGGTCAATGGATGGATCTTCTTCTCCGCAAAAGGCACAAACCGCAGTCTTATGTTCTGCATTGGAAACAATTCGCAGACGATCACCCAAATAAATATAGCTGTCGGCGGTAGGACTGGTAATCGTGCCGTTATGCATAACTCTTGAACAGATGAAGGGACGGCCGATTATTTCCCTGATTTCTCTCAAGGTAATGCCTTGAAGCGCTTTATTTGTTGTTTTAACGTGATAGTAAATCGGAGCTCTGTTCTTAACCTGCTGAGCTTCCTCCCAGTATTTGTCCTCCTGGGCTAAATTAACCTCAAATAACTTCTTCAGACCAAGAATGACGCCTATCACAGAAAGGATCGCAAACGGATAAGCGCAGGCATACCCGACAGTAATATCCTGCTTGGAGCCTAATGACTGAAGAGCCTCTTGTGTTGCACCGAGGCCGGGCGTGCTAGTGACAGCGCCAAACATGATGCCTAAGATCTCGGGAAGAGAAATACTGCTCGAAAATATGAAATACAGTGAGATCGTAATCAAAAGACTTAATCCGACAGCGAGCAACATCAAGCCGGTCAGCTCGAATCCGCTGCTCTTAAACGTCGCAAAGAAAGACGGACCAACCTGCAGTCCGATAAAGAAAACAAAAAGAACCAGTCCGAAATTTCTAAAGAATGCCATCATTCCCGGGTCCACTTTGACACCGGCATAACCCACGATCAAACCGACAAACAAAACACAAGTTGCGCCCAATGAAAGCCCGAAGATTTTTTTGCGCCCAAGACAAATGCCCAAAGAAATGATGACACTGTAGACAAGGAATCCGTGCGCGAAGGATGAAGTATCAAAGATGAGTGACAGCAGCCAATTCATGACGGTTGATTTTTATGGAATTTGAGGTTTCCAAAATCATAAAAAAGTTAATCTCCAAAAACAGAATCAAAACTTAGGATTTCCCTTACATTGCTCCTCGGATTTGATTTAAATCAGCCGCCTAATGTTCTTTCTTATGGCTGCAAGCTTCGTTGTCCAACGAGATGACTCGATTTCGAAGAGTCTCTTAACACCCCCTCTAATTTTGAATTCCTGTTAAGAGAGTTTCGCAATTACATTCGCTCGAAAGTAATTCATTTTAATAATAAGTAAAAAAGTGATGTTGCGATAATCATGGGGATAAAAATTACTAAAATTTTTATCTTATTGATTTTTAGTATTTAATACTTGAAATTGATACGAGTGATATATATCAATTTTGTTGATACATAATTGATACTAAGAAAATCATTAAAGGATCAGCATCTATTCAAGGATTTTTTGGACTTCTTCTCCTCTAACCTCTGTCTTAAAACCACGACCAACTTCTTCTCTTCAGTTTCCGGCTTTTAGCCTCAAAAAGCGTTAACCACTTAACTAAATTGACGGCAATCACTTCCTTTCCTTTGAAAGTGTTTCCCATTGAACACTTCATTTTTTCTGCTTTTGTTAACCTGCAATCATCTCAAGGAATCTACAAGGAGCATCAAAAATGAGTTCACCCGCAATCAAGTTATTGACTGCCTCCGTCGTCCTTTGCTTCGGCTGCGCTTCTTTTGCCGCCAATCAAACGATCAATACGGACTTAGTCGTTGTCGGCGCCGGTTCTGCCGGCCTCTCTGCTGCCGTTCAAGGCGCAGAACTCGGCAAAAAAGTCGTTCTTCTTGAAAAAAATCCGTACGTCGGCGGCAACTCCCAGCACGCCGAAGGCTTGTTTGCCGTAGATTCCGAATGGAACCGCTTACGCAGCGATCCTTTGACACGCCAGCAGGCTTATGAAGCCTTTATTAAAAAACAGAACCATTTAGTCGATCCCTACAAGAACAAGGATTTCGTCGAAGGTTCCGGTGAAAACATCTCCTGGCTCGCCTCTCACGGAATTGAATTTGAAGTCCGCCGCGAAACACCGGACAAAGACAACACCTGGCACATCATCAAGAACTACAAAGGCACCAACCACGGCGCCGGCCTGATCAAAGGCATGAAAGATGCCGCCGATAAATTAGGCGTCACAACGATGGTTTCTACGCCTGCAACCGACCTCATTACCAAGGACGGTAAAGTCGTCGGCGTTGTTGCCAAAGATGCCAAAGGCAATACTTATACCATCAACAGCAAAGCCGTAATCTTGGCTTCCGGAAGCTTCGGTGACGATCCGCAGAAGGTTAAAGAATGGGGGCATCGAGATCCTGAAGGCTGGAAGAGTTCCGTGCCTATCAACAAGACCGGTGACGGAATTGTGATGGCCACTAAGATCGGTGCAGAAAGAGGCCCGGTCAGCTTCATCGGCCACCTTGGTACAGAAGGTAAAGGCATTAAGTTCCTCAGCAACCTTTATGCCGTTTCTTGGCAGCCCTTCAACCTCTGGGTCAACTCCGACGGCCAGAGATTCACAGACGAATCTACCAGCAACGCTTTCAGCGAAGCCGCCAACGGCATTTATGCTCAACACGACCATTATGGCTGGGCCATCTTCGATACCAATACAATCGACTACTGCATGACCAAGGGTATTGATTCGGGCATCGGCGTTTTGGTACCGGTCGGCACACAGCTCAAGAACCTCCAGCAGGACATCAAAGATGCATTAGCAGTAGACAGCGACGGTTTCAAAGAAGCCGACAGTATTGCTGAATTGGCTAAGAAGATCAACGTTCCTGCCAAGAACCTTGAAGCAACGGTCGCCGAGTACAACAAGACCTGCGAACTTCAGCACGATCCGATGTTCTTGAAAGATCGCCGCTATCTGAAACCGATCAACGGCAAGAAGTACTACGCTCTGAAGCTTAAGTCTTACTTCTTCAGCGCCTACGGCGGCTTGGTCACGAACAGACAGCATCAAGTTCTGGATACACATCACAAACCGATACCCGGACTCTATGCTGCCGGCTTGGAAGTCTCCAATATGGTCGGACCGACCTACCCTGACTTCTTCTCCGGCCACGCATTTGGATTTGCTTCTTATTCCGGACGCCATGCCGCAATCAATGCTGCAGAAACAATGAAATAGTCTCTTTATTCTCCTTTTGAATCGATAATTGTCTGCCCCGGGTTTCTCTATGAAATCCGGGCTTTTTTGTCTTACAACAATCTATGAAGCTATTTTCCATCCTGTTTTCCGTCCAATAGAAGCGATCGAATAGATCAAAGCTATAGAAAACCAGAGCTTCTTTGCCTATATTTGGTTACAACCATTGACATTTAACCTCCTCTGACAAACAATTGTTAGTACAAACCATGGAGGAGTTATATGTCAGGTTATCCTTTCCTCACCTTGACCGGTACCGCTAGAGAACGCGGTTATCAATACGGAAGTCAAGTCCCAGAACTCATCAAAAAGAATATTGCTTTCTATCGAACCATGTTCGAAGGATTCGGCGTACCTTGGGAAACCGCCGGGAAAATCTCTAAAAAATTTGAACCGTTTATTCGAGATTACTATCCGGAAGCTTTAGAAGAGATTTCAGGCGTCGCTGAAGGAGCCAACCTCTCTTACGAAGATATTCTGACTATCAACTGCAGAAGCGAGATTTTGTTTGCGAAACCCGACGGCTGCACGACCTTCGGAATTTTGCCGGAACAATCCTGCGACGGCCATACTTATCTCGGTCAAACTTGGGACTGGCTCAAACCGGCTCGCGACACGACGGTCATTTTGGAAGTTCATGTTGAAGGACAGCCGAAGATTTTGATTGCAGTTGAAGCCGGCATTATCGGCGGCAAAGGCTTGAACTCCGAAGGTATTGGTGTCTGCCTTAACGCTTTAAGTACTGGCAAAGGCGGATTGGGCGTTCCGCTTCACATCCTTTATCGGGCTATCCTTGCCCAAACAAATATCAGTAATGCTTTAGAAGCAGTGACTCAGACTCAGCGCGCAGGCTGCGGCAACTTTGCCATCGGCTCTGCTCAAGGCTTCCTGATGTGCGTCGAATACACTCCGGAAAACTTTGACGTACTGATGCCGATTGACAAGCCGATGTGCCACACCAACCACTATCTGTCTCCGCTCTTTAGACCGCAGGATACGTTCAAACGGGATTTGACGGAAACATTTGTCCGCTTGAATCGTCTGGAAAGACTCGCTTATGGTCTTAAACGCCCCTTCACTCAGAAGGATATGTGGAGAATCTTGTCCGACCACGCTAACTATCCGGATTCCATCTGCAGTCATCAGGATCCGAAGGATCCGGTCACAAGGAGATTCTGCACGATTTACACATTGGTGATGGACTTGAACGAAAGGACATTCTGCATTACCGAAGGCGAACCTTGCGATCAAAAGATCTCTAGCTATGTATTGAAGTAGAAAAGAATAACTAAGAATTATTCGAAAATTCTGATTCTTTCCAAACCGCCGGAAGAAATTTTCGCAGTTTCCTTTTTTCACAAGAAAAAATCAGCCTCCGAAGATTTCTCCTCAGAGGCTTTTGTTCAGTTAGCTTTGAAAGCTACTGTTAGAACTGGTGGTTGATACCGACAAAGATCTGCTGAACGTTCTTGCCAAGGTAATCTGTGCCGTAACCGGAGAACAGCTTGCTAGCATCAAAGTTGAAATGCAAGGAGCTGTCAGGACCGGCTTCAATCGCATAACCTGCGTTGCTGTCATTAAAGACCGCTTCGACACCAGCATAGAGGCGAGTGCGTTTGGAGAGCGGATATGCGTACTTCGTTCCAAGAGACCAAGCATTGGCATCGTCTCTCGTCTGATTCTTCATATAAGAAGCAGAAACCATCCATTTGCCGCCCCAAACCGGTGTGGCGGTTCCCAACTGAGCCATCCAGAACTCGTTTTGAACAGCTTCGTTGCTAGCGAATTTCTTTGTGAACTGGAAGACCGGTTTTGTTACGCCGAAGTCATAACTCACTGCAAAGTTCAAATACTGGTTATGAGAAGAATCTTTTGTTGGAACTTGTGCTCCGTCTACGACTGCACCCATCGCAACATTGCGGTACAAATAGCTGCCCATGATGGAGAAGTTGCCGTTGTCATACTTGGCAGCGTAGTTGTAAATATTGCCGAGCTTGTTGGAGTCTTGCGTTCCAGAAGCGTTCTGGTGTTCGCCCAGCGCAACATAGAAGAAGTTAGTCAGACCGAAAGATGTCGGAAGAACATACTGGATGGAGTTATCAGCACGAACCAGGCCGCCGTCCCAGCCTGTCACAGCTGCAGGTCCGGGGAAGAAATACGGGGAGTCAGAAGAACCTAAGCTCAGTTCTGTCGGGTCATACATAGCAAATACCAGGAAATGCGGTGTGTACTGACGGCCGAAAGACAACTGACCGTATTTACCGCGGATACCGACGTTTGCTTCACGGCTGAATGCTTTGCCTTCATTTCCGAAAGTCTTGCTGCCGTTATCAGCTAAGAAAGCCTGGTCTAAATTGAAGAATACCTGTGTGCCGCCGCCGAGGTCTTCGGTTCCTTTCAAACCGATATGGGAAGCTGTCAAGCCGCCGGACTGAAGACCGGTTCTCCATTCGCCGCCGGCATTGTTCACGCCGACATACATATCAACGGCACCGAAAATATCAACTTGAGCTGCTTGTGCTGCGGTACCTAAAAAGGCTGCACAAATGAGCGCGGGAAGACTCTTTTTCATGGTTTCCTCCTTGAGGGATTGGGATATGCCTCCATCATAAAAAAGACCATCACGCCAACTTGTTAAGAGCTTAACGAAAACCGCGATTACCACCGCACAATGTTAAGTGCTTAACACTTTCCAAATCACACAAAATCTAATATGACCTTATGGCAACAGACCTCAATCATCCCAAGGAGGCAGCATGAATACTCTCAAACAACTTCCGGAATTGACGGCGTTAGTCGAAGCCGGAAAAAATCCCTTCAATCAAGTTCTCATGAATTACGTCGACCAAGGTGGAAAAACCGTCGGATTCATGTATCAGGACACACCTGAAGAAATTATCACTGCGGCTGGCGCAGCTCCCATTTACCTTCGCGGTACGACTTCGGAGGGCACGGAAATGGCAGAAGCATTCTTCCGCCAGCTCACCTGCAATTACACGAAACACACTTATAACGAAATCCTGGACGGTAAATGGGATTTCTTGGATGGCGCTGTCTTATACAACCTTTGCGACCACTCCAGACGAATCTACGACAACTGGAAGACCATCCCCGGCAATCCGGCTTATCATTTCATGTATGTCCCAAAGAAACGCAGTGAGCTCTCCAAAGATTTCTATCGTGAAGAAATCAATAAACTGATCAAAGCTACCGAAGAACACTTCGGTGTCGAAATCACGAAAGAAAAATTAGCTGAAGCCATCAAACTT
>ERZ833822.2347-NODE-2347-length-12053-cov-10.783547_pt1 | contig 12053 bp, 9 predicted proteins | sample MGYA00519913_ERZ833822 | MGnify/ENA primary metagenome ERZ833822 (study PRJEB31850, sample SAMEA3708746) | human gut metagenome | biome: human gut; feature: human-associated habitat; material: faeces | place: China | collected 2014 ... | reverse complement strand
TCTTGTTCAATACCTTTTCTTCGTCCTGCTGTACTGCCTTAGCCCAATACTGCAAGCGTTCCAATACGGCTTGATACAGCACATCATAACGAATGTAGTGCATAGAACAATTACCTTTGCCAAACTGCCCGTAGTAACTGCAAGCATAATAACTGTAAGGCGTTTTATTTGCCTTATTCGTTCCAAATCTCATAGACCAGCCACAATCCGCACACTTGACAAGCCCTGCAAAAATCGGCGTTGCCTTTTCCTTTGTCTGTCTGCGTCTTGATTTTATCTGCTCCTGCACACGATAGAACACTTCCTTGTCAATAATCGGCTCGTGAGTGTTTTCTACTCGAAACCATTCACTTTCGGGTTTACGCACTTTCTTTTTACTCTTGAACGATACCGTAGACTGCATATTGTGAACACTGTTTCCGATATAAACCTCACTTTTCAATATCGCCTTGACATGAGCAATCGTCCACTCATAACGCTTACTTTCGGGTTTTCCCTCAAAGATATGTGCAAAAGTACCGTATCTTGTAAAATTTAGCCATGACGCTGTCGGAACTTTTTCTGCTCTTAACTGCTTTGTGATTTTTGCACTTCCGTAACCTTGATAGGCTAGGGAAAAGATTTTTTCAATAATCCATTTTGTTTCATCATCAATCAACAGTTTTCCTTTGATGTCAGGGTGTTTCTTATATCCTAACGGAGCATAAGCACTGTAATGAGCCCCCTCCGCAAACTTTGTCTTAAATGCTGATTTGACTTTACGGCTTGTATCTCTTGCCACCCATTCATTGATGATGTTCTTAAATGGTGCAATCTCACTTTCGCCTTTTTCGCTGTCTACACCGTCATCAATCGCTATGTAGCGGACATTATGACTAGGGAAATACAATTCTGTATATTGTCCTGTCATAATATAATTTCTGCCAAGACGGGAAAGGTCTTTCGTTACAACACAGTTGATTTTTCCTGCCTCTATATCCTCAATCATTCTTTGAAAACTCGGTCTGTCAAAATTTGTTCCCGACCAGCCGTCATCAATATATTCATCAATGACATTCAAATGATGTTCTTTTGCATATAAACGCAACATACTTCTCTGTGTGGTAATGCTGGAACTTTCGCCCTGTAATTCATCATCTCGGCTTAACCTAAGATAAAGTGCAGTATTGTAAATCTGTTGTTTCATTGTCAGTTATCCTCCTTTATAACTAACCCGTGTTTACAATACCTGCTTGCAAGTAAAGTATAACACGGGTACTTTTTGTCATTCAATCTATTTCTTACAACTGCACCGATTTTATGCGATTGTCTGCTTTGCTTTTTCCAGCATGACATCAGTTAGAAGTTCTTCCATTGTTTTGCCCTTTTCGGAAAAATGCTCTTTTACTACAATCTTTGTCTTTCCTCTGTTGCCAATGCCACACTTGCCATTTTTCTTTTGAATTGTTTTTACAGCATTATCAATAACACATACCCCCTTTCTGTAAAATCTTTCTAAGCAATTCAACGGCTTTTGTCATAGCCCACAGGAGTTCCACCTCTGCATAGTTCTTATGTAGCCGTACCCATTGCGTGCGACGCTCTTAATGCTCAAGCTGTGGCTGTACGGGAGTATCATTATCTGACAGCACAGGTCATGGCGATAAAAGAGAACAAATCTTTTACAAGAACACAAATAGAGTTCGCTCGCTTTTGCAGGGAAAAGGTCATGGCGTATTTGTTTCAACGGCTTGCTGTCTGTCAAACGTATTGAATTGCTTTATTCAGTTGTCAAAGAACGATTGAAAGAAGAAAATCATCTTTCCTATATACCGCGTTGGAAAAGAGGAGAAATGTAACTAAAATTCAAAACTTTTTCCCTTTTTCACTACTATCTGTACAGCAAACGTCCATTTGCTAAGTTGAAATAGAAAAATTTTAACTTCTTTTCATGCACCATATAGGGATAGCAAGTATCGGTTTGCTAAGTTGATGATGAAAAAAGATTGTTTTTCTTTCCACGCCCTAACTCCCCATACACTACCGTTCCTGCCAAAAATGGAATGAAAGATTTTCTTTGCTCCATATAGGGAACGGAAACTACGGATTGTTAAGTTAAAAATGAAAATAGTTTCTTCTTTCACACCATATAAGGACAGCAACCACCGATTTGATGACCTGTTTTCAAAAAAAGTTTCGATTTTCTTTCCTCGCACCATATAAGGAATAGAAGTCTTATTTTGTTGCAGGTTTTTCAAAAAAATTTCAATTTCTTCTTACATTCCGTATCTGTACACCAAAGGAAGATTTTATGACCTTATTTAAAAAGTTAGATTTCCTTTCCTCGCACCATATCTGTACACAAGTAGCCGTTTTGTTGCAGATTTTTTGAAGAAATTAAAAAATACCGTCATTCCTTTGTGGAACAGCGGTATCTTTCTCAATCATATCTGCTATATCTGTTGTCATTTGTTTGATTTTTAATTCCTGCTTTTCTGTTAGTCTTGTATGCCTGTCGATTTCTTCCAGATACTTTGCTCCTGTTTTCTTTTCAATCTCTTTTATCATCAATAAAGAGGGCATGACCTGTCTTTCTAACCAGCGTTTTGTTTTATCCATATTGACAGCAACAGGTGTCATAATAAATGGAAGTGAAGTCGTTACATTATCTAAAAATATATCCCATAAAATATAATCGGGAAAATCTATTTGTGTGAGGATAAGATTTGCTATGGTCTGTTCGGGATTTCTTGAAAAAACAAGTTGTTCTATCGTTTGTTCTGCTTTTCCATTTTTCAAACGAATTTCAAAGCGGTTCTTAATGTCTGTTTTTATGCCCTTGCTTTTTTGTTCCTTTTCTTTTTCATACAAGCAAAAGTAAATAGAACTACTCTTTGAACCAATATAAAAAGTTTTTGCAGTATCTCCATTTGTACCCGATAATTTTCCGCTGTCTACTGCTTCATGGGTTCTTGAACGTTTCCATACCTTGTTGGCATAATAGCGTTCCCTTAGAATTTCTATATCCAGCAATCCGCCCATATCATTGATTGCTAAATCTATACGTTTAAAAACGCCTTGATAATCTATACAACAGCTTAAAAAGGAATACCAGTCTATCCCTCTTGCCTGTAAAACATATTCCAAATTCCGACACCCCATACCTCTTAATTCTAATAAAACACCCATAGAACTATCTTTAGAAGCATTTACACTAATATCCCCATAGATATACTGTTCTTCATAACCAAACATTCCATAATCTTCATGTATAAAATATTTGCTTTTCATTGCCAGTACATTTTTTATAATCTCCAATGCGTCTGTGGTAGGAAAACGAACACGCAGATAGTCAATCGTTAAAGTGAAAGGCTGTGTACAATTACAATAATCAAGATAATGTAGAAGTATATGTTTCATTTCTTTACTGGCTTTTGTTTTTCCGTTTTCAATTTCATTTAAGTTCTGCCTGCTGATTTGTAGTTCCAGTGCCAGTCGTGATTGCGAATAATCACAGGCATTTCTCTTTTGTTTTAATGTTTCAATAAATTTTATATCATTCATGCTTTATTCCTCCAATCAAAAAAGGCATATACTCATAGGAGCATACACCTTGTATCTTATATTTATTTTCTATTGATATGCTGTTTTAGACCTGTCGGGTAAAAAGAATAGGGTGTGAAGTGAAATAAGTTCTTATAACTTTATAAATCGTTGCATATCAGCAGTTTTGTATTTGTTTTTGCTCTTGTCTTTTGTAATAGTACCCCCCTGTTAGATAACGGGGGCTTAATCTTCGCTCGCCACAGGCTCGCTCACAGACGAAGTGAACCAGCCACTTGCAAGACATGGCAGAAAAATCTGGGAGATTTTCCTGCCACCGTGTCTGGATCACTCCGTCTGTTTAATCATTTCCTTTATTTTCTTGTATAAGTACTCCATTTTTCTTCATGTATTCTATAAAAGACTCAGTCCCTATTAACATTGCATCTAAATTTATTTTTTTCTCGTTCTGTACTATGATTTTCATACTACCGCTTGTACTGATTTCAATATATTCTATTTTTGTAATTGAAATCTTTCTTTTCTTCATAGGGTAAATAACAATCAATTCCTGTTCTTCTATAATTATTTTATATTTACTGATTGCCCATGCAGTAAAAGCACTAATAATCCCCATAACCAAAAACAAAATAGTAATACCAGTATCTTGCCATAAATATATAATAACCACTGAACATATCATAGAAATGATGAAACACCCATATAAAATTTTAGAAAATACAGGTGGAAAGCATAATTCTTTTAATTCCCCTTGCAATTTATACTTTTTGCTTGTTATCATAGATATTATTCCAAATACTAATGTCATAAAAAATAATCCTATTATTTTCATCTCTTCTTCTCCTTAATCTCTCCATATTTACTATTAGGTAAATATCTAACTCTCAGATATTCCCCCTTTTGTATTCCTTTACTATAAAGAGTTACAAATATTTCTTTTTTCGTTTTATTATCCATAATTCCAATAGATCTTGTTTTGTTTTTATCTTCATCACTATAATCCCAAGATGTTACTGTTCCCTCTACTTCAAGATAATTGTCAGAACTTACGTTTGGAAAATCCTGTACAGCAGGAGGTACTACCCATAAAAATGCAGGAATCAAAATGATACCTATAATACCATTTGAAATCATATTCATCCTTTTTTCATTTCTCTTTACAAAATCTCTCATATCCAATGGAGCATTTTCCCAACGAAAGATTTTTTTCTTTTTTATTATGTGATATAAAAACCATATTGTAAGAACAGATAACAATAAAGCTTCCATATATAAAACTATAATTATTCTCCCCATACTCTTTTCTCCTAGAAGTCTAATAGAAATTATTAAACGATTGATTTTTTATCTGATAACTTATTATATCATTCATAGAATTCCCATGTCATTACTTTTCTGCTATCTGCCAGAATATTTTTTATCCCATGCCTTATCAAGAGTGCAACCATTGCTTACGCAACAAGCTCTTGACAATCCATGCTCTAAAAAATGGTAGATAATCAAGCAGAAAAGAACAAGTTATGCTGTGTTACAGTAACAAAAAAACATCTCATATTTTGTATGAAATGCCATTTTGCTTTTCTTTATGCTATTTTCTTTGTCGTATCAAGGTTCTTTCAATCGTAGTAAATTAGTGGTAAATTTCTTTTGTATTTTCATTCATATTGCTTAAAGTTCCTGCGTTTATGCGGATAATAGGATTTTTAATCTTTTTGGTATAAAAAAGCAGGAGACCTTTTCAGATTTCCTGCTCAGTAGAGTTGTGAAGATGTTATTGTTGTTATTTAATTTCAATGTTCGTCATAGTTACTAACCCAAGACGAACTAAAATAGTTTGTACGATACGACACCAAAAAATACCTAGAATCAGGAGCAAAGCATATAAAATAATTGACGCTTGTAAATATTGTCTGCCAAAGTGAATAAGAATAAGCAGTGGAGACATTAATATTACAAAGAATATAATGCTTGTAATTATTCTTTTTATGTTTTTTGTATCTGCTAAATCAAATTCAGCTCCACAAGAACATTCGTTAGGTATTCCTCCTTTTATTTCAGTACCACAGTTCATGCAATATAGTTTCTTCATTCTAATCACCTCTACAACCTGGAATTGTTCTATTATTATCTTTCAATTTCTATACTTAAAGATTTTCCAGATTTATCACTTTGAAAATTTTCATAATACCAAAAATAGAAAGGCTTTTCACAAAGTTCAAAATAAATAATTTCATCGGGTTTTTTATTTTCTATTTTTGTATTGTAAATATCTTCATCATGTACAAATCCATATAAAAAGCGACTATTGTCTGGACTGATATTTAAGTCTTGCAATCTATCACTTAATGCTAACTGTGATTTTAGTAACGACATCGTATCTTTGTCATACGGGCGGTCTTTCTTTATAACCTCATGTACACTTGTAATATGAGCATATCTCTTTTTACCATCTACTTCCTTAATTTTGAATTTTGAAAATGTCAAACTTGACTCTATATCGTTTTTTTCTGATATATACAAAACACTTTTATAGTTTTCGTTTTCAAACTCCTTTATAATCTTATCAATATGTGTTTTATATTCTTCGCCTTGTTCAAACTCAATAGAGGCACTTAACAGAGCATCCTGTATTGAGTTTGCATAATTTTTATCAGAAAGTAAACTTTCTTTTGAGTTTAAATCTTCTATTGGATAATATTTTGTTATTTCTTCCGGAACATATTTATCGTTCATTTCTGTTCTTTGTATTAAACTATTTCCACCTGTTATTTGACCTAAATATCCAAGCCCTAGAAAAACACTAAACACAAAAATAATTATTCCCAATATTATCCAAATTACCTTCTTTTGTTTAGTCATAAGATTAAGCCCTCTCAATTTATTGATTGTTAAATACAAATTTATATGTTTCTCTGTATTCACATTATACCATTTTCCACTACCCGCTACAATATTTCAAAATCTTAAGACTACTTTTTTCTGCTTTTGAAAAGCTACTTTACCGTCCATAATTTGTAAAGGGTGCCAAAGCATTGCTTACGCAACAAGCCCTTGACAAACCACAGCCTGATAAGTTTAGAGTAATCAAGCAGAAATGAAATAGTCTGCTGTTTCAAGGCAACGAAAAAGAGATACCAGCACATTTATGCAGTATTTCTAACTTAATCACACTATTCTTTTATTCGCAAGCAGGAAAACACAGGTTATTTCTTAATATCCTTTTGTTTGGGAAACTCCATGGAGCGTGTCTATCATCTCCCAATTCTTCTTGCCGATACAGAATCCACGGATGGCACGTTCACTGGCGTTATTATCCATTGGAACATCACCGTCTTCAAGGAAAACTCTCAGGTAACGTTCCTGATTCAGGGCATAGGTAAAGGCTTCTTTTGTTTTTCCACTTTTGGGCACTCTTTCTGCATTTTGTTTCAGGTATGCAAAGAAAGCATCCACCAGTGGTTTTACCACCAGCTGACGCTGTGCCAGTCTTTCTTCTTCCGATAATCCCGACAGTTTGCCTTCCTCCCGGTAGATCGCCTGTATCTGGTTCATGATCAGGTGCATGACAGACTGTTTTCTCAGTTCTTTTGGCATGACTTCCAGCGCTTCATGAAACTTACGTCTGCAGTGCACCCAGCAGTCTGCGATCCTGAGATCTTCCTTCTCTTTTTCAAGAGTGTGGTAGACCTGATAGCCGTCTGTCACGCAGATGCCGGTATAATCTTTCAGAAATTTCCTCGGGTGTGAAGCATTGCGGGTCTTCTGGTATTCATACAGAATGATCTGCTTCTCCGGATTCATAAAACCGGAGCGGTAGACCCACATCCAGCTTTTACTGCCTGCCGGTCGGCCATCTTTATTGACAAGGATCGGCGTTTCATCCGCCTGGATCACATGATAATCATACAATAGGCTGTGCAGATAGTCATACATGACCCCAAGATAATTTTCGGCCAGGCGGATCATCCAGTTGGCCATGTTCTGCCGGGTAATAGCCAACCCATACCGCTCGAATTCTTTTTCCAGGCGGTAAAGCGGAACGGCATTGACATACTTACCATTGATAATAGCTGCAGCAAGTGTCGGTGAAACAAGGCTTCCATGAAGAAGGTTCTTCGGATGCGGTGCTTTTACCATATGTTCGTCTGTTTTACTGGCATAAACACCGATATGATGTTCCTCCACTTCGACTTTTGCCGGCACAAAACGGTAGCATCTGGAAATGGTATCAGGAAGCTGTTTCCATCCGTTTTCACCGAATTCTGCTGTCAGTTCTTCAACACTCATGTAATGATCGATGCGCCGTACGGGAAGCCCTGACAGATCGGCCGCTTTCTTGCCTGCCTGCTTTTTCTTTTTTGGTACCCTGAGTTCCAGGTCTTCCGGTTCAGGGGCAGACAGATCACAGACTGCTTCCGCTTCATTAAAAAAAACGATCTTCCCATCCACTTCCATGAAACGGATCTGACCCGGGGCAGTCATCTTTTCGCTTGATCTTCCAAATCTGTTTTTGTTGGAAAGGACGATCTGCTCCATCATCAGCTGCATCTTGTCATTGAGGGACTGTGTCTGCTTTGTCAGTTCTTCCAGCTGATCCTGCATGCCAAGAAACAGCTGGATCAGCAGCTCCTTATCCAGTTTATTCAGTTGTTCTTCTGTGTACTTAAATGCCATAACCAGAACTCCCTGTCTTTGATATACTGGTTCTGATTATAGCAGATTTTTTGTATGAACGCTAATCCTGCCCCGCTGCCTGTCCGGCAAAATGACGGTGGATAAGCCATCTGAAAAGCTGTTATCCAACGGCTTCCCGGATGGCTTATCCACACATGACTCAGGATCCGTTTCAGCCGTATGCTGTCCAGGCATTATTTTTGTGGATAAGCACATACAGCGGCGCTTTATCCACTGCCAGGGCACTTTATATATTTTTTTATTTTCAGCATTCTGCACAATTCACATGAGGTCAGGCGTCTTCGTGACCTCTGTGATCGGATGCCTGGCAATGATCTCCAGCCCCTGCATCAGCATCCGGTACTGATCATCCGTGATAGCCATAGCCTCATCCGCTGTCCTTGGCCAGCGGAAAGAACCGTTATTTAATCTTTTGTACAGGAGAAGGAACCCGTCACCTTCCCACAGAAGCGCTTTGATCCTGTCATTCCTTCTTCCACAGAAGAGGAAGAGCGTATTCTTATCATATGGATCAAGCGTATACTGAAAGCGGATGATGGATGCCAGACCATCGATCCCACGGCGGAGATCCGTGAAGCCCGGTGCCAGATAAACTTTTTTGAACCTTGAAGCACAGGCATCATTCAGCATGGCGGAATGCCTCTATCAGACAGCGGAACATTTCCGGAGAGACAGATGCAGATATTTCTGCAGAAAGTCCGTCTGAACTGGTGATGCGTATCACTGGTGTTCCCACTGCAGGCATAGCTGATTTACTTTTTGGTTCAGGCAGTTCCACAAAAGCAGGATGTGCTGCTTCCGGGATCTGATCCAGACATGCCTTCCGTACACGCTTAAGACGGTAATAATAGTTGGCTTTTGTAATGTTATGCAGGGCACACCAGGTCGATACGTCCATTCCTTCCGGGCGATTCTGGCAGTCTCTGATCTGTTCTGCCCATTGCCTGAGTCTTACCTGTTGGGCTACAAGGCTGGTTTCTTCAATCATGATCACACCTCCACTCATGAGAGTCAGTCTAAAAAGTTGAGTACTGAACTTTTTAGACAATGTTACTCTGTTGAGTATAATTATGGCATAAATTGAAGGTGTTAAAAAGGTACTCGGGTTCTACCGTTTACGTCCACCGGACTATTTTGCAAAAAGAAAAACCGACGCATGATCGCTTTACGCTCAATACATCGGTTTCTTTATCTGACCTTGACGGTCATATTCAGTTGTGGCAGATTACAGGTAATCTACAAATTTCCCAAAACAAAATAGGATATTTATTTTTATTCTATTCAACTACATACCCATATTCTGTGTGTGGTAAATACCTTACAGTTATCTTATCTCCTAAATCGCTACCTGTTCCCCAATATTTTAATGAATGTTCTTCTCCAGTTTTCTCATCTCTAATATGTATTCTTCTTTCACTATTAGAGTTTTCTCCTGACATTGCACCTTGTGTAACTTCTCCGGTAACTTCAACTAAATTGTTAGATAGTAAATAAGGTATATCCAAGCAACAAGGAACAGTTATAAATATACCGAGAATCAATAACCCAACAACTGCCATCACATTGATTATTTTTTCCCATTTTTGATATTTTATTTTTTCTTCTTCATTGACAGCCTTTCGTTTTATAAACTTCCCATTTTTCTTTCTATGCAAAACATACATAATTAAGACTATAAATGATACTATAATCACTCCAAAAGTTCTAAACATCAATAATGCCATAAATTTGTACTCCTTTCAAAGCGACACGCTATTTATTAACAGCTTTATCAGCTAATCTTTTATCTCCCCATGGCGTTTTCAGCATAGGCTCATTATCAATAATTCCTGCTCTTAAAATTTCAAGGGGTTTTTCTAATTGTAAGATGTTTTTATTATCTATAATAATAGCAGTTTGAAATTCCTCAAAACTTTCAAAAACTCTGTCTTGAAATATAAAAGATATATTTTCTTTACATTCCTCTGCGTTAGCAGGTAAAACACAGGAACCCATCACATATTTTTTCTCATTATAGGAAAACTCAATAAGAGTAAAAGCCATATCATTATCATAATCAGACTTGATAATTTCCATTAGATCTTTTGCTTCAATAATGAGCGTTGGCTTTTCATTTTTCTTAAAACCAAACATGAATAACACCTCCAAGAATTAACTTTATCTTATTTTTCATTATACTTCATCAACCTAAAGAATGGAAGATATTTTCTTGCTCCCTAAAGCAAAAGCACCTGTCATTTTCAAAACGAAAATAGCAAGTGCCTTAAAGTTCCATATCCTGTTTTTTGCTTTTCGCCGGAATTGTCCGGCTGACTTCACGCTCTGCCATTTCCTTCTTCTTGCGGCTCAACTGCTCTATAATGGAACTTTTGGCTTTCTTCTTGATTTGCTCCGTTCCGGCTTTTTTGACCTCCGGTTTCATCAGCGTAGTTTGGATTTTCTGAATAGTTGATTTCATAGCATTTGTGATTCTGGCAATCACGCCATCCAATCGTTTCACTGCATACTCAACTTCTTTCTTTGAAGCCTTACGCTCAGGGGAGAGAACCCACGCCTTAGACTGCTCCACCAGCTTAATATCCTCCTTGTGCGTTTCCAGTTTTACAGTATCAGCAACGACCTCAACCGCCTTGTCATAGGCAATATCGGCAACCTCGTCCACCAAAGCTTCCACATCTTCAATCTTCATCGTGAGTTCTTCCAACTTTTGCTCCTGTGCTGCCAGTTGCTCCTTTTGCTTGAAAAGAATATAGTCCTGTTTTTCCAGATATGCACGACCACCATATTCCGGTTCTTCTTCCAGTTGTAAGCCATGCTTTTTCGCCACATCAAACAGCAGCACTCGGCAAGCTGAATCGAAAGTCATCTTGCGGTTGTTTTTTCTTCCGACTGGCTTCTCCGGTTCCGGCAGTTCAAACCCCAGTGCTTCCAAAGCCTTTTCCTGTTGTGGGGCAATCTCCCCATATTGATTTTCACAGTCGAACACATGACGCTCGTGAATATGAGGGGTGCTTTCATCCAAGTGCAGCGCCCAATTCAGGATATGGACATGAGAGCCGAAACGCTCATTTACAATTTCCATAAATTCTGTGACGATCTCAATGAGCAATTCCGGTGGAACATGATTATCAAGCGTTCCAATCTGATAGACCGTTTCCTCTGGACAGGTCTTTTTGCTTTTGAGTAAATCTCCGGTTTCCTTATTTCTTTCAGGGTGTCGGTTCTTCACATTTCTTTCGTTCTGCCTGGTCACAAAATCACGATACCGCTGACGATAAAAAAGCTGTTCCACATCTTCAAAAGTGGCAGACAGCTCATTTTCCTTTTCGGGATTTTTGAAATTGCGGAAGCCATTGTAACAGTCCCAATAGAGATTTTGTTTGGCTCGTTCTTCGTCAATGTGTTCGCTGTTGGCAATGTCAAAACTGCGGTCATTGTGCTTCGGATTATAAACGCCATTCTTTCCGGCTCGTCCATTGTGTCTTGTTAATTTCACATGAGTTCCTCCTTTTCTTTTTGATTTCCCCGACAGGGGAGAAGGGCAGCGAAGCTGATTCCTTGCGGCTTTCTGCGTCAAGTAATACCCAGTACTAAGTGGCGAAACGCCACTTAACTGGGCAAGGCTGCCGCCCTTGACCTGCACAGGGATATTGCATTCCCTGTACCCATGCACAAAGGGTTGCACCCTCCGTACTCCCGCCCGAACAAACTGACTTCGCCCCGTCCCAAGCTCTGTCAGTTCCTTCGGTTTTACAAAACAGTCCACCGGACTATTTTGCAAAAAGAAAAACCGACGCATGATCGCTTTACGCTCA
>ERZ833822.2340-NODE-2340-length-12089-cov-10.602709_pt1 | contig 12089 bp, 15 predicted proteins | sample MGYA00519913_ERZ833822 | MGnify/ENA primary metagenome ERZ833822 (study PRJEB31850, sample SAMEA3708746) | human gut metagenome | biome: human gut; feature: human-associated habitat; material: faeces | place: China | collected 2014 ... | reverse complement strand
AACCGCCCAAATAATGGCTAATATTTTCCAGTTATCTATACCGACTACATAAAAGTACACTGTTGATATGAGTACAACTCCGGCGTGTCCCCAGCAATAAAAAGAATGCAACAGGCTCATTGCTTTTTCCTTATTGTCGGATGGGCAAGCCTCAACAACTGGACTGACTATGACTTCCAAAAGTCCACCACCTACCGCATAGAGCATTACAGCAATCAAAATTCCAATAAAGGAAACTGGTAAAATCTCTGGTAAAACTGTAAGAAGGAATAATCCTGCCGCTGCTAGAACATGAGCTATAATCATTGATATCCGATATCCTATTTTATCAACAAATCTGACAGAAAGAAAATCAACCAGTAGTTGTATCCCAAAATTAAAAGTCACTAACAATGTAATTTGGGAAATTGGAATATGATAGCATTTCTGAAAAAACAAAAAAAGCAGTGGTGTAAAATTATTAACGATAGCTTGTACAATATAACCTACAAAACAGGCTGTAATTGTCTTATTATATTGGCTTTTCATTTTGTTCTCCTCTAATAAATGTGATTATATCGTAAACTTTATATCTAGTCATTGTATAAAATCATATATTTATGGTACAATATAACAAATTTTATTATTTATGAGGAAATATAGCATGGAGACTTTTAAGATAACTACAGATGAAACACTACGAGAAACCATCCAGCATGGCAACAATCGTTATCCATTTGCATACTATCCTGATAATATTTGGAAATTTGACTTCCATCGCATTGACTGGCATTGGCATCATGAATTAGAATTTCTTTATACTGCTGAAGGTACTGCGCTCTGCCTTATAGGTACAAGTAAAATAGAACTACATAAAGGTTGCGGCATATTTATCAATAGCGGTGTCCTGCATCGTTTTGAAGCACAAAGCAGTACATTTGCACCTAATATTGTTTTTTCGCCAACCCTATTAGCACCCGAAAACAGCCTCATTTACGAAAAATATATTCTTCCTGTGATAAGCTCGTCTGTTCCATATCAAGTTTTCAGTCCATCCAACACATTTGGAAAACAGGTGCTACAACTTTTGTCGCAAATTTGTACTATTCAGGAAACTAAGCCGGATAATGAATTATGTACTATACAACTTTTATTTCAGCTTTGGAACATATTGCAAAAAAATATGGACTGGACTTCTGATTCTAACAGTATTCATCGATTAAATCACAAACAAGCAAGATTACAAGCTATGATGCAGTATATTCATGATCACTACATGGAAGAGATTACATTGGAGACGATTGCGGCATCGGCATCTATCAGCAAAAGTGGAGCTTTACACATTTTTCAAACTGGCATCCACTGTTCTCCGGTAGCATATCTAATTCAATACAGACTAGCACAGGCTGCTGAACAACTTTATATCACTCAAAAATCAGTTTCTTCCATTGCAGAAGAAACCGGATTTACAAGTTCCGGCTATTTCTGCCGGAAGTTTAGACAATATTATCATATGAGTCCAAATGAATACAGAAAGAAGAAAACAGAGGAAATTTCTTAATTTCTACTTTCTGTAATCATACAATATTTGGAGATGATGTTGTTTTTCGTTATATTATCAATCATCTTTTCCACACAGAACTTCTTTAAGACTTCTTGATATAGCATACATATTGCTCCAAACTGTCTTGTTTCATTTGACAATATAAAAAGAGTCTCAGGAATATCTTCTACAATATCCTGAGACTCTTTCATCATATCATTAAGTGTTTCTGTCATAGATTTTAGCCGTTCCTTATTCGCTTCAGCATTGATTAGAATAGCAACTATGTTGTCCTTCTGTTTCTTAAGGCTCATTTCAAAGTCTATATCAGGAAGAGGACTGCTTTCTACATCATCCAAAAATGTTTCTAATGCTTCTCCATTCCAGTAATATATTCTTCCGATTTTCTCTCCATTCTTCCTAACAGAAATACCTTTCTTTACCGTATCATTGTTCTTTGTTACATCAACAATTCTCACCTCGTAATCATCTCCAAGTCTTTGCTGTAGCTTACCAACAACAGCACCTATCTTGTCATCCATAGCAAACCTCCTGTAAATAAAATAAGAGCAAGTACTGAAAGGTTTTCGCTACCTTAGTACTTGCTCTGTTTCTTGTATCAAATTTATTATATATATTTACAGGTTGGTGATTTACAAAATGCAGTAATCTTTGTATTATCTTACGTCACCGAGTGCCCAAAAAGTGCCCAACTTCACCACCAACAATTCTCCCAGTATTTATGCGGCTTCGCAGGCTTTTTATACCTTTTCTATTAAAATCACACTTTTCCCATTCTTAGACTACGACACCCGTTTGACCCCTAGTCCACTATGGCAAAAAAAAGGGAACGGTATTTCAACCATTCCCTTTGCAATGAGCCCACCGGGGTTCGAACCCGGGACACCTAGATTAAAAGTCGTATTTGCTAAACGATTTGTTGTATGTTAATATAGCATCTGGGTGTTACCATAACGGTAGGCGGTTTAGCTATTAGCTCCGAAGGGAGGTGATAGCCATGGTTACATATTCAGATCTATTTAACTACACTTTAGTTATTTGTGCAATAGTTTCTATATGCATTTCTGTTTATAAATCAAAAAAATAACCGCCCCGGCCAGGATACGGTTATTTTTTAATCTAATTCCATAAGGCTAAACCGTCTATCGGTAGCACCTTTATTTACAATATTATATTAATATATTTTTATATTTATGTCAAATGGTGTTTCTTTTTCCATTCATCTAACTTATTAATTCGTGTTCCTCTTCCAGCTCTTTTATTGTTGTTTTTTCTATTTCTATATCTAATAATTTTCTAACTGCCTCTTGTATTGCTGGATCTGCTTTATCATATGCTGCTTGAATGTCATTTTTATTTATTCCAGTTAATTCATCTAATGATAATGCTAATTTTTCGCATATTGTAATTAATTGTTCAATCGTTGGTTTACTATGTCCATTTTTCCAATCTGTTAAAGGTGATTTTTTTAATCCTAATATTTCTGCTATTTCTGTTCCTTTTATCTTGTTTTCTTTGAAATATCCTAATAATTTTCTTATTATTTCTTCCATCATTTCCTTTCTTTATAATGCTATATTTTAGCATTTTCTTCTTGACTTTGCTAAATTTTCGCAATATAATGTTTTTGTACTCAATTAATAGTGATTTTAATAATCGCCAGACGTTAAAATCACTATTTTAACACTATATTATATCAAATCTTTGACAATCCGTCTATGAATGGGGCAAAGTAGAAAGAGGTATATATGAACGAAAATATTTATTTATCATTTGCACTTGTACTTTATGAAAATAGTTGTGTCAAATATGAACATGGTTAACTTGCAGTATCTATTTATTTCCCTTTAAATTCGAAACTACATAAGCTGTTTTCTTATGTAGTCGGTCATAAGGTAGCCGCTATGATCTTGACAATGATAGGCTAGAAAGGAAAAAAAGATGGATGAATTTATAACAATATTAAGTGTAGGAAAGCCTTATGACATTCCTCCAGATTCCGGTGTTGGTGAACATATTACTGGATGTACTATGAATTATATAGCAGCACAGGATATTAATGTTACTAACTTTGATGAAGAAACAGGCTCTCTTGGTTATGTTCCTTTGAGAGAACGTATGCCCGTTGATTTTTATGAGCGTGCTAAATCTGTTGGTCTTCCAGCTGTTGCAAAAGTGGATTATGGAATGAAGTCCAGCGGTGGTAAAATGACACTTTATATTAAAGGTCTTGATTTTGTAGGTAATAAACAGCCTTCAAAATAAATAACTACTTGGGGTTGCTATCTTGTTGTGCTGTATAGGCAAGATGCAGCTTTAAAAAATGGTAGTTATACCCCGCATGATTAACTACAGGATTTAACATTCAGGGGGCGGACTCTTCCCCCTGGGTGTATGCCTTAGTATATTGTTTATTTAAATAACAGTATTATCTTCTTACTGGGAAGAATTCAAGATAGTGTTGCTATTAAGTAATCAATTTAGAAGGTGTTTAAGATGGTTTTAATTAGCTTAAGTGATTCGTTTTTGTATTATTTAATTATTAGAAGGGGGTTAAAGATGTTATTTTCATTTTCAATTGGTTCAATTAATCAGTTTTTATTTTTTGCTAATGTCATTTTGTGGAGCGTGCTTATAGGCGCTTTTGTCATTGTTAAAGTTAAAAACTCTGTAACACGTCGCAAATACAGTAAGAAACAGGAGAACGAAGTGGCCCAGGAATATCATTCTAGTGGATTGCAATAATTCCCTGGAAACCTATTAGGAGGCGCAGCCCCTAATACAAACCGGCCCTGTTTTCAGCAGAGAAAAAGGCTCGCGTGGAACTGTTTTGAGTTGTCAGCAGCTCAACTTCACGCGTTGGGTGCCCCCGCCCCGGTTTCGAACGTTCTGGGGTGTCTGGCATGAATCAGTATCACGCAAGGCATCAGGCACCCCCTAACAAACATTTAGCTTTGCGGGGGCACCCGTGTGGAGGTTTAAGAGAATGAAGCTATTAAAACATATTCTAGCATTAGGGCTTTTAATGCTCTTGTGTATATGCACATTAAAAACAACAGCACACGCAGAACAAGAAACAACTGCTGCTGTTACTGAAGTAACAACTGATGCAACAACTGCAGCATCAACTGCTATTACAGAAGAAGATGCAGAGGTAACCCATACATTTGAAGGTTACATAATAGTTTTAATCGCTGCTTTATTCGGTAGTTTAGTCGCATTAGGTTTCTGGAATGTATTGGGGGCATAAATGGAAGAATTTAATGATTTAATGTTATTTGGTTTTAATCTTGGTTTCTGGTTAACCAGTTTCGGATGTCTTTCAGCATTTGCAGCAAAAAAGATATTCTACATGATAGTACATATCATTAAGCCAACAAATTAGTATATAACGCTATGCGATATATAAATAAAATTAAGTGGAGGTACAACACTATGGAAACAAGTGCATCTGTATTAGGTACTACAGTAACAACAGCAATAACACAAGGCTGCAAGAATGTAGTTTCTGGGGCAACTGAAGGAATAACAGCCGTTCTTCCTTTCGGTCTTGAGGTTATGGCTCTTACAGTTGGAATCAGATTAGCAGTTGGCTTCTTTAGAAGTCTTGCACACTAATCATTCTAGTTATTGGAACTTTGATGGACATAAGTAATTATGTTCATCCTCGAACATTGAAATTGCGGGTTTATATAGATAGGAGTCAAAAATGGGATATATTTTATTGCTGCTCTTCTTTCTTACCTGGTTAAATGCAAGGAAGATAAGAAAGTATGTAGGATATATAGCAAAACTATATGATTATCCAGAGCCATTATCACACCGGATCATAGAAATAATATCCGGGTATCACGTAGAACGTGTTGAAGCAAAAAAGCTTAAGAAAGCAGCTAAAAAAACATATGATGAGGTGATGCAGGATGAGAAAGCTTGATTTAAAGAAATATGATGTTGGATGGGAATATCTGGATTACGATTTTAAATCTTTAATTGGTGTATGCATTATAATGCCGGGTTTTACTTTTATGATTGTAGATACTTTTATATCTATATTTTCAGCTTTCTTTGATTGTTCTGGTTTTATAATATCATATTTTATAGTTAATTTAAGTGTTTTGATTAGTTTTGTTGCTAACTATATAGATGGATATCATAGACAGCTTAAATCAAAGACAGAAAAATGTAAAAAGTGTTCTTTTTTTACACACGTTGATTATTGTGAAGTAAAAGATTGTACATTTGAAGGCATAGAACTGGAAGATGGAAGTGTTGATTACACTCTTCCATGTGAATTAAATAAAAGTATTGATAAACAGCCATCCAGGTGATAATATTTACTTGCCGGTATTATTATCAGAGGGGGTGTTATTATTGGTATTATTAGAAACATCTGGCCGTTTGTTTGGTCAGGATTATCAGCTTTTGTTTGATGTAGCTATTACAATAATTAATGTATTTCTTTTTCTTATTGTATTTGTTATTCCTTTAGCTGTTATAATTTTTTTAATTCGAAAGTTAGTTAAATATTTAGATGCAAAAACAAAATATTATAACAATTTAAATAATAATTCAATGAATGACAGGCAAGATTAATTTCTTGTCTGTCATTTTTTATTATGGGGGTATTATGAAAAGATTTTTATCAATTCTTATGTGTATTTTTATATTAACAATATCTGTAATAACTTATTTTCCTTTCTCTGTTAAAGCAGCTGATAATGATTTCACATTATCAAATGAAGGTATTAATCTTTCTTCTGGCGAAGCTAATAATGCTGTAAAAAATAAAGGGGATATTTATACTGCAGATCATTTAATTCTTTTTCGTTATACTCCAACTTCTGACTATAATTGGACTTATGTTAATCATAATATACATTTATCTGATGCTCAAGTTGTTGCTTTGCTTATGTCTGATAATAAATATGAAGTTATTGCTAAATTAGCCGGTTCAGCTGCATCTCATAGTGTTATTACTAGAGGTATGTTAGCTGCTTTAGGTGTATTAACTACTGGCGATTCTGATATATTTAATTCTTTTTTTGATATGCTTACAAGTAATTATAATTATCTTAATGCAATCGAATATGACCCTCAGACCGGAGATCTTACACTTCTGGCTGATCAGGTTACTGCTCTAAGAAATGAATTAAAAGAAAGATATTATGATTCTATAGGTTTGATTGTTTATGAACCTGCTGGAACTCCTCAATCTCTTATATCTTCTATTAAAACAAAGTATGAACATGAAGAGGATTTTCAATCTGATTATGTTGATATTAAAGATAGAGAATATGTATTTTCTTGTATTGATTATCGTGGCGTTCGGGCTGTGTTTCGTTATGTTTTTTCAGATACTCCTTCTTATTTTTATTGGAATGGTAAAGATGGTTATTTTGTTGATGGCTCTAATATTGTTGTTATGAATTCTAATTTTGATATTTTAGATTGGGACTATGTTACTTATTATTCTTCTAGTTCTTCTATAGTTCCTACTAATTTAATGTTTAATAATTTGACACCTTTGCGTAATTCTAAGTTGATAATTCATTCTGATACTTATTCTTGTGGCAATGTTTCTTATTATTCTGATTCTGATATGCCTTTTAAAGTCTGGGCTAGTTATGAATCTTTATACAATTATATACATGGTTCTCAAAACGCTTATCTTTCATCTAAAGTAGAAGAAGCTGGAGAAGATATTAAATTAAGCATTAATAATATGAATGATAACATTGGTTCTAAGATGGATGAACTTATTGATTCTATTAATAATAAAAAAGATGGCATGTCTGCAGATGAGCTGCAAAAAGCAATCGATAAAGCATTAGATTCTATTTCCGGAAAAATTGACGATATTGGTGATAACACCCAGCAGACTAATAATAAATTAGATGCTTTATTAGAATCTGTATCTGGTACTAATCAAATTCTTATGCAGATCTTAGGGGTTACAACTGATATAAGGGATATTGTTAAAACTCAGAATGAAGAAGGTAATGATTATACTATGAATGATGTTCAGAATTGTTTTAATACTATGATGGAAAAGGTTAAAAATGCTATTCTTTATGGTGATAATTCTGATAGTAGTGGTTCTGATTCCTCATCTTCGAAATTAGCCAGCTCATATAGCTCTGATATTGCTGTTTATTCAGTTGATAATCTTAATTATGAAAATGGTATTTTAGGCAAGTTTCCTTTTTCAGTTCCTTATCAGCTCTATGAATGGCTTCAGGTTTTGCAGTCTGATGAAAAAACGCCATCTTTTAATTATAATTATGGTTTTTTAATTGGTAAAAAGAGTGATGGAAATTATAATCTTACTTTTGATTTATCTGAATATCAGCCATGGGCGGATGTAGTGAAAAGTTTTTTAAGATTATCTTTTACATTAATTTTTGCTGTTTGTATTTACAATAAATTTAAGGGGGAAATTTGATGGAAGCACTTATTGCAGGCTTATTAATTTCATTTATATCTAAGTCATTGTTTTTTGTTATTGATGTTATTCAGATTAATATAAATTTACTTCCAACAGATCCGCTTAGAGGCTTATTAGATATTAATTCTGAATTATTTACTGCTTATTTGCCTTATATCAATTGGTTTGTACCTCTTGATTATGCAGTTCTACTCTTTGGAGCATTTGTTAATGCTTATGGTACTTACATCTCTTATAAGTATGTTAAAAAGATTGTCAGTTCAATTTTAGGCAGTCCTAAGAGTATTTTGGGTTCTCTTTCTCTTTTATTAAGATAATACTATTAATATATTGCTGCAGAAATATATCAATACTATTATATAAATTTAAAATTAAATGCGGGGTGAAAATATGATTCAATGTTATACAGGTGTTCCCGGTTCTGGGAAATCTTATCATGTTGCCAAAGAAGTGTATAACGCACTTAGAAGTGGCATGAATGTTATATCTAATCTACAAATTAATACTTCTATAATACCGCCTAAGTCTGACAAAAAGCCTTTAGGCAAGTTTATTTACATTCCCAATGATGAATGGATGAGTACATCTATCTATGAAAAAACAACTATGGGATATAAAACTCCTAGTAGTATATATTCGTACATATATGGTTTAACTAATTATGCACTGCTCTTCCATAAACGTAATGCCAGGGGACAGATAATTGAAAAGCAAACTTTATTGATTCTGGATGAGTGCCAGATAATTTTTAATCCAAGGTCGTGGAATAGAAAAGATAGACTTAAATGGATAGAATTTTTTACAGTTCACAGACACTACGGCTTTGAGATTATATTAGTTACGCAAAACGATATGATGATTGACAAGCAAATAAGAGGTGTTCTTGATAACCAGACGCTGCATCGAAATGTTAGCAGGTTTAAAAAGTTCGGTAAGCTGCTGGCTGCTCCCTTCGGTGGTAATCTTTTTATGTGCATTAACACAGCCTACGGAATGAGCAAGAAAGACAGCCATATAAAGAGTTATCTCTTGTTTGGCTCTAATTACTATTTTAGTCTTTATGACAGTTACACGCTGATAAGATAAGAATTTTGCCAGGGAAAGCCGACCGGAGTGGAGGCTTAACCGGGCAAAATTCCAACAAAAAATCAGCTTGACCACGGATATGTAATACGTGGTCTATAAATACATATTAATTTTTATCTTAAAGCTGATAAATACTGAATAAAACGGCATTTTAATTTTGTCCTGAAATTGCCTTTTTAAGACAAAATAATGAGGGGGATTATATGGCACTTATTGAAACTGAATTTGATACTGAAAAAAATAATTATTGGTTCTATAAGAAAGAAAAAAAGTTCCTGCATTCCATAGATACATTTTACTATACTGTTACATTTGCTAATGATTTTAGTAAAGATACCAGTGATCCAAATGTTAAGGAACTTAGATACTGGTTACATGAATTTAATATGCTTGTATGTGAGAATCTTCAGGATAATATTATTTCTGTTAATGACCTTCCAGATCTTAATGATGTGACTTTGAATTACACACCTTGTAATTTTAATTGTATGTATACCCATGATTTACAAGTACCTGAATACTTTGATGTCCTTATTGCTGAATCTGTTCCCAATGAGCTGACAAATAATATTACTGTTCAGATTCGTTCTAAGGCTCTGTGGCTTATCGGCATTACTAAGTCTTATGAATACAGCTTAAGAATTGTTAAATCTCTTGCTAAGCGTTTTCACCTGCAGATAACAGAGATAAAAGAAAACCGTGTTGACTACTGCTGGCACACTAATTATTTAAAGAATCCTGAAAAGTTTTTCCGAATTGATAACTTTTCTGCTATGCAGATTAGCGCATTTAGGGATTGTCAGTATCATTATAAATTTAATGCTAATTCAGAGTATGAATCTGATTATGTTGCTCTTGGCCGTCGTAATAGTAAATGCTTTGTCCGAATTTATATGAAGACTAAAGAGGTCGTTGAGCAGGGTTATAAACCATGGTTTCTTCAGATATGGCTGCTTCATAATCTTATTTCACAATTTGATTATTATGTTCTTTCAAATTTGTATGTCCTTCGTAATTGGGATTGTCTTAATCTTATGAGACTGCAGTTTTATTATGACTACGGAACTGATGAGGATTATAAGAAGCAGTGTTTTGCTTATTTGAAATCATATTTCAAGGAGGGTTCTGTTAATCGTGATTCTGTTGCCAATCTTGCGGATATACTTACTCCCAGGATAACCATAATTATGAATAATGAGTTTCAGGTCATGAGGAAAATGTCAAAAAGCTTTTGCCTTATAGAACATCCTAAAAATGAAAAACTGGGCTTATCTAAAAGAATCTATGATGTATTAGATAATACTGCTATGATAACTGATTACCTGACACACTATACACTACGTCTTGTTGAGCCTAACAGTGATAAGAATAAATCTCGCAGGGATTATATAGAATACTGGAAACGATTACGCAGCACAAAGATTTTTGACCCGTTTAAGAAGGATTATCCTAATCGTCTTGTTCGTGATTATTCGCGGGAATCTAACTGGGATTTAATGAAGTCTCGTTTTGTTCATTCTGCCGTTAATTTTTCTTTATATAGTTTTGGCATTAATCATCAAGCTAAAAATGCATTAGGTGATATGTCTGAATTGCTTGGTATGTTGAATGATAATGATATACATTACGCTAATATGTACAGATATAAACGAAGTAAACAACTCTATCCTGATGACTTTAAAAACAAATTGGAGGTATAATATGCAGCTTGACTATTTATATAAAGAATTTATGCAAGATCGAAAAATATATTGCACTAATCAGACTTTAGATTTTTATGATTATTACATTCCTCGCTTTCTTTATTGGCTTGGCAGTAATGAGTTATCCGATTTGAATAAACATAAGCTTAAGGAGTATATTCTTTCTATGCGTGGAACTATGAAAAACACATCTATTCGTACAAATTATAGACCTGTTAAAGCTTTTTGTCGTTGGCTGTATCAGGAAGAATATATTCCTTTTGATATTACTATTGGAATAAAACTGCCTAAAGCTGATCCAGCAATTATTGAATTACTTACAGATGCAGATGTAAAACAAATTGATAATACAATTATAAATAAATCACTTAATGATTTATTAGCTCTTAGAAACTACTGTATATTTCATCTTGCTCTTGATTGTGGCTTACGCAGAAAGGAAATTGTTAATCTTATGATAGATGATTGTAAAGAAAATATAATTATTGTTCATGAAGGAAAATGCAATAAAGATAGAATTGTATTACTACCTCATTTTTTATATTGTAATATACAAAATTATTATAAAAAAAGTCATGTTACCAATCCAACAGCATACATATTTTTAGATTTACATAATAATTACAGAATTACAATTAATACAATTAAAGATTTTTACCAAGATTTAAAACAATTATCTGGAATAAACAGAATACATTGTCACCTTTGTAGACATACATTCGCAACTAGCTATTTGCAGTATGGAGGTGATATTGAAAAATTACGATTATTCATGGGGCATACTGATTATGAAATATTAAAAAATTATTTACATTTATCTATCATATATCCAAATGTATATAGATTGGATGATATTTTCTTTCAAGATAAAAAAATCTAGGTGTCTACAAAATTTAACATATATAAAAATCCCCTTACCTCGAATTACCGAAGTAAGGGGATTCTTTTTTAATGAGCCCACCGGGGTTCGAACCCGGGACACCTAGATTAAAAGTCTAGTGCTCTACCAACTGAGCTATGAGCCCATATATAATCTTTAAAGCTATTTAGCTAATAGGATTCTTATCCAATCCAGCTGGGCTAGCTGGATTCGAACCAGCGTGATGCAGGGATCAAAACCCTGTGCCTTACCGCTTGGCGATAGCCCATTAGTTAAATAAGGGTGGATACAGGGATTCGAACCCTGGACCTTCAGAGCCACAATCTGACGCGCTAACCAGCTGTGCTATACCCACCATAACATAAAAAAAGTGTGCCCGAAGGGATTCGAACCCCCGACCCACGGCTTAGAAGGCCGTTGCTCTATCCAGCT
>ERZ833822.2323-NODE-2323-length-12171-cov-2.808848_pt1 | contig 12171 bp, 15 predicted proteins | sample MGYA00519913_ERZ833822 | MGnify/ENA primary metagenome ERZ833822 (study PRJEB31850, sample SAMEA3708746) | human gut metagenome | biome: human gut; feature: human-associated habitat; material: faeces | place: China | collected 2014 ... | reverse complement strand
CCCTTCTGGCGCCCCAGCAGAACGCGGCGAAGTACTATAAGGACTACAACAAGGCCAAGACGGCGGAACAGATGCTCACCATCCAACTGGAAAAGGGGACGCGGGAGCTGGAGTACCTGAACAGCGTCCTGGAAAACCTGTCCCTGGCGGAGGGGGAGCGGGATCTCCAGGAGATCCGCCAGGAGCTGGTGGAGACCGGCTACTTCCGCCGGGGCAAGACGGCGGCGAAGCGGCAGAAAAGGGTGAGCGGAAAGCCCATGGAGTTCCGCTCCTCTGCCGGACTGCGCATCTCGGTGGGCAAGAACAACAGCCAGAACGATCAGCTCACCACCAAGCTGGCCTACAAGAGCGATATCTGGCTCCACACCCAGAAGATCCACGGTTCCCACGTGATCCTCTGGCTGGAGGGGGGCGAGGCCGACGCCCAGAGTCTTACCGAGGCGGCCATTCTGGCGGCCACTTTCTCCCAGGCGGGAGAGGGAAGCCGGGTGCCGGTGGACTATACGCCGGTAAAGTACGTCAAGAAGCCGGCCGGCGCCCGGCCGGGCATGGTGGTCTACACGACCTACCAGACCGCCGTAGTGGACCCGGACCCGGAGCTGGCCAAACAACTGAGGGTGAAATAGAATGGATATCTGCAACATTCTGGTGGTCGAGGATGACCCCGATATCAACAAGCTGCTCTGCCGCATCCTGGAGGGGGCGGGCTATGCCTGCCGCCCGGCCTTTTCGGGCAGCGAGGCCGCCCTGTGGGCCGGACAATACGAGTACGATCTGGTGCTGCTGGATCTGATGCTCCCCGGCCTGACAGGGGAGGAATTCATCGCCGAGATGCGCCAAAAGAAGACCATGCCCATCATCGTCCTGTCTGCCAAGGCGGGGCTGGAGGACAAGGTCAATGTCCTGCGGTTGGGGGCGGACGACTTTATCCCCAAGCCCTTTGACAATCTGGAGGTGCTGGCCCGGGTGGAGGCCCAGCTGCGCCGGGTGCAGAAGTTTTCCGCGCCCCCGGAGCGGCGGCAGTTCGTATGCGGCGACCTGGTCCTGGACCGGGAGGAGTTTTCCGTCACCGCCGGAGGAGAGCCGGTGGTGCTCACCGCCCGGGAGTTTGAGATCCTGGCCCTGCTGATGGAGTATCCCAAGCGGGTGTTCACCCGGGAGCAGATCTATCAGCACGTGTGGGGCGAGGAGTACTTCGGGGACGACAACACGGTCAATGTCCACATCAGCAATCTGCGGGCCAAGCTGGGCCGGGTCAGCGACCGGGAGTATATCAAGACCGTCTGGGGCATCGGCTTCAAGATGGCGGAGCCCTGACGGATGGGCGAGCTGAGAAGGATCCCCGGGATCGGGGCGGTGGGAGAGCGGGACCTGCTGGAGCTGGGCTACACCACCATCCAGTCTCTGGCGGGGGCGGACCCGGAGGAGATGTACGCCCGGGAGTGTGCCCGAAAAGGTGTGCGGGTGGACCGCTGCGTGCTGTATGTCTACCGCTGCGCGGTCTATTACGCGTCCACCCCGCAGCCGGACCCGGAGAAGCTGCAGTGGTGGGCGAGGAAAGATGGAGGGGAGGAAAACAGTGGACATCCATGTGAATGATGTTTTGAAGATGAAAAAGGCCCATCCCTGCGGCAGTCAGGAGTGGCTGGTGCTGCGGGTGGGGATGGATTTCAAAATGCGGTGCCAGGGCTGCGGCCATGAGGTGATGCTCCCCCGGAGCAAGGCGGAAAAGAATATCCGCAAGGTGTTCCGGGACGGCGAGCCGGTGGAGGTATAGTGCCCCGGCGGGCCGGCCGGAGCCGGTTTGTGAAACAGGAACCATGAGAAAGGAAGATCGACCATGCGATATGACAGCGACGTACTGTACCGTCCCCCAGGGGAGTGGAAAAGCTATCTGCTCCAGTGCACCATTGGGTGCTCCTATAACAAATGCACCTTCTGCGCCATGTACAAGGGCAAGCAGTTCCGGATCCGTCCGGTGGAGGAGATCCTGGAGGACATCGATATGGCCCGGGATTACTACGGCCCCGGTCTGCGGCGGGTGTTCCTGATGGACGGGGACGCCGTCATTATGAAAACGGAGGACCTGCTGAAGATCCTGCACAAGCTGTACCGCACCTTCCCCGCCCTGGAGAAGGTGACCACCTACGCCGGACCCCGGAGCACCCTGGCCAAGAGCCCGGAGGAGCTGCGGGCCATCCGGGAGGCCGGCCTGAACCGGGCCTATCTGGGGGTGGAGAGCGGCAGTGACGCTGTGCTCAAGGCCATCAACAAGGGAGTCACCGCCGCACAGATGCTGGAGGCGGGGCAGAAATTAGTGGCCGCCGGCTTCGACCTGTGGGCCATCATCATCATGGGCCTCACCGGCCAGGACGGGGACTGGGAGGAGCACATCTTGTCCACCGCCAGGATGATCAATGAGATGCGGCCCCGCCACCTGTCCGCCATGACCTTTGCCCCCGCCAAAGGCACCCCCCTGGGAGAGGATGTGCTGGCCGGACGCTTTCAGGTGTGCACCCCGGACCAGATTTTGGAGGAGTGCCGCCTGCTCATTGAACATTTGGACGTGGATCCCCTCCACTTTACCAGCAACCACGCCTCCAACTACCTTCCCCTGAAGGGCGGCCTGCCGGAGGAGCGGGAGAAGTTCCTTTCCCTGCTGGACGAGGCCCTGGCGGGGAAGATCCGCCTGAGGAAAACCCTAAACCGGGGGATCTGAGGGGCTGGGAGACAGACAACAGAGCGCGGAAGCAGCGTAGATCTGCTTCCGCGCTCGTTTTATTGGGATGGGGACGGCCTCACCAGGGCAGCCAGCTGTGCGCCTCCCGGGCGGCCAGCACGTCCAGGGCCCCGTCCAGCAGCTCCGCGGCGGCAGCCCGGGTCAGGGGCTCGGACAGGGCGGCGGAGGGGGACTGGTCCGGGGTGAGCACTCCAGAGGCGGCCAGATTGGCGGCCGCCTGACCGGCCCAGTGCCCCTGGACGGAGAGCCCGGCGGCCTCCAGAGGGACGTCGGCCATGTTCAGCAGGCGGTCCAGCATCACGGTGGCCTCGCCGCAGGTGATGTCCGTTCCGGCAGAGAACACGGGGGCGCCAGTGGGGGCCCGCTCCCCCTGGATGACTCCGGCTTTCAGGGCGGAGGAGACGCTCCCCTTGGCCCAGGTGGGGATGGCCTCATCGTCGGAGAAGCCGGTCACAGTCACATCCTCCATGGGCTCCAGCCCGGCGGCGTCCATGGCCAGGGCGAGAAATTCCGCCCGGGAGACCGTCTGCTCCGGCTGGAAGAAATAGCGGCCGCCGTGGGACTCCCCCACCAGGATGCCCTCCTCCGCCAGGCGGATGGCCGCCTTGTGGGCGGCGCTGCCCTCCAGATCGGCATAGGTCACCTTGGTGTTCGGTTTTTCGATGCAGAGGGTCACCTTGGCCTCCGGGGAGGTGTTTCCAGCCTGATCCAGCGCCACATAGGTGAAGGAGTCCTTACCCGTCTTGTTCTCGTAAGGGGTATAGACGAACCGGGCGGAGCCGTCCTCCGCCAGCTCCACCGCGCCCCGGGCCGGGGTGGAGGTGAGCTGGAAGGTGAGGGTGTCCCCCTCCCCGTCCACTGCGTCAAAATAGCCGGTGACGGCAATGTTCTGATAGGTGGACAGCTCCATGTTCCGGGCAATGGGCGGGTCGTTTGCCTCGTCCAGCAGGTACAGGGTGACCGTGGTCTCTTTCCCAGCGGAGGTCCCGTCCGCAAAGGCGGGCAGGAAGGTGAAGGATGCGGTGGAGACGCCGGGGGTGGGGAGAGACTGGAAGGTCAGCCCGGACAGGGCGGAGGCGTCCACCACCGCCCCCTGGGTGAGGGGCTGGCCGCCTACGGTGAGCACGCCGGCCTTGGGATCCGGGAGGGCGGTGAGGGTGATGGAGGACAGGTCAGAGGACCGGAAATCCTCCTGGGAAAAGGTGACGGACCCGCCTGCCAGGGTGTTTTTGGAAAAGTCGGCAACGCCTGCGGGGGTGTTCTCCTTCTTCTGCCAGAAAAACGCGGAGGCGGGGGTGGCCATGGACACCACCAGCGCCAGGGCCAGCAGGGGGACCAGTCCGTGGGGGAGGGAGAAGTGCTTCAATGCGATGACCTCCTTTGATGGGTTGGATATGCTGAGGATACCTATATCCTGTGCCCGGGCGGTCAGATTATACAGGAAAAAAACGGACAGACCGGCCACAAAAGGCCGGTCCGTCTGGGATACAATGTGTCGGTTCAGCCGGCGGACTTGGTCCGTCCGGAGAAAAACAGGATGAAGATGATGGCACAGGCCGCCATCAGATAGCAGTAGAACATATAGGGGACGATCTCCAGGGCGGTGACCCCGGCGCCGGCGGCGGCGTACAGCAGCTGCGCGCCATAGGGCAGGATGCCCTGGATCACAGAGGCGAAGATGTCCAGCAGGGAGGCGGTGCGCCGGGGGTCGATGCCGTACTCCTCGCTGATCTCCTTGGCGATGGAGCCGGACATGACGATGGCCACCGTGTTGTTGGCCGTGGCCACGTCCACCGCGGCCACCAGACCGGCAATGCCCAGCTGAGCGCCCTTCTTGGAGCCCACCCGGCGGTGGATGAAGTCAATGAGCCACTGGATACCGCCGTACTCCTTCACCAGGGCGCCGATGCAGGCCACGATGATGGAGATGACGGTGATGTCATACATGGAGGTAACGCCAGTACCCATCACAGCAAAAATCTGCGTCCAGGCAAAGGCGCCGGAGGCCACGCCCACGATAAGGCTGAGGACGGTGCCGATGATGAGGATGACGAACACGTTCACCCCCGCCAGCGCGCCGGCCAGGACCACCAGATAGGGCAGCACCTTCCACACGCTGTACGCCTCTACCTCCACCTGGCCGCTTCCGCCCAGGGTGAGGGCCACGAAGATCAGAAGGGTGATCACCGCAGCGGGCAGCACGATGAGGAAGTTCATGCGGAACTTGTCCTTCATCTCACAGCCTGGGTGCGCACGGCGGCGATGGTGGTGTCCGAGATCATGGAGAGATTGTCGCCGAACATGGCGCCGCAGGCCACCGCGGCGATACACAGCACCAGTTCAAAGCCGGTGGCCTTGCTCATGGAGACAGCGAAGGGGGCCAGGGCAGAGATGGTGCCCACCGAGGTGCCCATGGAGACGGACACGAAGCAGGAGATCAGGAACAGGCCGGCCACGGCGAACTGGCTGGGGAGGTAATCCAGGAACAGGAACACCGTGCTGTCCGCGCCGCCGGCAGCGGACACCGCGCCGGAGAAGGCTCCGGCGGCCAGAAAGACCAGGCACATGGTCAGGATGTTCTCGTCGGCCACACCGGCGGCCATCACCTTCATCTTGGCGTTGAAGTCCAGCTTCCGGTTTTGGAAGCAGGCGACCGCCAGGGCGATCAGGAAGATCACGATGGCGGGGGTCTGGTAAAAGCCCTGCTCGATCTTCAGACCATACTCGAACAGAAGGCCGCAGCCCAGATAGAGTACCAGAAAAACTCCAATCGGGAGCAGTGCGGCGGGGTTGCTCTTGACAGAGCGCTGATTTGCGTCCATAGGGGACCGTCCTCTCTCATAAAGTAAAGTATTGAACCACACACTAGGGTCTATTGTAGAGAAAAGCGGGGATCCTGTCAACAGGAACCTCACAGGCGGCAGGGGAATAGAACGCAAGCGAGAGCGGGAGACGGTGCAGATGTTCTACCGCCTGTCAAAGTGTGAAGAAAAGAGCTCAGAGCAATAGATAACAGAGCGCCCCCGGAACACCGTTCCAGGGGCGCGTTTCAGTTTGACAGGGACTGGGTTCAGGCCTTCCAGAGGCCGTGGAGGTTGCAGTAGGCGTAGGCGGAGACCACGCTGTCGCCCTGGGTCAGGGCAAAGACCACCTGGGGTTTGCTGCCGGGGGTCAGATGCTTGATCTGGACGCCCTCCCTGGTCTCCAGGGCGATCCACTCGATGAAGTGCTCGGGGATCATGGGGTGCTCCACAGAGCCCACGGTCACAATGACCTGGGCGCCCTCCGCCTGGATCACGGGGACGTGCTTCTCCACCGCGGCGTCGGTGGTGCCGGGGACAAGCTCAGTCATCTTCTGGCCGCAGCACATCACGGGGACACCGCTGGATTTCACGAAAGTGACGATATTGCCGCAGTGCTCACAAATATAAAACCGCATAATCAAGCCCTCCTGAATGATTTTGAATGAGAACAGAATGCTCTGCTCTCGTTTTCACTATACCAAGCCGGGGATAAAAAGTCAATCACCAACTGTGGAGATGGGGAAAGAAGCCTAGAGTCCCTCCACCATATTGACCCGCATACAACTGCCATCCAGATCTACCTCGGCCACGAACTCATCCACTGCGGGGATCAGGATCTCCCGGGCTCCGCCCCGGACCACATAGACGTTGTTGGCGGGGAGGGTGAGCACGTCGGCGATGTTGCCCAGAATTTCGCCCGTCTTGGCGTCCCGCACCTCCATCCCCATGACATCGGCCAGGAAAAAGCTGCCCTCCGGCAGGTGGGCGTCCTTCCGGTCGATATACAGAATGGCGTTGCGCATGGCCATGGCGCTGTTTACATCGGTGACGCCCTCCAGCTTGAGGATCACCATATTCTTGTGGACCCGGGCCCGTTCCACCCGGATGGGCCAGTGGGTCTTGTCCACATAGAGGGTCTTGAACTGACAGAGAAAATCGGGGGAGTCGGCCCAGGGCTGGACCCGCACCTCGCCCATCAGACCGTGGACGTTGGTGATTTTACCCACCTCGAGAAATTGCTGCTTCACGGGGAATCCCCTCCTTTTGGTGCTGATGATACAAAAAATCTCCTGCGCCGTGGTCACGGAGGCAGGAGACTCTTGTGAAAGATAAGGTTAATCGACGATCTCCACCGAGACGCGCTTTCCGGACCGCTGGGCCACGGAGCGGATCAGGGTGCGGATCTCTTTGGCGATGCGCCCCTGGCGGCCGATCACCTTCCCGGTGTCCTCCGGCGCGACGCGCAGCTCCAAAAGGACCTCACCGTCGGCGTCGGTCTCCGTGACGGAGACTTGCTCCGGATGCTCCACCAGGTGCTGGGCCACATAGGTCAGAAGCTCTTTCATTGTGCAGGACCTCCCGCCTTAGAGTGCGCCGGCTTTTTTCAGCAGATCACGGACAGTCTCAGTGGGCTGAGCACCGGTCTTGATCCAGGCCTGAGCACGGTCAGCGTCCACCTTCAGCTCGGCGGGATGGACCACGGGGTTGTAAGTGCCGATCTCCTCGATGAAACGGCCATCCCGGGGATAGCGGGAGTCAGCCACCACGATGCGGTAGAAGGGAGCCTTCTTGGCGCCCATACGGCGCAGTCTGATTTTGACCATTTATATTCACCTCCAAATGAATTTAGAATCTATATGGAAAACACGGCTTCGTGCTTTGCCAACGTCACAGGGTCCGGGGCCCGCTGCCGGGCTCCGGCGGGATCAGAAGGGGAATCCGCCGGGCATCCCGCCGCCCATCATGCCGCCCTTTTTGCCCATCAGCTTGCGCATATTCCGGGGCATCTTGCCGCCGGAGAACTGCTTGGTGAGGGACTGGAGCATCTCGAACTGCTTGAGCAGGCGGTTGACGTCCACCACCTGGGTGCCGGAACCGGCGGCGATGCGCTTTTTCCGGCTGGAATTGAGGACGGAGGGGTTCTCACGCTCGTAGGGGGTCATGGACAGGATGATAGCCTCCATCTGCTGGAGCATCCCGTTGTCCATAGAGGCGCCCTCCAGGTCGGAGGCCTTCACGCCGGGGAGCATCCCGGCCAGCTCGGACAGGGAGCCCATATTTTTGATCTGAGCCATCTGCTCATAGAAATCAGTGAGGGTAAATTTGTTCTTCCGCAGCTTTTCCTGAAGCTCCAGGGCCTTCTGACGGTCGAAATTCTGCTCTGCCTTCTCGATGAGGGAGAGCACGTCGCCCATGCCCAGGATCCGGCTGGCCATCCGGTCGGGGTGGAACACCTCGATCTGGTCCAGCTTCTCGCCCACGCCGGCGAACTTGATGGGCTTTCCGGTGACTGCCTTGATGGACAGGGCCGCGCCGCCCCGGGCGTCGCCGTCCAGTTTGGTGAGGACCACGCCGTCGATGTCCAGCGCGTCGTCAAAGGCCTTGGCCGCGTTCACCGCGTCCTGGCCGATCATGGCGTCCACAACCAGAAGGATCTCGGTGGGCTCCACCGCGGTCTTGATGTTCCGCAGCTCGTCCATCAGCTCCTCATCCACATGGAGCCGGCCGGCGGTATCCAGAAAGACCAGGTCATTGCCGTGTTCCCTGGCGTGGGCCACAGCGGCTTTGGCGATGTCCACCGGGTCGGTCTGACCCATCTGGAACACAGGGATGTCCAGCTGCTGTCCCACCACCTCCAGCTGATGGATGGCGGCGGGGCGGTAGATGTCGCAGGCGGCCAGCAGGGGGCGCTTGCCCTCCTTGCGTTTCATCAGGCCGGCCAGCTTGGCGCAGTTGGTGGTCTTGCCCGCGCCCTGAAGGCCCACCATCATCACCACGGTGGGGGGCTTGGGGGCAATGGTCAGTTTGGCACTGCTGCCTCCCATCAGGTCAGTGAGTTCCTGATTAACGATCTTGACGATCATTTGGGCGGGGGACAGGGCCTCCAATACGTCGGCCCCCACCGCCTTTTCCGTGACCTGGGCGATGAACTGCTTGACGACCTTATAGCTGACGTCGGCCTCCAGCAGGGCCAGGCGGATCTCCCGCATGGCCTCCTTCACATCGGCCTCAGACAGGCGGCCCTTGCCCCGCAGCTTTTTGAAGGCGGCGGAGAGCTTTTCAGTCAGTCCTTCAAATGCCATGGGTCACTCCTTCTCCATCTGACGGGAGATATTCAGGATCTTCCGCGCCGACGCGTCAATGTTAGGATCCTCATACCGGGTGTTGCGGACCAGGATGTCCTCCGCGGCCGCTTCTACCTCCTGAAGCTGCTTCCGCATGGCGTGGAAGCGCTTGATGAGGCCGGTCTTGTCCTCCAGATCGGTGAGGATGGCCTCCGCCCGGACGATCACGTCCCGGACACCCTGGCGGGTGATGCCGTTATTTTCGGCGATCTCAGCTAGGGAGAGGTCCTCATTATAATAGAGGTCGTAAAATTCCTTCTGCCTGGGGGTGAGCACGTCGCCATAGAAATCGAACAGCATGGCCATGCGGTATGCCTGACTCTTCATGTCTGTGCCCTCCTTTTGGCTGAATGTAAAGTTGAAAAACTTTACAAACGGAATCATAACATATTTACCCCTGTTTGTCAATCCGAAAATTGGGACTGGAGGGGCCTGTGGGTTGGGCGTTTCCCACAGGAGGACGGCGGGAGCGAGATACAAAAAAACGGCCCCGCTGGGGGCCGTTTTTTTGTATCATCCTATGTATCAGGGCCGGGGCTTCTCCTTGCCGGTGAGGGAACAAATCCGGATCTTCCACACACCGGTGCGGGCCAGGCTGCGCTCCATGGCCCGGTCAAAGTTGTCCCCCGTCATGTGGGAAGGGGTCAGCTTTTCGCACAGGGCGCGGAGGGCCCGGATCTTTTCCTCCCGGTCCAGCACCTCGGAGGCCTCGCCCTCCACGCAGGCCGACTGGAAGTAGGTGGTGAAGTCATCCTGGGCGGCCTGGTTCGCCCCCACAAAGGAGATGCAGATTCGGGGGTCCCGGCGCAGGAGGTCTACCTTGGTGCCCTCCATGGCGCAGTGAAAGTAGAGGAAGTCCCCCAGCCGCACCAGGGAAAGGGGGATGCAGTAGGGAGCGCCGTCCCCGGCGGTCATGGCGGCCACGCCATAGGCGCACCGGTCGATGACCTCAAGAGCGAAGTCCTCTCCACGCTGGCGGTCGGTTCGTCTCATTGCAGGTCGCCTCCCTTCTCAATGGTCCGGCCCAGCAGGGCCATAATGTCGTGGTAGATGGACTCCGGCGTGTCGTGGAAGCGGGCGGACAGAAGCTGTCCCTGACGCAGGGAGGGGGAGAGGAGCTTCAGATCCATCAGGGGGCCGCTGTCATCGGAGAAGAACAGGCGGACGGTGCACGTCCCATCCCCGTTGGGCTTCAGGTCGGTCTGGACCAGGGCGGCCCGCTTGAGCACGTCGTTGAGCCGCACCAGGTTCTCATCACAGCGCATCCGAATGGAGTAGGGGAGGCTGCTCTCGCAGATCTCGCTGTTGCGGCGGCCCTTGTCCGTGATGGAGTAGAGGTCCCCCTCCTGGGCGAGGTGCTCAGTCTCCACCAGATGGTTCACCGCCTCGGTGAGAGAGAAGTAGTCCACGCCGGCGTCGCACAGGGCCAGGTCCAGCAGCTGTAAAAAGGTGATGGGGGCGGCGGCGCGGGCCATGATATACAGGACCAGGAGTTTCAGGTCCAACTCATTTTGAATGAATCCAGTCCGGGACATGGGAACCTCCTCTTTCCAAATGGGGTGTACAGTGGAACACGCAGATCATCTTTTACCTATTATATCGGAAAAGGCAGGAAAGGACAAGGCTCTTTCCCCAGGGTGGAGCACCAAATTTTTTCCGGTTCATAGTATGGTGTGTACCCAGTTCAACGGGCCGGAGGCTCCCACCCCCGGCCAACAAGTTATAGGAGGGATTCCATAATGCCGGAAAAGGTCGTACCCGGCCCCGTGAGCGAGGAGCGCTGCATCCGGGAAGCCGTGTGTATACACACGAAAAAGATTTTTGATTCCTGCAAGGAGGAAGATATAGCGTCTTTAATACTTATCAATAAAAGGGAAATTTGACTTATATGGCACGGAGCTGGAAGCTCAACTGGAAGTCGGCGGGCTTGGTTTTCTTCTTCTTTTCATACCAGACTGCCTCCAGGACGGATTTCAGCAACGCATTTTTCCCAGCGGCGTCGGCGGTGCCATAGGCATCCAGAACGGCGCGGATCTTCTCGGCCAGCAGAGCGGGGTTGGAGCATTGGATCTCCCGGAGGGAGCGCTCCAGCTCCGCCTCTTTCTTTTCCAGGGCGACCCGCTTTTCTTTCACGGCGGCCATGCGTTCCCGGAAAAGTTCCAGGTCATACTCCCCCAGTTCCAGCAGCTCGTACAGGCGGTTTTTCTGACGGTCTGTGCCGGCCAGTGCATCCCGGACCTGGACCAGCGAGGTCTCCAGCACATCAGTGTCCCGGCCGGGGATGTGCTGGGGCTGTCCCATGGTCAGCTTAGCCAGCGTATCCGCGAGGTAGTTTAGGATTTGCCCCTCCACCAGGTCAATCTTGGTGGACGCGCAGCAGCCGGGCCGGGTACAGAGCAGATAGGCGCTCCCCTTCATCACCATACGTTGCATATTCTGGCGGCAGTTGACACACTTGACCAGACCGGCCAGGGGACTGCGTACAGTGCCATCGTTCCGCGCCGGCTGATACCGGCCATCCATGACCGCCTGGACCTGGTCGAAGAGCGCACGGTCCACGATGGCCGGGTGGATCCCCTCGGTGATGGTCCACTGGTCCCGGGGCTGGTAGATCGTGATGTGCTTCGGGTTGCCCTGGGCGCCCTTGCGGATATGCTTTTTCTGGTTCCAGACGATTTTTCCGATGTAGGTAGGATTACGCAGGATCTTAGCCACGCTGGTGCGGGAGAACTCAGGGGAGCGGTGGGGATGAGCTCCCAGGGTGTTGACATGGCGGGCCACGGCGACACAGCCGTAGCCTTTGGCGTAGAGCTCAAACATCATTCGGACAAACCGGGCCTCCGGCTCATAGATCTCCAGGGTGGGCTTGCGGTCCACCACAGTTTTGTGATAGCCGTATGGGGCGTTGGCCACATAGCACCCGTCCTGGATAGACATCTGGAGGCCGCGGCGCAGGCGTTTGGTGATGATCTTGTACTCTCGGCGGCTGATGAAGGTTTTCAGCTCGGCGTACTCCTCGTCGATCTCATCGGCCAGGTTATAAATCTTTTCCGGGGTAATGATCAGGGTGCCGGACTCCCGGAAGGCGTCCAGGACGATGCCCTGGTCCTTCATCCGACCGCGGGAGAGCCGGTCCAGGTCCATGCACAGCACGGCGTCATACTTACCTTCCTCTACGTCCTGGAGGAGCCGGAGCATCTGGGGCCGCGTGTAGAGAGATTCGCCGCTGACGACCTCCGGGTACTCCTCCAAGATGTGGATGCCGTGGGCGGCAGCATAGTCG
>ERZ833822.2303-NODE-2303-length-12267-cov-5.335080_pt1 | contig 12267 bp, 15 predicted proteins | sample MGYA00519913_ERZ833822 | MGnify/ENA primary metagenome ERZ833822 (study PRJEB31850, sample SAMEA3708746) | human gut metagenome | biome: human gut; feature: human-associated habitat; material: faeces | place: China | collected 2014 ... | reverse complement strand
GATACTGCAGGCCATTGAAAAGGCAAGGGTGCGCCTGGATGCCAATGTGAATATGGAACTTGTCATGGAACTGATGTTCCTGACCATGAAGGAAAACTAGTACAGCATTACTTAGGAATTTAAGCAGCTCCTCCTCCGGATCCATGTATGGAGGACGGACTGTTAAATGTCCCGGAAGGCCGCAGGCCTGAGGGGTTAAGCGCTAAATTGAGATGGATAGATTGCCCTGGGCATACGGCAATGCCATGCACAGGCCGGCAGTTAAAGGAGAATTGAATGATTACAGTGATTGGAGTGCGTTTCCGCACAGCAGGCAAGATTTACTATTTTGACCCGGCGGGCCGTAAGGTAAAGACCGGGGACCACGTGATTGTGGAGACGGCCAGGGGAATTGAATACGGATATGTGGTACTTGGCAACCGTGAAGTGGATGAGTCCAAAGTGGTGCCGCCCTTAAAGCCGGTCATCCGTATGGCCACTGCTGAGGATGAGGCGGTGGAGACAAAGAATAAGAATAAGGAAAAAGAGGCATTTAAGATCTGCCTGGAAAAGATAGCAAAACATAAGCTTGATATGAAGCTGGTGGAGGCGGAGTACACGTTTGACAATAATAAGCTGCTCTTTTATTTTACGGCGGACGTATCGATTTCCGCGAGCTGGTAAAAGATCTTGCAGCGGTCTTCCGTACCAGAATCGAGCTGCGCCAGATCGGTGTCCGTGATGAGACAAAGATCATGGGTGGGATTGGAATCTGTGGAAGAGAACTTTGCTGTCATTCCTATCTTTCCGAGTTTGTCCCGGTATCCATCAAGATGGCAAAAGAGCAGAATCTGTCCTTAAATCCGACAAAGATTTCCGGTGTCTGTGGACGCCTGATGTGCTGTCTGAAAAATGAAGAAGAAACTTATGAATATTTAAACAGCCGTCTGCCAAATGTGGGGGATTATGTGACCACGGATGATGGCTTAAAGGGAGAGGTATCTTCCGTCAGTGTACTGCGCCAGATGGTCAAAGTACTCGTGGAAGTGGATGACGAAAAGGAAATCCGTGATTACTCTGTGGATCAGCTGAAATTCAAGCCAAAACGCAGAAGAGATCATGTAAAGCTGACTGCGCAGGAATTAAAGGAACTTTCCGCATTAGAAGATAAGGGAGGAAAATCCAAAATTGACGATGCCAAATAATCTGGTTTATGAGCAGGAGAGACTTGATGAACTGCATCGCAACGGCTATTTTATCATTCAGGATCCGAAAAGGTTCTGTTTTGGGATGGATGCCGTTTTGCTTTCCGGGTTTGCAAAGGCAAAAAAAGGGGAGCGCGTGCTCGATCTTGGTACCGGTACGGGAATTATCCCGATCCTGATGGAAGCCAAAACAGAAGCAGAAGATTTTAAGGCGCTTGAGATCCAGGAAGAAAGTGCGGATATGGCACGCCGGAGCGTGTGCTATAACCATCTTGAGGATAAGATCGAGATCGTGACCGGAGATATCAAGGAGGCTTCTGCGCGTTTCGGAGCCGGATCGTTTGAAGTAATCACAACGAATCCGCCGTATATGATCGGGCAGCATGGAATCCAGAATGATGCCAATGCCAAGACGATTGCAAGGCATGAGGTTCTCTGCGATCTGGATGATATCCTGCGTGAGAGTGCAAAGATGTTAAAGCAGGGCGGACGATTTTACATGGTACACAGGCCCTTCCGCCTTGCGGAAATTTTCAGTAAGATGGTGGCATATCATATCGAGCCGAAGCGCATGCGGCTGGTCTATCCGTTTGTGAATAAGGAGCCGAATATGGTGCTGATAGAGGGGCTGCGGGGCGGCAAATCCCGTCTGACGGTGGAAAAACCACTCATTGTATACAAAGAGCCGGGGGTATATATGCCGGAGATTTATGATATTTACGGATATTAAAAACCGTGGTGCATGTTAAGATGCATCACGGTTTTTTGTGGGCAGGAGAACGTAATAAATTTACCTGATTTTATCATTGAGGGTCCTCATTTAATATAGTTACTTCTTTTTGTATAAAAGTATCTAATTCCTTTTTGTGTTGTACATTTATGTTGTAGATATATAGGGCTGAGAATATCAAAACGAAAACGGTAATGATGATACAGATCGTTTTTATATTCCATGTAAAACACACATTTTTCTTTTGCTTATCAATAGATTGCTCCGAAAAATAATCGTTTACCAGTTCCTGTGGATCTCCAAACTGTGAGACAAGCTGTTCATAATCGAGAGAATCCTGTTGCGCTGCATAAGAAATGACAGCGTCTTTCAAATCAGAAATAAATCTTGTGTCTGCGGCATGGTAGTGCTTAAACTGTTTCTGCACAGCCTTTATATATTCATCCGTAATTTTATCCTTAGTCATTGTATCCCCCTTTTTTCTACTGTGTAACCGTATATTTCAATACCTGTTGGATCGCATTGGCAGTAGCGTAATAATCCTCCAAAAGTTGTTGAAGATGTGTGCGGCCACTGTCTTCCAGATGATAATAAACATTCACTTGACGGCGTCCAACCTGTTTTTTGTAGTCTGAAATATATCCGGCATCTATTAATTTGTAGAGGGCGGGATACAAAGAACCAACTGGAATATTCAGGTATCCATCGGTCTGTTCCCGGATCAGGGTGGATATTTCATAACCATAATAGTCCTGCTGGCTGAGCAGATGCAAAATTAACAATTCGACGGAACCGCGCCGGAAGTTACTTTTGTTGTTCATAGGCTTTTCCTTATTTTGAGTGTATTGTAAATTAAATAAGATAATAAGTCAATATATAGAAAAACTAAAATATAGTTGACATACACAATCGAATATGCTAACGTGAAAATGTAACAAGTAATTCAACATTCAAACACAGGAGGGTAAATATGGTAAAAACAAACAAATTTAGAAAAATACAGTTATAATGGAAGTATTCGCGTAGTAGGAACTTATCATTATAATCATCATGTTAATTAAATTGATGTTTAATTCGATCCATGCTGGTTAATGTCGGCATGGAAAGGAGGGATTTTATTTGGGAAAACATAATTCGACAGGCACCATGATATTAATAAATATAAGAAGAGGATTATGCAATAAAAGGTTTTGGATTGTTGTTGGGGTTACAACAATTATTTATGCCGTTATTATTGTGCTGGAATGCTGGTTCCCGGTGCAGAAATATTATAGGGGGTATAACACCCCGGATTGGTATTTAGACGGACTGGCAGCCCTTGGAAGTAGTAAGGTTAATAAAATTTTGCAATTGGAATTGTTCCATAATTTATTCCCATTTGTGGGGGCTCTTGCATTTGCTTATGTGATTTTGGATGATCGCAGACACACATACTATTATCAAATTATTCAAAAAAAAGGATTGTCAAATTATTTTTGGAGTGATTTTCTGACGAGCGGATTACTGGGGGGAATCCTTGCTGTTATTTTACTGCTTGCATTAATTTTTGTTGCAAAAACAGGAATAGATTATAATCCGTTTATTAAGGACGCTGTGCATGCATATCAGGAAATGTTTAAGGATGCTATATGTGGAAAAGTATATTGGGGAGATAAAATGATTGGGGAATGTAATAATTATCTTATATGGTGGTCATTAGGCTGTATTGGCTTTTTTCTTGCAGGGTTCTGGTTTGGACTGATTTCTGCACTGGTTGCTTTTTTATCGGATAATAAAGTATTTGTATATGCGATGCCGATTATTGTAACCATGATTATAGATAAATGGGCATATATTTTTACAATTATTTTTAAAAACAACGAAACGATATGCAATTTATTATATTCTATCCAGATACGACCGAATTATTCATTGTTTGGAGACCTCAATCATCTGGTCGTGCTTGCGCTTTTTTGCATTTTAACACTGGGCATAGGATTTGGCATGCAGAAAAAGATAACGTTGCGTTATTTGGAAGAGGGGGCGGCATAGGCATGAAAAATATGATATATACTACCGTTCGAAAGCCATCTTTCATGGTTAAAATGGCACTCATTACGGTTTTGTTTATTGCTGCGCTGATAGAACAGGTTTCTAATACCGGTCTTTATGCGAATTCATTTGGAACGCAGGAGCATATGACGGTAATTCTTCTGTTGATTCATACATTCAGTTATTCGGATTTTTATCAAAATATATTTTTCATTGGTTTTATTTTCCTTATTCCGGATATTGTAAAAGAAGAATATATAGAGAGGTCAAGTATCATGAAATATTCTTCAAGAAATACAGCAGGGAAGCGTGCAATAGAAAAAATAATTTTTTTCTCCATTTTGTATCTGGCCTGGTTTGCGGTAATTACAATGTTTATCGGGGGAATAGGAACACGGGATTTTTCATTGACATGGCCGAGATTTATGGAAATCCAACAGAATCGGATTGCATCACAGGGTGTAAGGGCATCGGCATTTATTAACCTTCCGGATGGTGGAACAAATTATCCGGCATTACTTGTATTTGTCCTGATGTTTTTGCGCAGCTCTATCGGAATGACTTTTTTGGGGCTGTTAGCACTTTTGGTTACTTTAGTTACTGCGAAAACGAGAAATGGAATTGGAGTACTGGTGATACTTGTTTCCATAGCATATTATGTTACACAGAGGATGGGTGGTGCGATTACTTACTGGAATGATGCAGCACCGGTAGGACAAAAACGCAGCTATTTTAATATTACAAAAGCTACCATACAGCCATTGTTTACAGCGTGCAGTGTTCAAGATCAATTTATGCCATGGATGCGCTATGGTATTATTGCGGGCATTCTTTTATGTGTCATCACCGGAACGGGAATTATGCTTTATTACAGGAAAGGGGATTTGGGCGATGAGGATCGAGATGAATAATATTAACAAAACAATAAAGGGTGTATCGCTTCTGACAGACATTAACCTGGCACTGGAATCCGGACATATCTATGGATTTGTCGGAGATAATGGCAGTGGAAAAACGGTATTGTTCAAGGTGTTATTGGGACTGATGCACAAGACTTCCGGGACCATTCTGGTAGATGGCAGGGAACAGAAGGATCTGATGCAGGATGTTGGTTTTATCATTGAGCGTCCGGAGTACATACCATATTATTCAGCAAAAAAGAATCTGGAAATCATTGCGGCCTATCGGAAAGTCGCAGATGATCAGCGCATTTGCACGGTATTGGAGATGTTCGGCTTAGACCCGTCGGATAAGAAAGCGGTGGGGAAGTATTCGCTCGGTATGAAGCAAAAGCTTGCACTTTCCATGGCATTTCTGGAAGATCCGAAAGTATTGATACTGGATGAACCGCTCAGCGCGCTGGATGCAGATTCGGTGCAGGAGGCCCGCAAGCGCATTTTGGAGGAAAAGGAGCGTGGAAAGCTGGTTCTTATTGCATCCCATTATCCAGAGGATATCCAATCACTGTGTGATGAAGTATACTGGATGAAGAGTGGACATATTCAGCTACAGTAAATTTTGCTAGGATGGATCAGAATGTTGTATACAGATCGCTTTCTGATAAAGAAACCAGAGGTGCCTGACACAATAAAATATGGAGAAAATTGAAGAACAGAAAAAAGAAACTTTATTTCGAGCGGTGATTGCTTCGGGAAGAACCGTAGAAGATGTTCTTGCAATATTAAAAGCCCAAGATCAGAAAAAAGAACAGTAATTTAGAAAAAAGATGTTTATTGCTATGAAACGTGTAGCAGTAAACATCTTTTTTGTTACCGTGATGGAACAATCACGCTGCGACTATCAAGATAGGAGCCAATATATATATTTGAAATATATGATGATGTCGAGGGTATGGGGAGCGAAATCCGCATCAAGTTTGTCGAGTAGGAAAAAGTCACGAAGTGAGTTTTGAGTTACTCAGGCGAAACTTGCTCTTTATTGACAATCTGAAAGTTGCATTAATGAATATTTAAATGAGGTATTTAACAAATATAGATTTTTTAGTGATATTTATGATTTATAATATTTGAAAAGAAGATCTTAGAGTATTAGTTGTAAATGAAAGGTCTAATCCCCCAGCTATGCTGGGGAGAATGGAATAGTTGGAAACGGTGAGGATATCAATAAAAAACCTCCTGTGATATATTAAGAATGGTGTCGCAAGCCAAACTTAATCACAGGAGGTGGTCCATATGGACAATAGAAGTTTATCACATACAAAATGGAAATGCCAATATCACATCGTATTTATTCCAAAATATCGGAAGAAGGTATTGTATGGAAAAGTAAGAGAAGATGTGCGAGAAATTCTGAGCACACTGTGCAAATACAAAAATGTCGAAATAATAGCAGGTGCAGTTTGTGTAGATCATGTACATTTAAGTATTGCAATACCACCAAAGTTAAGTGTCTCAGATTTCATGGGATATTTAAAAGGCAAAAGTACCCTGATGATATACGACCGTCATCCAGAATTGCAGAGCAAATGGGATAAAGCATTTTGGGCAAGAGGGATATTATGTAGAAACAATCGGTAATATCACAGACGAAGCAGTACAAAAATATATAAAAGAGCAAGCAGAAGAATCGAGAAAAGAAGATTCAAGAAGTACCGCTTTATAGCGGACCAGTAAAAATGCTTGCGGCACCGCCCTTTGGGGCGAGCAGTAACATAGCCCTTTGGAGGGCTTATAACAAACCACCAGTTGAACTGGTGGTTGCTGACTTCAGAAATGGAAGTATTTTCTGGAGCAGGATTACCAGAAGGAAGCTCATGACGGGATTCGTGAGTATTATGAATCCCATGGGGTAAAGGTGCCGGCGGAAGGAATTTCTCCCATGCAGGAGTTTAACAGGGATACCCGGGGGCTAATCTTTCTGGATGCCACAGTGGTAAGCGAAGCATTTCTGCATCATGAGACAAGAAAACTGGATAATGCAGGCTGTTTTTCCTTTGGAGATGTCAAATATGAGGCCAGTACAGCCCTTGCCAATGCAGAGGTGGAAATCGCCTATGACCCCATGAATACAGAGACTATAAAGGTTGTGTATCAGGACATGAAACCAATCATGGTACACCGGGTAAGTATCGGAGCTTTCTGTGATAAAACGGTGGATGTACCGGTTGGAATGACGGACAAGATACCGGAAACATCCAGATTTCTGGATGCTCTGGAAAAGAAATACAAAGAGGATCACAGGCTGATAGCAAATGCCCTTTCTTTTGGTGATTATGGAAAGGCGGGGGGCAGCCATGTATGAGGAATTCTTTGAGCTGATGCATACGCCGTTTACAAGAGATATTCCGGCAGACAGGCTGTACAGTTCGAGGCAGATAGAAGATGCCCTGGGGAGACTGACATACGTGGCAGACAGGCAGTTGTTTGCGGTAGTTACTGCGGATCCGGGATGTGGAAAATCAACGCTTATCCGGATGTTTGAAAGCAGACTACCAAAGGATAAATATATGCTGCTGTATCTGTCTGATTCGAAGCTGACACCGAGGTGGTTGTATGCAGGACTTCTTGACCAGATGGGACTGGAGGCAAGGTTCTACCGGGGAGATTCAAAGAGGCTGCTGGGGAAGGAAACTTTGGAAGAATTTCGTTTCCTCTTGAATTACAGGTTTGATTCAGCCAGCCCCATGAGTCTGATACTGGTAGGATAGACAGAGCTGTGGGATCAGAAGCTAAGGCTGCAGAGCTACGCAGCTATCCGACAGAGAATCGCTATGAATATCGTGTTGAACCGCCTGGACAGGGCAGAAACTGGCAAATATATCGCGGCACATATGGCGTATGCAGGAGTGAAACAGGATCTGTTCACCAGTGGAGCAGAAGATGAAATCTTCAAGGTATCCGCAGGTATACCACAGATGATCAACAGAATCTGCGAGAAAACACTGATGTACGCATATCAACAGCAGAAACGGCTGATAGATGAGCATATGGTGCGATTTGTAGCTGACCATGAAATGGTTGGAGGAATAGAGTAAAAAATCCGGGGCGAGAGCCCCGGAAGCAGTGACAGAAAGAAGAGTGAGTTTGTGACAACGTGTGAGAGCAGAGTTGTGACAGCTCATGGAATTTTTAACAGCAATAACACAACACAGGGAGAAATAAACATGACAGCATATACAGTAAGAGATGCAAAAATAGAGGATGCACAGCGGATACTTGAAATCTACGCGTATTATGTGGAAAATACGGCGATTACATTTGAATATGATGTGCCGTCCAAGGAAGAATTCAAACAGCGCATGAGGAAGACTATGCAGAAGTATCCGTATCTTGTCATTGAAAAAGAGGGAAGGGTATACGGATATGCCTATGCAGGACCATTTAAGGAGCGTGCGGCGTATGACTGGGCGTGTGAATTGTCTATTTATGTAGACCATGCCGCGAAGAAATGTGGACTGGGAAAACAGCTATACGCCGCTTTAACAGAGTGTTTAAAGCAAATGGGAATCACCAACCTGTATGCGTGTATCGGATATCCGCAGACGGAAGACGAATATTTGGATAAGAACAGCGAGCAGTTTCATGCACATCTGGGATTTCAGACAGTCGGCACATTTCACCGGTGCGGATATAAATTTAACCGTTGGTATGACATGATCTGGATGGAAAAGATGATTGGAGAGCATCAGAGCCAGCAGCCGCCGGTGGCATACCGGACGGCACAAAAAAACAGGATATAGCAGAAAAATATCGAAAGAATAATGAAATCGGTAAAGCAAAAATAAACCGCAAAGTATGTATATACCGCCTATAAATCGTCAGATTCAGGTCTGAATGTCTGATTTTATGGGTGGGTATAAAGCGCTTTGCGGCTTATTTTAATAAGTACATCAGTCTGCTTATGCGTCAGCAGAGTCATCAGAAGCGGCAGGTGCGGCTTCCATGTTTTTCGGTAAAACTAGATTTAAAAGAATGGCAACGAGGAAAACAACAGCAACGCAGTTTTCGGCGAAGACCGTCTTTACAATCTGTGGAAAAATATCAAAAATTTCAGGAACCTGTGTAAAACCGATGCCGATACTTAAAGAAAGTGCGGCAATGGTGATATTTCTCTGGGAGAAACCACATTTTCCAATCATCTGAAGTCCGCTGATAACGATGTTACCAAACATCATCAGTGTACAGCCGCCAAGAACCGCATCCGGCAGTGTCGCAAGCAGTGAACCGAAAAACGGGAAAATTCCGGCTAAAATCATAATCACGGCACCGGCGCCAATCGCATAGCGGTTGACAACTTTTGTCATGGCAACCAGTCCGACATTCTGGCTGAATGACGTAATCGGCAGACAGCCAAAAACAGAAGACAATGCACTGATAAAACCGTCACAGGCAATAGAACCGGAGGTTTCCTTTAAAGTCGCTTCGCGGTTTAAACCGGCGGCGGCAAGGGCGGAGGTATCACCAATCGTTTCCGTTGCTGATACAAGGAAAATTAAAGTAACAGAAATAATAGCGTTTATGTTAAATTCCGGTTTAAACGGCAGTAGCTGTGGAAATGCAATGATAGAAGTGCCTTCCAGAGAAGAAAAATCAACTGCACCCAGAATCACAGCCGCAATATAGCCCATAATCAGTCCGAATAAAACGGACAACTGCTTGAAATATGATTTTGCAAAAATATTAAAAAGGATACAGCAAAGCAGTGTAAATGTACCGAGAATCCAGTTCGTGGCAGAACCGAAGGTTTCACTGCCGCTGCCGCCGCCAAAGGAAGCCGCACCGACGGATAATAAAGAAAATCCGATAGCGGTTACAACGGTTGCGGCAACAATCGGTGTAATCAGGCGGAGCCAGTATTTTGCAAGAAGTCCTAAGATACCCTCAATAATACCGCCGACCAATACCGCGCCGACAATTGCATTATAGCCGTAGGTTGGTCCGAGGTAGCAGAATACGGATACAAACGTAAAACTGATACCCATAACAATCGGAAGTCCCGAACCGATTTTAAAAATCGGGAAAAGCTGTATTAAAGTACCGATACCGGCAATCAGCATGGCACTCTGGATTAAAGAGGCGCTGTCAGCTGTGGACAGCCCGCTGGCTGCGGCAACGATAAAAATAGGTGCGATATTGGCAACAAACATTGCCAGTATGTGTTGTAAGCCAAAAGGAATGGCTTGTTTTACGGAAATCTTACCATTCAGATGATACAGATTTTCCGTTGAGGTCGTTGTATTTTTGTTCATGATATTCTCCATTTGCAGGCAGTGCGTTTTACCGCCGCTGCCTTTTTACATTAAGTTGTTTTGTATTTTATTTCTGTTTTATTCCTGGCGGAAAGTAATTGTACCGGTTGCGGCATCCATGCTGTCTACAATTGCAAGGGATTCCAGATGATAACCGAGGTTGCGGATAATGCGTCCGCCGGACTGGAAGCCTTTTTCAATGACAATGCCGATACCCTCGACCGTTGCGCCTGCTTCATTTACGATAGAAATAAGCCCCTGTAACGCACAGCCGTTTGCAAGAAAATCATCAATAATCAGCACGTGGTCGTCCGGGCTTAAAAATTTCTTGGAAACAATCACCTGATTCTTGCATTTGTGGGTGAAGGATTCCACTTCCGCAACGTACATTTCACCTTCAATGTTAATGCTTTTTGATTTCTTTGCGAAAACGACCGGAACATCAAAATGGCGCGCTACCATGCAGGCAATACCGATACCGGAAGCTTCAATCGTCAGAATCTTGTTAATATGTTCGTTTGCAAAACGGCGCTTAAATTCTTCACCGATTTCATCAAACAGCTGAATGTCCATCTGATGATTTAAGAAGCTGTCTACTTTTAAGACATTTCCTTCTTTTACAATACCGTCTTTTGTAATGCGTTCTTCTAAGAAATTCATAATTCCTCCTAATAAAATGTGGTTGTTAAAATGACGGGCAGACCCGAATCACATTCGGTCAGGCACATCATTTATAGGATTTTAGATAAATTATAGTCTATCAAAATGGCACGGATGTAGCAATATAAAAGTTGAAATTGGGAGAAAATAACCTATATTAGTTCCGGAGTATTTGTGTTACAATGTCAGAAGATATCTTAGGTAAAGCCGGACATTGAAAAAATCGCAGGATACAGTATAATGAAAAGTAAAAATAAAAGGATAAGCCGCAAAGCGGCGGAAACGGGGGTATTTTATGTTAAAGGACTGGAACAGATTAGAACAGCCGTCAAAAGAGGAAGTAGAACAGCGTTTAAAGAAGGTGCGTGCGCGCTTAGAACAGCAGCAGATTCTGATGAAGGAAAAGAAACTGCCGGTGCTGGTGCTGTTAGAAGGCTGGGGTGCGGCAGGCAAGGGTAGTGTGCTTGGAAAGATTATTAAAAATATCGACCCAAGATTTTTTAAAGTAGCAGTAATGGATGAACCGACAGCGGAAGAACAGCGTAAGCCGTTTTTATACCGCCATTTTGTAAAGATACCGGAAGCGGGCAAATTCGTCTTTATGGACAGCGGCTGGATGAGCGAAGTGACAAGGGAAAAGCTGCGCGGGGAATTATCCGAGCAGGAGTATAAAAAGAAAATAGAAAGTATCAAACGTTTTGAAAGACAGCTGACAGACAACGGTTATCTGCTGATGAAGTTTTTCTTCCATATTGATGAAAAGGAACAGAAAAAGCGGCTGGATAAGCTGGCAGCAGATAAAAATACCCGCTGGAGAGTCAGTGAGCATGATGTGTGGCAGAATAAGCACTATGAAAAATGTATGGACGTTTATGAGCAGTATCTGTGTGATACGGACCAGTCGAGCGCGCCGTGGTATCTGGTAGATGCCAAAGATAAGAAGTGGGCGCAGTTACAGATTTTGGAAACGCTGGTGCAGGGAATTGACACGGCACTTCAAAACAGTACGCTGGCAGTGCCGCTGTTACAGAATGCATTTCCGTTAAAACCGATTGAAAAGCTGGCAGACGTGGCGTTGGATAAGACTTTGACAGAGGAAGAATATGATACTTTGTTAAATCAGTATCAAAAGCGTCTGCGTGAACTGCACAATGAATTATACCGTAAAAAAATACCGGTTATCATTGCCTATGAAGGCTGGGATGCCGCAGGAAAGGGTGGAAATATCAAGCGTATTACCGAAGCGTTAGACCCAAGGGGGTATGAAGTACACCCGATTGCAAGTCCAGAACCGCATGAAAAGGCAAGACATTATCTGTGGCGTTTTTGGAACAGACTGCCAAAGACCGGACATGTTGCGATATTTGACAGAACATGGTACGGCCGTGTCATGGTTGAACGGCTGGAGGGCTTTTGCAGTGAAAATGACTGGCAGAGAGCCTATGTGGAAATCA
>ERZ833822.2282-NODE-2282-length-12332-cov-3.248106_pt1 | contig 12332 bp, 12 predicted proteins | sample MGYA00519913_ERZ833822 | MGnify/ENA primary metagenome ERZ833822 (study PRJEB31850, sample SAMEA3708746) | human gut metagenome | biome: human gut; feature: human-associated habitat; material: faeces | place: China | collected 2014 ... | reverse complement strand
CCTAATTCCTCATTCCTAATTCTCAGTAGTCCAGGTTGACGGCGTACTTGGCGTTCTTTTCAATGAACTCCTTCCGGGGCTCCACCTTCTCGCCCATGAGGATGGTGAAGGTCTCGTCGGCCCGGACGGCGTCGTCCAGCTCGATGCGCCGCAGGGTGCGCTTCTCCGGGTCCATGGTGGTCTCCCACAGCTCGTGGGGGTTCATCTCGCCCAGGCCCTTGAAGCGGCTGATGTCGATCTTCACATTGGGATTGCCCCCGCGCATCTCGGCGGAGATGGCGTCCCGCTCCTCTTCGGAGAAGGCCAGGCGGGTGGTCTTGCCCCGGGTGAGCTTGAACAGGGGAGGCACGGCGGAGTACACATAGCCCTCTTCAATAAGGGGCCGCATGAAGCGGAAGAAGAAGGTGAGCAGCAGGGTGCGGATGTGGGCACCGTCCACGTCGGCATCGGCCATGATGATGACCTTGTGATAGCGCAGCTTGTTCAGGTCGAAGTCGTCCCCGATGCCCGCGCCCAGAGCGGTGATGACCGGGGTCAGCTTATCGTTGCCGTATACCTTGTCCGCCCGGGCCTTCTCCACGTTAAGCATCTTGCCCCACAGGGGGAGGATGGCCTGGAAACGGCTGTCCCGGCCCTGGGTGGCCGAGCCGCCGGCGGAGTCGCCCTCGACGATGTAGAGCTCGGTGAGCTCCGGGTTGACCTCGTTGCAGTCCCGCAGCTTGTCCGGCATAGCGGCTCCGCCCAGGGCGGTCTTGCGGCGGATGGACTCCCGGGCCCGCTTTGCGGCCTCCCGGGCCCGGTTGGCTGTGAGGGCCTTGTCCAGAATGGCCCGGCCCACGGCGGGGTTCTCCTCCAGATAGATCTCCAGTTTTTCGCTGACGATGTTGTTCACCAAGGTGCGGATCGCGCTGTTGCCCAGCTTGGCCTTGGTCTGGCCCTCAAACTGAGCCTCCGTCAGCTTCACGGAGATCACGGCGGTGATGCCCTCCCGGACGTCCTCGCCGGAGACCTTGTCTCCCTCCTTGATCATGCCGTACTTGATGCCGTAGGCGTTGAGGACACGGGTCAGGGCCGCCTTGAAGCCCGTCTCGTGCATACCGCCCTCCGGGGTGTGGATGTCATTGGCGAAGGAGACCATGGTCTCGGCGTAGCTGTCGTTATACTGCATGGCGATCTCCGCCGTGGAGTCCCCCTTGGCGCCGGCCATGTAGATGACCTCCTCGTGCAGCGGGGTCTTGTTGCGGTTGATCCAGGTAACGAACTCCCGGATGCCGCCCTCGAAGCACATGTTGTCCTCCTGCTCCCGTCCGGGGCGGGCGTCCACAGTGCGGATGCGCAGGCCAGCGTTCAGGAACGCCTCCTCCCGCATCCGGGTGTGGAGGGTCTCATAGCTGTACACCAGGGTGTCGAACATCTCCGGATCTGGCTTGAAGGTGACCGTGGTGCCGGTGTGGTCGGTGCGGCCCACCACCTTCATTTCCTGGGTGATCTTGCCCCGGGAGAACTTCATCTCATAGATCTGGCCGTTCTTATGGACCTGGACCTCCAGCCACTCGCTCAGGGCGTTGACCACTGACGCGCCCACGCCGTGCAGGCCGCCGGAGACCTTGTACCCGCCGCCGCCGAACTTGCCGCCGGCGTGGAGGATGGTGAACACCACCTCCAGGGCGGGCTTTCCGGTCTGGGGCTGGACGTCCACCGGGATACCGCGTCCGTTGTCGGTGACCGTGATGGTATTGCCGGGGTTGATGGTCACCGTAATGTCGGTGCAGTGGCCGGCCAGAGCCTCATCGATGGAGTTGTCCACGATCTCATACACCAGATGGTGCAGGCCGGACTCCGAGGTGGAGCCGATGTACATTCCCGGACGCTTCCGCACCGCCTCCAGCCCCTCCAGCACCTGGATCTCAGAGCCGCCATATTCATGCTCCACCTGGGTGGAGTTCAGTTCCAGTTCTTCAGCCATAGTAACCTCCGTTTGGTCATGGGGGCCCGGAGCATCCGGATGGTCCGCTCCAGCCCCTCTTTCTGTCTTATTTCGATGGGAACGCCAATCGGTCTGCTGTCCCCGGCGCGGCCCGCGGGCCGCATATCATTCAAACCGGTTCTCCTCCGCCCGCTTCAGCAGGGTTGCGGGGGAGAGCTGGGAAATATAGATCATGGGAGGGCCGGCCTCTCCGCCCACCACCACAAAGGACCGCGGCAGGTCGTCGCCCAGCCAGACCACTCTTCCGGCCTGCTCTGCGCGCTCCAAATACTCCCGGGTCTTATAGGCCCAGCTGGCGTTGTCCAGGTCGAATACTCCAAGGATCTGACTGTGGGGCACCACCACCGACTGGCCCAGGTGCAGATACACAGCTCCCGCCTCCTTTCCATTCATTGTCCACATTCTCCCCGCCTGATGTGGAAAAAACCTGGTCACGGCCCGTCCAGCACTCTGGGTCTCCAGATCCGCCGCCACAGCCGCCAGCCCAGCCAGCAGCCCAGCAGGAGGGCCGTCCCGGGCACACCGGGGAAGATCAGAAGCTGTGTCACCGGAGAGACCGTCTCCGATTCCCACAGGTTCCACCGGCCCACCCCCACCAGAACGGTGAGAACGACCCCCAGAACAGGGGGGAGGGCACGCCAGATCCGCCGCCGGGGCAGGCGGCAGCACAGGTACTCCAGCACCAGCCCCAGCAGCAGGGGAAGCAGGAAAAACATTCCGATCACAATGGGCATAAAAACTCCTTTTGACGGCGCGAGCCGTCCCGCTTCTCCACGGCGTTAGATGGTCTGTCCGGCACCGTAGAATTGCTTCTGTTTGGCGCTATACCAGAGCGCCCCCGTGGATATGAAAGGCCGCGCCCCCCTCCAGGCCCTCCAGCTTCTCCTCCTCACAGCAGGTGATGAAGATCTGTCCCCCCTGGATGTGGTTGAGGACGAAGGCCTGCCGCCGGGCATCCAGCTCTGAGAGCACATCGTCCAGCAGCAGCACGGGGTACTCCCCGGTCTCCTGGAAGAAGATGTCCCGCTGTGCCAGCTTGAGGGACAGGGCCGCCGTCCGGGTCTGCCCCTGGGAGCCATAGGTCTTGGCCGAGCGGCCGTCCAGCTCCACCAGAAGGTCGTCCTTGTGGGGGCCGGACAGGCACTGCCTGGAATCCAGCTCCGCCTGACGGTGGCGCTCCTGGTGGTCCCGCAGCTGCTCCAGGATCTTCTGGGGCGCGGCCGTGGGGTCTGACACGGAGGACACCGTCTGATAGGTCAGGGAGAGCTCCTCCCGCCCGCCGGAGAAGTCCCGGTGCACCGCCGGTGCCGCCTCCTGAAGCCGCCGGACAAAATACGCCCGGTAGCGGATCACCAGCGCCCCTGTCTGGGCCATGCGCACATTGAAGTCCTCCAGCGTCTCCAGAAGGGAGGGGTTCTCCGGCCAGTCCCGGAGGATGCGGGTCTTGTGCTCATACAGGCGGTTGTACTCCGCCAGCGCCTGGGCATACCGGGGGCGCAGCTGGCAGATGGCGCAGTCCAGAAAGCGCCGCCGGGCGGCGGCCCCCTCCCGGATGAGGAGCAGGTCCTCCGGACAGAAGAGCACTGTGTTCAAAATGCCGGACAGCTCCCCCGCGGTCTTCAGACGGACCCCATTGGAGGACAGCTGCCGCCGCCTGCCCCGGGCCAGCCGGGCCTCCAGCAGGAATTCCCGCCCGCGGCTCTCCACCGCGCCCCGAATCAGGGCGTCCTCTCCGTCCAGCCGGATCATCTCCCGGTCATACCTGGCCCGGTGGGACCGGGCGGAGGAGAGGTAGGCGATGGCCTCCAAAAGATTGGTCTTTCCCTGGGCGTTCTCCCCATAGATCAGGTTCACCCGTGGGTGGAACTCCGTTTGAAACCGGACATAGTTGCGGAACCGCTCCAGCTCCAGCGCCTTGACGATCACTGTACGGACAGCTCCAGCTCGCCGTCGATGACCGCCCGGTCACCGGGGCGCATTTTCTTGCCCCGCATGGTGCAGACCTCTCCGTTGACAGACACCCGGCCCTCCTGGATGATGAGCTTGGCGTCACCGCCGGTCTCCACTGCTCCGGCGAATTTCAGCAGATCCTGCAGCTTGATGAACTCTGTGCGGATCTGAACGGTTGCTTTCTCCATAAAACCTTCCCACTTTCCAGTCCTGTTTCCAGCTGCTGTCCACACCGCAAGGACAGTTTATTCGGTGTGGACAGTCTCCTGCAAGCCGCCGTCAGTTTGCCTTCAGGCGGACGGGCAGAACCATATAGATAAAGTTTTCTTCCCCCTCGGCAGGCAGGATGACGCAGGGGGCCACGCCGGAGGAGAACTCCAGGCGCAGGCGGTCCGCTGGCGCCGCCTTCAGGGCGTCCATCAGATATTTGTTGTTAAATCCGATCTCCAGTTCCTGTCCATCTCCGGTGATGGGACACTGGTCGGCGGCGTCTCCGATCCCCGTTTTGGTGGTGATGGACACCAAACCGTCGCCGAACACACAGCGCAGGGGACTTTTCAGCTTTTCACTGATGATGAGGGAGACACGGTCGATAGAGGCCAGCAGGGTGCGGGCGTCACATTCCACATGAATAGGATTGTTCCGGGGAATGGCGTTGCGGTAGGCCAAAAATTCCCCCTCCAGCCGGCGGCAGACCAGCACCGTGTCCCCGGTCTGGAACAAGATGTGGCGGGCGCCCTGGTTGACCGTAACGGGCCCCTCTCCGGAGCATATCTTTTCCACCTCACTCAGGGCGGAACCGGGAACTACAAAGGAGAAGGACTTCGCCCCCTCGGTTCTTTCCACAGCCTCCCGGCGCAGCGCCAGACGGTAGCCGTCCACCGACACCAGGGTCAGGCCGGTCTGGTCCACTTCAAAGAGGGAACCGGTGTGGATGGGGCGGCTCTCATTGTCACTGACGGCGAACAGGGTTTGGGCGATCATGGAGCGCAGCACGCTCTGCTCCATAGTCAAAGAGTTCTGCTGATCCACAGCAGGCAGCTCGGGGAACTCCTCCGGGTCTGTCCCCAGGATGTTGAACTCAGACAGGCCGCATTTGATGTTCACCATATAGTGATTGGCGGTAAATACTACTACATCATCCGGCATTTTCCGAATGATCTCGCCGAACAGGCGGGCAGAGAGCACCAGAGAGCCGGGTTCCTGGATCTCCGCGGGCACGGTGGCTTGGATCCCGGTCTCCAGGTTGTAGCCGGTGAGACGGAGGCGGGTATCCGCCTCGATCAGGATGCCCTCCATGGCGGGAATGGAGCTTTTGACTGCCACAGCCCGGGAGGTGGTTGCCACCGCCGCGGACAGAAGCGCCTTTTCACAGGAAAATTTCATGGGTGTGCCTCCTTGCGTTCCTCCCGCGCTCTCTGAAAGAGAGGAGAGGATATATTTTTCGTAACAGTAGCCCGTAGGGGGAAAAAATGTGGAAAAACGCCGCAAGCCTTAGAGACTCTAAGGGAAAAGCGTCCACAGGGGGTGTGGAGGAATTTTGACCGCTTTCCACAGGCTGGGCGTGGAAAACAAGTTATCCACATTATGCAACGAGTTATCCACATTTAAGTGTGGATAACAATGGGTCAAAAGAAGCAGGCCGGAAAAGCCCGCTGGGGGCGTCTGGCCTGGATCTTTTGGGGAGAGGCGGTAAAAGCCGCGCTCCGGTCACTCATATCGGATGTTGATGTTGGAGGTGATGTCTTTGATGATCTCCGCCTTTTCCGGGTCCACCTTGATGAGGTCCTCAATGCGTTCGATGGAGTGGAGGACGGTGGTGTGGTCCCGGTTGTCGAATTCCTTGCCGATCTCCTTCAGGGAGAGGTTGGTCATCCGGCGGATCTGGTACATGGCGATCTGCCGGGCCAGAGAGATGTCCTTGGCCCGGCCCTGGCCCCGGAGGGTGGCCGGCTCGATATTGTAGAATTTGCAGACCTCATCGATGATGACGTCTGCGGTGGGGACGATGTCAGATTTCTCCTTGAACATATCCTTGACGGCCCGAACCACGGTCTCCTTGTCCACGGAGTCCCCCATCAGCTGTTGATAGGCCATGATCTTGTTGACAGTGCCCTCGATCTGCCGCACATTGGCGGTGATGTTCTCGGCGATGAGCTGGAGCAGGAAGTCTGGCAGCTCCACCCCCATGCGGATGGCCTTGTTTTTGATGATGGCCATGCGGGTCTCATAGTCCGGGGGCTGGATGTCGGCCAATAAGCCCCACTCGAACCGGGTCTTCAGGCGGTCCTCCAGGCGGAGCATCTCCTTGGGCGGCCGGTCGGCGGTGAACACGATCTGTCGGCCCGCTTCGTACAGGGTGTTGAAGGTGTGGAACATCTCCTCTTGGGTGGACTCGCGGCCGGCGATGAACTGCACGTCGTCCATGAGGAATACGTCCGCCGAGCGGTACTTCTCCCGAAATTCGGGGTTGCGCCCTTCACGGATGGCCTGGATGAGCTCGTTGGTGAAGGAGTCGCCCTTAATATAGACGATCCGGTAGTCCGGGTGGTTCTGGTGGATCTTGTGGGCGATGGCGTACAGCAGGTGGGTCTTGCCCAGGCCGGACTCGCCGTAGATAAACAGGGGGTTGTAGGTCTGGGCGGGCCGCTCGGCTACCGCCTGGGCCGCCGCGTGGGCGAATTTGTTGGACGCGCCCACCACGAACCGCTCAAAGGTGTACTCCTCGGTGCCCGGCAGAAAGACATCGTCGGTTTTTTTCTTGCCGAAGTCCTCCAGCTCGCCCTCTCCCAGGACTACCACCTCGAAGTCGGCGGAGAAGAGCTCGTGGAGCGCCTTCTGGATCACGGGCAGATAGCGGGCCATGATGATGTCCCGCTTGAAGTTGGAGGGGGTGTGGAGCACAAACCGGTTGGCGTCCAGCGCCACGGGGGTGGCGTCGTCAAACCAGGTATTGATGGTGGTGGCGGTCATGTCGGGCTGCATCAGGCTGATCACCTTGGCCCATACATCTGCGGCAGGATTCATGGGAAGGAAAACCTCCTTGAATGAAGTGGCGGATAAAGGAGCGCGCGGAGTCCGGCCGCGCGGGGTGTAAAACAAAAGAAAGGCCCCTGCGCCAGATCCGGGCAGGGGACCCGTCAGACGATGGAACGGCTCCGCAGCCCGGAGCAGGGGCGGCGGAGCAGGAAAAAGCATATTTCTTCCCCCGTTATTATACCAAAAAAGCGCCTTGGCCGCAAGGATTTCCCGGGTATTTTTTATTTTATAGGTATGAAAAATTCTGTCCCTGAACACAGAGGGCGGCTGGGATGTGGAAAAATGAGCGCTTCCTATGGGAAAAGGGGGCCGGGGACACAAGATGTGGGATTTTTCTGAAAAATATAGAAACTTTGTGGAGAAAATGAAAAAAGTAGTTGACAGGGAGAAAATACATCCGCTATAATGGGTGTCGCTGTTCCAGAAGAAAAGGGGTTTTTGTACCCTTTTGCGGAATGGCCGGAGAAAGTCCGAACGACCAAGTGAACCGCAGCCGGAGACGGCTGTTGTTGGGCCGGTCCGCCGGCTTGAGATCAAATGAGGAGGTGTCCCCCATGCTTCGTACCTATCAGCCCAAGAAGCGCCAGCGTTCCAAGGAACACGGTTTCCGCAAGCGTATGGCCACCCGCAATGGCCGCAAGGTGCTGGCCCGCCGCCGCGCCAAGGGCCGCGCTCGTCTGACCCACTGATCCGTGGACAGGACGGGTCCTGTCCTGCCGCGGGCCTTATCCTGCTGAGCCCGAAGCCGGACGCGACAGGATCATTCCATGAGATACGACAAAAGGACACTCAAGACATAGCGCGTAGTTAGGGGCGTGGGAATGATTCCCCCGCCCCTGCGGTGCATACAGAGAAGCGCGGAGGATTGGCGCGCAGGGGAGACAGACTCCGGAGCGGATGGACAGAGCCAGGGACCGCCACAGGCGGGACCGGGTCTGTCCGGAGCCAGAGGAGTTGTCGACCTGGCCGCGCGCCCAATCCGCAGCGTGACAAAGAGAAGCGCGGAGCGCCTAAAAGCGCCCCGTTCCCCCTGTGCACCCTCTCTTTTGCCGTATCTTCAAACAGTCGGAGGAAATTTCATGAAGCATACCGTTGCGCTGAAACAAAATCACGAGTTCCGCCGGCTTTACAGCAAGGGCAAGAGCGCCGTCTCCCCCTATTTTGCCATCTACTGCCGCAAGACCAAGCGGCCCAACAGCCGGCTTGGCATCACCACTGGGCTGAAGCTGGGCAACGCGGTGAAGCGCAACCGCGCCCGCCGCCGTATCCGGGAGCTCTACCGCACCAATGAGAGCCGGCTTCTGCCGGGCTATGACATTGTGGTGGTGGCCAGGACCCGGGTGATTTACGGCAGCTATGGCGAGCTGGAACGCAGCTTTTTGCAGCTGATGCGGAAGCTGGGGATCTGCCCACCCCGGGGGAGCGCGGGATGAAGGCCCTGCTGCTCTGGATGATCCATTTTTACCGACGCGAGATCTCGCCTCTGCGCCCGCCCTGCTGCCGATTCATCCCCACCTGCTCCCAGTATGCCCTGGAGGCGGTGGAGAAGTACGGCGCCTGGAAGGGGGGCTGGCTGGCGCTGCGCCGTATCCTGCGGTGCAACCCCTTCCACCGGCAGAAATCCATCCAGTACGACCCCGTGCCGTGATGGAGGGCCGGAACCAATTTAACAATGTGGAGGTACCATTGTGGGTATTTTTCTGATGCCTTTTGCCCTGCTTTTGAAGTTTTTCTATGACTTCTTCCAAAGCTACGGCATCGCCCTGATTTTATTTGCCCTCATCATCAAGCTGGTGCTGTTCCCCTTCAGCCTGAAGGGAAAGAGAAGCATGATCCAGATGAATCTGCTCTCCGGCAAAATGCAGCAGCTGCAAAAGCAGTACGGCAAGGACCGGGAGCGCTATAATCTGGAGGTCCAGAAGCTCTATGAGAAGGAAAAGGTCAACCCCATGAGCGGCTGCCTCTGGTCCTTCATCCCCATTTTGTTCCTGATGGTGCTGTACGGGATCATCCGTGAGCCACTGACCTACTTCATGGGGCTGACCATGGAGCAGATCCAGCTCATCGCCCAGGAGCTGGATTGGCAGACCGTGGCTGTGAGCAGCGGCTGGGTCACCCCGGCCGCCATGGAGAAGCTGGTCCAGCAGGTGGCCGACGGGAAGCTCACCTCGGTGTTCCAGAACGGCGCCTATAACCAGATGTACCTTGCGTCCATGATCAACCCGGACAACCTGGCCGCCCTCCAGGCCCTGCTGGGCGACGCCGGCTCCAAGCTGTTCGTGATGGACTTCTCCTTCCTGGGGATCAACCTGGCCAACATCCCCAAGTGGAATTTCTGGACCGCCGGCTTTAGCTGGGCTTCCATTGGACTGTTCCTGCTGCCCCTGGTGTCGGTGGGCATCTCCCTGCTGTCCATGCAGGTCAGCCTTAAGACCAACCAGATGAACAATCAGGCGCAGGATGAGACCATGGCCAAGACCAACCGCACCATGATGATCATGATGCCTCTGATGTCCCTGTGGATCGGCTTTACCGTCCCCGCCGGTCTGTCTGTGTACTGGATCGCCCAGTATATCTTCACCATTTTCCAGGAGATCATCTGCGGAAAGCTGCTGAAGAAGGACTATGAAGCGGCCCGGGCCGCCGCCGCGGAGCGGGAGCGCCAGGAGAAGGAAGAGGAGAAGCGCCGCAAGGAGGAGGCCCGGCTGGAGCGCCAGCGCCGCCTTGAGGAGGAGAAGAAGAACCGGGGCAAGAAGCACGTCAAGAAGGACGAGCCCACCGAGCCCGGCGTCAACAAGGATGACAGCCGCATCGGCATCCGCGCCTATGCCCGGGGCCGCGCCTATATCCCCGAGCGCTTTGGCGGCGTCACCGAGTACCGGGACATGAGCGACCTGCTCCAGGCCGAGATAGATGCGGAACAGCAGAAGAAGGGCAAGAAGAACAAGAAGGCCGCTCCCGCCCAGGAGAAGAAGGAAGAGACCGCTCAGAAGCCTGAGACGGAGGCCCTTCCGAAGCAGGAGACGGCCCCGGCGGAGCAGCCCGCCGTCCAGCAGTCCGCCCCCGAGATCCCCGAGGAGCAGCCTGTCCCTGTTCAGGAACCTGCGGAGACCGAGGAGGTCGAGGTGGAAGTGGAGCAGATCGAGGTGGAACTCCCTGAGGAAGAGGACGACAAAAAGGAAGGTGTCTGAGGATGAGAAAGTGGATCGAGACCACCGGCCGCTCTGAGGAGGACGCCATCGCCGCCGCCCTGTTCCAGCTGGGTCTGGACCGGGACGACGTCTCGGTGGAGGTGCTGGAGCGGGCCAAATCCGGTTTTCTGGGCTTCGGCGGGAACCCCGCCAAGGTCCGCGTGAGCTATGAGGTCCCGGACGGGGATGTCCCCGCCGCCCCGGAGCAGTCTGAGCCTGCCCCCAAGGCGGAGCCCGTTCCAGCCCACCAGCCCAAACCAAAGGCGGAGCCTGCCGGCGGTCAGCTGGAACCCGGCGATGAGCTGCTGATCGGCCGGGACGATGCGCAGTCCGCTCCTGTTCAGGAGGAGAAGGCTCAGGACGGCCTGGAGCCCGCCGGGATGGATGACCCCAGAGCGGCCCGCATCCGGGAGTTTCTCACCGGCCTGATGGAACACCTCCATGTACAGGCCGTCCCGGAAATTTATGTCAGTGAGCGGGGCTATCAGGTGGTGCTCCAGGGACACGGCCTGGGCGCTATCATTGGCCGCCGGGGCGAGACCCTGGACGCCATCCAGCAGCTGACCAACTACTCAGTGAACCGCAGTCAGTCCAAGCGGGTGCGCATCCATGTGGATGCCGAGGGCTATCGTGCCAAGCGGGAGGAGTCCCTCCAGCGCCTGGCGGTCAAGGTGGCCGGAAAAGTGGTCAAGTACCGGAAGAATATGACGCTGGAGCCCATGAATGCCTATGAGCGCCATGTGATCCACGCAGCCCTTCAGGACTACCCCAATGTGACCACCTACTCCACCGGAGTGGAGCCCAACCGCCGCACTGTGGTGGCCTACGCCCCCGGACAGAAATAAGGATTCAGCCCTGACGCGGCGGGAAGATGCAACGATCCTCCCGCCGCGTTTTTATTTCATTTCACCCAGGAGGGAACACGATGACACCGCTCTATGACGCCATCCGCGCCTTTTCGGCCCAAGGTCCCGTCCGGCTCCATATCCCGGGCCACAAGGGGAAGCCTCTGCCCATCCCGGAGTTAACGGGGGCGGCCGCCCTGGATGTGACCGAGCTGGGCCCCACCGGGGACCTGTTCCATGGCGGGGAGCCCTTCGACTCCGCCCAGCGGCTGTGGGCGGAGGACTTCTCCATGGACTGCTGTCAATTCCTCACCGGCGGCTCCACACTGGGGCTCCACACCGCGCTGGCCCTCTGCTGCCGCCCCGGGGACCGGGTGCTCATCGACCGGGGGTGCCACCGGGCGGTGTACAACGCCCTGGCCCTGCTGGACCTGGAGCCGGTCTACCTCCCACGGCCCTGGTGGGAGGAGGAGCGGCTGACGTCCACAATTTCCCCGGAATCTGTGGAAAAAGCACTGACAGAACACCCGGAAATAAAAACGGTTTGTATTACATCGCCAAGTTATTGCGGATTGTTGTGTGATGTCAAGGAAATTTCCCACATGGTACACCGAAATGGGGGACGTCTTATTGTGGATGGGGCTCATGGGGCACACCTGCCCTTCCTGGGGGTGGACGCCTTCGCCGGGGCGGACGTGGTGGTCTGCTCCGCCCACAAGACCCTCCCCGCCCTGGGGCAGTCCTCCCTGCTGTTCGCCAACGGCTTCGAGCCGGAGCAGGTGCGCCGGATGACCTCGGTGTACGGCAGTTCCAGTCCGTCCTACCCCATGATGATCTCCATGGACGGGGCCCGGGACTGGATGGAGGGGGAGGGGAAACTGCTGTACCGCCGGACAGCGGAGCGGACTGCCGCCCTGCGGGAGCGGTTTCCCAGTCTCCAGGAGGGCGCTCTGGATCCCACCCGGCTGACGCTGAACGCGGTAGACGGCCCTGCCCTGGCCCGGGCGCTGGAGGCCCGGGGCCTTTGGCCTGAGATGGAGGACGGCGGCCATGTGGTGCTCATTCTCACGGGGATGGACAGTGGGGAGGATCTGGACCGGCTGGAGCGCGGACTGGAGGAGGTTCCGGAGCTGCTTGGCCGCTGCCCGCCCATCCCGGCGCCCCCCATGCCGGAGCGGGTCCTGTCCCCCCGGGAGGCCCTGTTTGCCCGGACGGAGCGCCTCCCTCTGGAGGGCTGCGCCGGGCGAGTATCCGCCGTACAGCTGGCCCCCTATCCCCCCGGGGTGCCAGTGGTGGCGCCCGGTGAGCGCATCACGGAAA
>ERZ833822.2280-NODE-2280-length-12334-cov-3.348563_pt1 | contig 12334 bp, 8 predicted proteins | sample MGYA00519913_ERZ833822 | MGnify/ENA primary metagenome ERZ833822 (study PRJEB31850, sample SAMEA3708746) | human gut metagenome | biome: human gut; feature: human-associated habitat; material: faeces | place: China | collected 2014 ... | reverse complement strand
ATGAAACCTTATGCACTGATCGATCTGCACTGTGATACTCTGACTGACTGCAAGTACAGCAGCGGTCTTGGGACCGATACTCTGGATGATCCCCAGCGTGTCCTGTCCCTGACCAGCATCCCCGAAGGGGTCCATTGGGCCCAGTTCTACGCCATTTTTATCCCCGATGAATGCCGCGGTGAGGATGCCATCCGCTATTACGAGGCCAATCGGGACAACTTCATCCGCCAGATGGACAAGTTCTCTGACCGCGTAAAACGTTGCCGCACCTGCGCTGATATGGAAGAGGCGTTCCAGTCCAACCGGACTGCTGCCTTCCTCAGTGTAGAAAACGGCTCTGCCCTGGCTGGCGACCTGGACCGGGTCCGCCTGCTGGCAGAGGACGGAGTCAAGGCCATCACCCTCACCTGGAACGGTGAGAATGAAATCGGTTCCGGCCACGTCAGCGAGCACGGCCTGACCGACTTCGGCAAGAAGCTGATTCCTGAACTGGAGAAGTACAATATCCTGGCGGACGTCTCCCACCTGAATGACGCCGGCTTCGCTGACCTGTTGGAGGTAGCTCAGAAGCCCTTTACCGCCACCCACTCCAACGCCCGTTCCGTGGCCGCCCACAAGCGCAACCTCACCGATGATATGATCCGCGAGATGGTGCGCCGTGAGTGCCTCATCGGCCTGAACTATTTCGTGGCCTTCCTCCGTGATGACCGGAATGTGGAGAGCCTGGATGATCTGTACCGCCATGTGGACCACTTCCTCTCCCTGGGGGCGGAGAAGTGCCTGGCTCTGGGCTCCGACTTCGACGGCGCCCAGCTCCCTGAGTGCCTGGACTCCCCTGCCAAGGCGGCCGGGATCTATGAGTATCTGCTCTCCCGCAACATCCCCGAGCCGGTGGCCTCCGGCATCCTCTATCAGAACGCACTGGACTTTTTCCACAGAAACAGCCTGTAAGTCCTAAAAAACGCTTGCTTCCCGCCGCCCGGGACGGCATAATAGAGCATACAGTATAAGCAGCAGTCAGGAGGAGGCACAGTGATGTCAGAGAGTGTGTATTTGATCGGCGAGTCCCGCACCAACCTGGATAACGCCATCACCAAGATCTTCAATTCCTTTTACCTCGCCTTTGAGGTAGACCCGGAGACCGACCAGATCCTGCAATTCGGCTGCACCCATACGGTGGACCTGACCGAGACATTCCTCTCCCGCCTCTTTGTGGGGCAGAATCTGTGGGAGCGGAAAGAGACGCTGGAGGCAGAGCTGAACCGCCGCTACGGCGGCTCCTCCAAAAAGGCGATCGTGGTGGCCTATCTGGATGCCATCAAACGGTATCCCTCTTTGAAGGAAGCCGCGCGGCGGCATTCCTGAGACCGAATGCTCCGAGGGCGGCTGTCGTATGACAGCCGCCCTCGGAGCTTGATGTCAATTCAATTTTGGCAGATAGGCCAGGGGATTCACCGGCTCCCCGTCCGCCAGTAGTTCCAGGTGGAGGTGGGGCTCCAGGCCGCTCTCCGCCAGGGCTGTCCGCCCCACCTCGCCCAGCACGGCGCCGGTATCCACCAGGTCGCCCACCGCCACCGCGGTCTTCTGGGCCAGGTTGGAATACACCGCCGTCACCTCGTCCGGCTGAAGAATGGTCACCGTGGTGCCCATCATGGCGTCGTCATACACCTCAGCCACCTGGCCCTCTCCGGCCGCCAGCACCTTCCGGCCCTCCTCGGCGGCGATGTCGATCCCCCCATGGGTCCGCCAGTCCCCCATGGTCTCGTCATAGGCCAGGGCCTCCACCGTGAAGCCCCGGAGCACCTGCCCCTTCACCGGCCAGGTGTAGACCACCTCCCGGGGCTGCGCCGGTGCGGCCGTCTCCGCGTCCTTCTTCGGTTGAGGATCGTCCGGCTGAGCCGCCGGCTCCGGCGTAGGCTGAGGCTGGTGGGACTGCTCGCCGGGAAAGACCGCGCTGCTGTCCGGCAGGGTGACGCTGGGGTTCGCTGTGACCGGCTCCTGCGCCGGCTCGCTCCCGCTGACGGAGCGGATGAGATAATAGCCCGAAATTCCAATTGCGGCGACGCACAGGAACAGGACTATGTAGAAGCCCTTTCCCAGCACGAAGTCGCCCAGTTTTTCCAATCGGTTCCGTTTCATGGAAACCACCTCCGAAACCTATTGTGGACAGGCTCGGGGCACATTATACCCGTAGGCTTCCATTTTTTCAGCGTCCGCGGGAAAGGCGTACAGAAATGTGAAACTTGGATAGACGGATTCCCTAGAGATGTGGTATACTTTATCCACGAAACTTGTCAAAGTGAGGAAACAGCCATGTACCGTACCATTACCCTTTCCAATGGAGCCCGGCTTTTGACTGAATACATTCCGGGGGCCCGCTCCGCCGCCCTCGGATTTTTCGTGGGGGCGGGCTCCCGCCACGAGCGCGCCACAGAAAACGGCGCGGCCCATTTTATTGAACACCTCTCCTTTAAGGGCACTGACCGGCGCTCCGCCGCTGACCTGGCCCGGGAGATCGACGCCATCGGCGGTCAGGTCAACGCCTATACCACCAAAGAGAGCACCTGCTACTACGCCCGGTGCCTGGACCGCCACCTGGACCGGGCCTCTGACCTGCTGTGCGATATGCTGTTCCATTCCCGCTTCGCCCAGGAGGATGTAGAACTGGAGCGGAGCGTGATTCTGGAGGAGATCGGGATGTACGAGGATGCCCCGGAGGACCTGTGCGCCGACCGGCTGTCCATGGCGGTCTATAAGGGCCGCCCCCTGGGCCGCCCCATCCTGGGCCGCTCCTCTACCCTGAATGAGATGACGGGGGAATCCCTGCGCCAGTGGCAGGCGGAGCACTACTGTCCCGGCTCTATCGTGGTTGCCTTGGCAGGCCGCTTTGAGGAGCGCCACATCACCGCCCTGCGGGAACGGCTGGCCGCCCTGCCCGCCTCCACACCCCGCCGGATGCGGGACGCGGTCTACCACCCCGCTGTCACCGTGCGCCGGAAGGCCATTGAGCAGAACCATCTGATCCTGGCCTACCCCGGCCTGTCCTATCGGGATGACCAGCGCTACGCCCTGCTGCTGCTCAACTCCATCCTGGGGGGAGGCTGCTCCTCCCGCCTCTTCCAGGAGCTGCGGGAGAAGCGGGGGCTGTGCTATACCGTATATTCCTATGTGGCCGACCATGCGGACACCGGTCTGCTGGGTATCTATACCGCCACCGGCAGCGAACAGGAGGCTCAGGCCCTGGATGCCGTGCGGAACATCGTCAGCGACCTGGCTGAGCATGGTCCCACCCAGGAGGAGTTGGACCGTGCCCGGGAACAGGCTCAGGCCGGCCTTCTAATGGGCCTGGAGTCCGTCCAGTCCCGAATGAGCCACCTGGGCGCCTCCGGCCTTCTGTACGGCCGGGTGCGGGAGGTCGATGAGCTTCTGGAGTGCTATGAGCAGGTGACTCGGCAGGAGCTGCGCCAGCTGGCCCAGCATCTCTTCCGCCCTCAGGGGGCCTCTCTCTCTGCTGTGGGCCGGGTGCGCGCCGCGGAGGAGTACGCCGGCTGGCTCGCCCACTGACCTTTCCTCACAGAATACAAAAACACACGGCTCCCGTTGGGAGCCGTGTGTTTTCTGTCTGGATCGAAATCACTCAAACCGCCGCATTTTCCTTGTTCTTATGGCGGCTGAACAAGGCCTTCCGCTTGGTACCGTCCGGATTCTCGCGCCGAATCAGCAGATAGAAGGCGGGCATCAGGAACATGGCCAGCACCGTGGAGGCCACCAGGCCGCCGATGATGATATAGGCCATATCCTTCATCATGCTCATGCCGCTGTCGGTAGAGAAGATCATCGGCACCATGGAGATAATGGTGGTCAGGGTAGTCATCAGGATGGGGCGCAGACGGGTGGTGCCCGCCTCCACCAGGGCCTCACCCAGGGGCATGGTCCGGCGCAGCTGGTTGGTGCCATCCACCAGATAGATGCCGTTGTTCACCGCAATACCCACCAGCATTAGGAAGCCCATCAGGCCCAGAATGCTCATGGGGCGACCGGACAGGAACATCAGGCCGATAGAGCCCACCAGGCTCAGAGGAATGCACAGCATGACCATGATGGACAGCTTGGGGGAGTCGAACTGGATGCCCATGACCAAGAACACCAGGAAGATGGCGGACAGCAGGGCGGTACTTACGCTCTGGGTGGCCTCCTCCGTGGTGGAGTCCAGCGATCCGGTCCCCACCGTGACCCCCTCGGGAAGGGTCAGCCCCCGCACCGCGCTGTCGATGGCGCTGGCCGCGGTGTACTTGGCGGTATCCGTTGTGGTGGCCGTGACAGTAACGCTGTACTGCCCGTCCTGCCGGGTGATGCTGGGCAGGGTGGTGATGTACTCCACGTCAGCGATGTCCCGCAGAGTGATCATACGGCCGCTCTGGGTGGCAACAGGGTAATCCAGAAGGGTCGTGATGTCATCATACTTGCCCTCAGGGTACTCCAGCACCACATCGTACTCCGAATCGGAGTCTCCATAGTTGTCCAGGGTGGTAGCGGTCATGCCGTTGAGCAGGTAATAGACCTGCATGGCCACTGCGGATTCCGTGGTCCCCAGGGCCTGAGCCTTCTGGGAGTTCACCACCAGGCGGCCCTTAACGCGGCTCTGGTCGAACCCGTTGGCCACCCGGATCACGCCGGGGACCTGGCCCATGGCGTCGGCCACCTGATCCGCACCCTGCTCCAGGATGTCCAGGCTGTCGGCCACCAGGGTCACATCTTTGGTATTGCCCCCTCCCATCATGGCGCCCATGCTGGAGTCGCCGCTGGTGGGAGTGACCGCCAGGTCCATGCCGGGGGAGCTGCCGAAGCGGTTGGTGTACTCCTCCACCGCCGCCTCACTGCTGCGCTTGCAGCCGTCCACCGCGTAGGCGGTGAAGGTGGCGGTGTTCTCCGATGCGCTCAGAGTCACCTTTTCAAAGTTGGGATCCGCCAGAAGGGCATCTTCCAGGTCTTGGATCCGCTCGTCCATGACCGACAGCTTGGTGCCGGAGCGGAAGGTGGCCTCCAGGCTGACGCTGCCGTCATAGTTGTCCGGCATCAGCACAAACTCCATCTGGCTGGCCAGCAGGATGGCCGCCAGGAAGCAGGCCACGCCCACCGAGACCACCCTGCCAGGGCGGCGCAGCAGGCCGGGCATGACCCGGCGGTAGAAGGCACGGAACCGGGCCAGGAGCCGGTTGATGGGCAGTTCCTCCTTCGCCTTTGGCTTGAGCCATACGAAGGCCAGGGGGACCACCACCACAGCGCATAGGAAGGAGGAGAGCATGGTCAGCAGAATAGTCCAACTCAGGGGACCGGACATCATCCCCACCAGGCCTTCGGCCATCGCCAGGGGGATATAGACCACCACGGTGGTCAGCGTACCGGCCAGGGTGGACATGATCATGGTGGAGGTGCCCTCCACCGCCGCCTCCCGGAAGTCCAGGCCGTTCTCTCGGGAGCGCATACAGCTCTCCAGAATGACGATGGAGTTATCCACGATCATACCGATGGCGATGATGAGGGAGGTGCCGGTCATCAGGTCGATGGCAAAGCCGGCAAAGTTCAGAAGGATCACCGCCAGCAGGATGGACAGGGGCATACTGATGCCCACGATCAGGCTGGCCCGCAGGTCGCCGAAGAAGAGGAACAGCACCAGCATGGTCAGGATGATGCCGGTGATCAGGGTGTTCAGCACCTCTCCCAGGGTCTCCATGATGCTGTCCGCCTCGTTGTAAATAACCTCGAAGCTCAGGCCGTCCACGCTGTACTGGTCTAAAATTTCCATGACGTCCTCGCAGACGTCCACGGTGGCGGCGCTGTCCTGCTTGGTCACACTGAGCATGACGCTGTCGCCGCCGTTGTAGCGGCTGAGGTTCTCCGCATCCTTCTCATACACGTTGAAGAAGGTGCACAGATCCCCCAGGGCCACCATCTGGCCCGACGGGGTCTGGATGGGCAGGTTCCGGAAGTCGGCGTTCACATCCACGCTGCCGTAGACGCCCAGGGCGATGTCCTGGGTGCCTAGGGTGACGTCACCCACCGGCATATCAAAGTCGGCCGCCGCAATGGCGGAGCCCACCGCCGAAATGGAGAGGTGGTACTGCTGAAGGGCCGCCTCATCCAGCACGATGCGCAGATACTCGTCCTGGGCCCCGGTGACCTCCACCTGGGCCACGCCGCCCACGCTCTCGATCACCGGCACCACCGTGTCGTTGAGGTAGCTGGCCGCGTCCATCCCCTCGGGGGCCACAGCGGAGAGGATCATGGTGGGCATGAAGTCGGCGCTCAGCTCCATGATCAGGGGGTCCTCGCAGTCCTCCGGGAGAGTGGGCATCAGGTTGTCCATGGAGTTCTTCAGGTCGGAGTAGACCTCATCCATGTCCACACCGTACTTATAGGTCAGCTGGAGCATGGCGTAGTTGTCAAAGGAGTAGGAGTTGACGCTGTCGATGTCGGACAGGGTCTCGCACTCGTCCTCAATGGGCTGGGTGACCAGCCGGTCGATGCTGTCGGCGTCCGCCCCAGGCCAGGTGACCATCACCAGCTCCATGGGCATCTCCATGTCAGGCATATACTCCAGGGGCATCCCGGTCAGGGAGGCCGAGCCGAACACCACCACGGCCAGGATCATCAGGATCACCGAGGTGGGCCGGCGCAGGATCAATCGAATCAGTTTCATGGATTACGGCGCCTCCGTCCCGCCGGCGGCACTGCCGGAGGCATCCGATGTGCCGGAGGCGTCAGCAATCCCTTCCGCTTCCTCCTGTCCGGCCAGGCGGATGGGCGCGCCGTCCTTCAGTCCGGCGGACCAGGTGGTGATCACCTCATCCCCGGCGGTCAGTCCGCTGGTGACGGCGATGGTATCCGCGGTGTACAGGCCCACCGTTACCTCGGTGCGCACCACGGTCCCGTCCTGGGCCACATAGACATAGGCGTTGCCCTCGTCAAAATAGACCGCGTCGCTGGGGATCAGGATGGCCCCGCTGGACCGGTAGGCGGTGGTGGTCAGTTCCACCGCCAGGCCGTCAGGCAGGGACTGGGCCTCGTTGATGACCGCCTTGACCTTGAACAGGCCGGTGGCCGCGTCCACCACGCCGCTGATCTCCGTCACCGCGCCCTGATAGGTACGGCCATCACTGACCACCGAGACCTCTTGGCCGGCGGTCAGGGTCTGGCGCACCTGGTCGGTGACGTAGAAGGTGACCGTTTTATTGCTGCCGTTGGAGATGACAAAGGCCACCGTTCCGGAGGCAGCAAAGTTATTCAGGGTCAGATTGACCGCCTCCACCACCCCGGAGATGGGGGCGGTCATGTTATAGAGGGACAGCTGGTACTGGGCGGAGTTCACGCCCACCTGGGCGGACTGGATCCCCGCCCGGGCGGAGCTCAGGCCGGCCCGGGCCGCCTCGACCCCGGCCTGGGCGGACAGCAGAGCCTGGTTGGCCTGGTCCACCTCCGCCTGGGAGGCGGCGCCCATCTCAAAGAGGTGCTGGGTATCCTCATAGTTATCCTGGGCCAGACGCAGCTGCTCCTCCAGCACCGGCAGGTCGGCGCCGCCGTAGCCCGCTTGGGCGCTGTTATAGCTCTCCCGGGCACTCTGATAGGCCGCCTGGGCATTCTGGAGGGCCAGGCGGGCACTCTCGTCGTCGATGCGGCACAGGGGGTCCCCGGCGGAAACCGTGTCACCCACCGAGACCATGACCTCCTCCACATTGCCGGAAACCAGAGAGACCACGCTGGCGGTGCCCTCTGCGGAAATGGTCCCGATATAGGTGCTCTCGGTGCTCAGTTCGCCGGTCTGTGCGGCGGTGGTCTCCACTGTCACCGTCCGGTCCAACATGGGTTCCTTCTCCTCCGCACAGCCGGCCAGCGTCAGGGCCAGCGCTGCGCAGAGCACAGCGGAAATGGTACGTTTCATGGGGTGATCTTCCATCCTTTCTCTTACATCAGGCCCTGCTCCACCGCCCAGCGGTAGCTGGTGCGGGCGGAGAGCAGATCCCTCCAGGCCCCGTCCACTGCGGACTGGGCGGCCGCCAGGTCATCCTGAGCGGCCAGCAGCTTCATCTTGGCTACCTGACCCAGCTCATACCGCTTCTGGGTGGTCTCCAGCACCGTCTGCTGCCAGGCCAGGGCGGAACGCTTGCTGTTCAGGGTGTTCTCCTTGTCCGCCAGGGAGTCATACAGGGTGCGGAAAGAGGTCTCAAATTCCTGGAAGGCGGACTGATAGGTCAGCTTGGCGGCCGCCCAGGTGTGCTCGGCAGCCTGGAGCAGGTACTGCTTCCGGGAGCCCCGGTAGTCGCTCTGGGCGTCGTTCCAGTCCTCCTTGGCGTCCTTCAGCGTCTTTTCCGCATTGCGGAGGGTCCAGCTGGCCGCCTTGGCTGCGGCCAGATCGGCCTCATAGTCTGGCGCGGTCCACCCGTCCTCTCCCTGGACAGGCAGGGCGCCCAGGGAGATCTCCCCGGTGGGCTCCGCCCCAATCAGGGTCTGAAGCTGAGATTTATAGGTCGTGATCGTGGTGTCCAGCGTGTTCAGCTGGCTGACCACCTGGGTGCGCTGCGCCTCCACCTCGTCCACGTTCTGCCTGGACACCTGGCCCAGCTGCTGGCGCAGGCGCAGCTCCTCCAGGCTCCGGTCCAGGGCGGCCAGGCTCCGCTGGCCGTCGGCGGCCTGCTGCTCCAGACCCACCAGGGTGATGTACAGGGTCTGACCGGCGGCCACCATCTGATCCACCGTGCTGTTCAGCTGCCAGACCACATCGGCGTTGTCCGCCTGGACCTCGCCCTCCTTCAGATCGTCAAAGGTGTCCCGAAGGGAATCGTATGCGTTGGCCAGGGCGCTGTCATCCCCGCCCATGACGGTGATGTACCACTGGGCGTTGGCGATGTCGTTGAGCTGTCGCCGCAGATCCTCGTACATCAGATCGTAGTCGATCCCCTCGATCCCGCTGATGTTCTCCGAGAGCACCCGGGCGCTCAGGCTCCCCGACCGGATCCGGCTGTCCAGATTGGCCCAGGTCACCGTCCCCTCCGGGTCCGGCGGGAGCTTTGTTTCCTCCTGTACCTCCTGGGAGGCGCTGTCCGCGGTTCCTTCCTGCTGGCTCTCGGCGGCCATCGCCGGCCCCGTCAGTGTGCCGGCCGCCATCACAGCGGCCAGCAGCAGGGCAAATGTTCGTCTCATGGGATGATCCTCCATTTTTCACATCGGTCATTCGTCCGGTTCGTGTCTCTGTCAGTTTTCATCATAGTCTCCAAAGGTAAACTCAACGTAAACAAGGCCGGGATCCCCTCTGTGCACACTCACTGTTTTCCTCTCCGGCCGTCCGGTGCTCTTCGTCAAAATCACAGAAGGCAAAAAAAGCGCAGGAAGTTTACATTGGGTTTACCAGGCTCCGTTACCCTCAACATATAAGGGGCATTGCAGCATCCCGTCCACAGCGGGACACCCGGCTTTGACGTGGACCGCTCTTCTCTTTATACTATACTGTATCAGTACCAAGCAATCGAAACAGATCAGGCGGTTCACACCGCCCTCCGGGAGGCGGCCCCTCTCCGAGCATGAGCCCGGGGCCGGTTCCCCATCTCGACACAAAGGAGCGATGGAGATGGCAACCATCTTGCTGGTGGAGGATGAGGCCTCCATGCGCCTGCTCACCTGCGCCAAGCTGAAGCATCAATTTACCATCATCTGCGCCAAGGACGGCGTGGAGGCTCTGGAGCTGCTGGAGCGGCAGCCCGTGGATCTGATCATCGCCGATGTGATGATGCCCCGGATGGACGGCTATACCCTGGTCCAGACCCTGCGGGACCAGGGCAACGGCATCCCGGTGCTGCTTCTCACCGCCAAGCAGTCCTTCGAGGACAAGCGCCGTGGCTTCTCCTCCGGCGTGGACGACTACATGACCAAGCCGGTGAACTACGAGGAACTGACCTGGCGGATCAACGCCCTGCTCCGCCGGGCCCATATCGCCAGCGAGCGGCGGATCGTCATCGGCCCGGTGGTGCTGGACTCCAACACCTATACCGTCTCCCGGGGCGAGCAGGTGCTGGAGCTGCCCAAAAAAGAGTTCGAGCTGCTCTATAAGCTGCTCTCCTACCCCGGCCAGATCTTCACCCGGAATCAGCTGCTGGACGATATATGGGGCTTCGACTCCGAGAGCGGGGAGGACACCGTCAAGACCCACATCAGCCGCCTGCGCAACAAGCTGCGCGCCATCGAGGAGTTTCGGATCATCACCATCAAGGGTCTGGGCTATAAGGCGGAGGTGCTGGAATGAAGCGGAAACAGAGGCCCAACGTCAGCCTTCTGCTGTGGCTGACCAAGGAGTTTATCATCCTGTCCATCCTGTCCAATCTGGTCTGCACCGCCCTGTACATGGCGGGCTCCTGGCTCCTGACCGGGACGCCCCTCCCCGCTTCCCAGTCCAGCGGCCTGGGGCCCCTGCTGTTCCTCATCTGCTCCACCGTCATCCTGGGCTGCGGTCTGAACTACCGCTTTAACCAGTTTCTCACCGGCCTGGCCGGGGGGCTGCGCGGCGTGGCGGAGGGCAACTTCTCCCTGCGGCTGGACCCCCGCCGGGCCGGCCCGCTGGCCGCCGCCTATGAGGCCGTCTCGGCATGGGGCGTTACGCCCCAAGTGGCCGATATGGCGACCTTCGACTGGGACGACGCGGCGGGCCGTACGGCCGTGATCCCGCATATGGTGGCGCTGCCTTCCGAATTCCGGCCCCGCATCGAGTCGTTCGTCCGCAACGGCGGCAAGCTGATCGTTACGGGATTGTCGGGATTCTACGATGAAAACATGCGGTGTCTGTTTATGAACGGCTTCCCGCTGAAATCGTGTTTCGGAGCGGAGGTCAGCGAATTCAAAGTCGCCGGGGAGTATTTCACGCTGGGTGAGGAGTTGCCTGCGCATCTGTGGCGGGGGATATTGGTTCCTGCTTCGGGCGAGACGATGATGACGGACGGAGGCGATGTCGCGGCCGTGCGCAACCGCTATGGCCGCGGCGAGGTCGTGTGGGTGCCCTCCCCGATCGAACTGGGCGGCTACCACCGCGATATGGCTCCGTTGACGGCTTTCTACGGGCGGGAGTGCCGCGACGCCATAGACGCGGCTCCGGCTTCGTTCAGCACGTCCGAACCGGACGTGCTGATGCGCACCATGCGCAAAGAGGGCGTTTTGATGACCGTGATTGTCAACAAGCGTCCGGAAAGCGCGGCCATACGGCTGCGTACGGGGCGATACGGCGTTCCGCGCGTGATCTACGGAGAGGCCTCGGTTAAGGGGGCGCAGGTCACGGTCGGAGCGGATCGCTGCGCCGTGGTGCTCTGGAGCAGGTGAGGCCCTGAGGATAAGCCCTTCGGCCGTTCGGATAGGAATGCGCATCCCCGCTTGTTTGTCGGCGGATGCGCATTTTTTCGTGTGAATACGCCGAGAGCGGCCGGAACAGGCCGGGATTGTTGTTTCGGACATATTGGAGTCCGGCTGCCGGCGGGGATTTCACACAAACAAAAATCCCCGTAATCGTAAGATTACGGGGATCACCAAGTGCCCAGGACAGGAATCGAACCTGCACGCCTTGCGGCACACGCACCTGAAACGTGCGCGTCTACCTATTCCGCCACCTGGGCATTATTGGAATTGCGGTGTGCAAAAGTAATACTTTTTTCTGAATCGCCAACTATTTTTGCGAAAAAAATCTACTTGCTCAGAAATTTGTACTGAAACAGAAGCAGATAGACTACCGCCACGGAGATGTATGCGTCGGCCAGATTGAAGATCGCCCCGAAGAAGTAGTTGTTGCTGTCGACCAGAAAGCTCAGGAACCGCGGCACGTTGTTCCACTGGAACAGCGGGAAATAGAACATGTCCACGACCTTTCCCATCATGAAGCCCGCGTAATGTCCGCCGAAATGCGCTACCGTGTACGGCGTCGATTCCGAAAAGATCAGTCCGTAGAATGCGCTGTCGATGATATTGCCGAGCGCTCCGGCCATCACCAGCGTCAGACCGACGATGACTCCCTTCGGCGTATCCTCCCGGCGGCGGAGCAGATGATGCATCAGCCAGCCGATGAGACCTACCATGACGATGCGGAATATGCCGAGCAGCAGTTTTCCCCAGTCGAATCCGCCTTTTGAGGCGATGTGCATTCCGAAAGCCGCGCCGTTGTTCTCGATAAACCGTAATTGAAACCAGTCCGGGAATACGATGATCGACTCGTCGAGGTGCATGTGGGTCTTGACCCAGATTTTGAGCAGCTGATCCGCGATGAGCAGAATCAGGATGAGCAGTGATATTTTTTTGAAGTTCATAG
>ERZ833822.2271-NODE-2271-length-12375-cov-3.046997_pt1 | contig 12375 bp, 6 predicted proteins | sample MGYA00519913_ERZ833822 | MGnify/ENA primary metagenome ERZ833822 (study PRJEB31850, sample SAMEA3708746) | human gut metagenome | biome: human gut; feature: human-associated habitat; material: faeces | place: China | collected 2014 ... | reverse complement strand
ACGTTTCGATGGCTCTATCGGCGCCGGTTCGGTACTCATGCCTTACGGCGGTAAGTATCAGCTGACCGAAACACAGGCAATGGTTGCAAAACTCCCTGTATTAAAGGGTAAGTGCGATACTGTAACGATGATGGCATATGGATTTGACCCATATCTGTCAAAGTGGAGTCCATACCATGGTGCGGTTTATGCAGTTATTGATTCTGTTGCAAAGATTGTGGCAGCAGGCGGTGATTACAGCAAGATCCGTTTTACGTTCCAGGAATACTTCAGAAGAATGACAGAAGACCCGTCACGCTGGAGCCAGCCGTTTGCAGCACTGTTAGGTGCTTATGAAGCACAGTTAGGCTTCGGACTTCCGTCTATCGGCGGTAAGGACAGTATGTCAGGAACATTTGAAGATATTGATGTTCCGCCGACACTCTGCTCATTTGCAGTTGATGTAGCAAAGGAAAGCGACATTATTACACCGGAATTAAAGACAGCAGGAAATGTATTGGTACGGTTTGATATTACAAAGAATGAATATGATTTACCGGATTTTGAACAGGTAAAGGCTTTATATGCGGCTGTTCATGAACTCATTGTAAAGAAAGCAGTGGTTTCTGCTTATGTATGCGATGCAAACGGTCTGATTCCTGCACTTTCAAAGATGGCATTCGGTAATATGAAAGGCTTTGCGTTAAATAATGATCTCAAGGAAGAACAGTTATTTGCACCGGCTTACGGCTGTATTGTGGCAGAAGTAGAAAAGAGCCGTTTATCAGAAATTACAGTACCGTATACAACGGTTGGTACAGTAACAGATGAAGCAAAGTTTACTTATAAAGAAGTGGCAATTAATGCAGAAGAAGCATTAAGCGTATGGAAAGAACCGCTTGAAAATGTATTCCCGACAAAGGTTTCAAAGGATGAAACACCGGTTGAAAGTAAGCTCTACAAGGCAGACAGTGTTTATGTATGCAAGAATAAAGTAGCAAAGCCGACTGTATTTATTCCGGTATTTCCGGGTACTAACTGCGAATACGACAGCACAAAGGCATTTGAACGTGCAGGCGCAGATGTCATCGTAAAGGTATTTAAGAACCTTTCTGCACAGGGAATCAGAGAATCTGTGGATGAATTTGAAAAGGCAATCAACCAGTCACAGATTATCATGTTCCCGGGAGGATTCTCCGCAGGTGATGAACCGGACGGTTCTGCGAAGTTCTTTGCAACGGCATTCCGTAACGCAAAGATGAAGGAAGCTGTTGAAAGACTGTTAAATGAAAGAGATGGTCTTGCACTGGGTATCTGTAACGGTTTCCAGGCATTAATCAAGCTGGGACTTGTGCCAAACGGCTCCATTACCGGACAGAATGACCAGTCACCGACACTGACATTTAACACCATTAACCGCCATATCTCAAAAATGGTTTACACAAAGGTTGTATCCAATAAGAGCCCATGGCTTGCAAAGGCTGAATTAGGCGGTGTATATACCAACCCTGCTTCACACGGTGAAGGACGTTTCGTAGCACCGAAGGAATGGTTAGACAAACTGTTTGAAAACGGACAGGTAGCAACACAGTACTGCGATCTGGCAGGAAATGTTTCTATGGACGAAGAATGGAACGTCAACGGTTCTTATATGGCGATTGAAGGTATTACAAGCCCTGACGGAAGATGTCTTGGTAAAATGGCACATTCCGAAAGACGCGGTGATTCCGTTGCAATCAATATCTACGGCGAACAGGATTTGAAGATATTTGAATCCGGCGTGGAATATTTTAAGTAAATTATTCAAAGGGCAAAGAAATTGCAGCCCGATAAAGCTGTAAATAACGAGAAACAAGACCTTGCAGGGTGGGAAAATACTCTGCGAGGTCTTTTTCTTTGGCTGGGTGTCTGACTTTCATGGCAAAAAGTAGACATTGAAAGTAAAAAAGTAGACATTCAAGATAAAAAAGTAGACATTGAAAGTGTGTTTTCGGAAAAAGGTAAAGAATTTTCTTTTTGTAAGGGAATTGTCACGTTCCTGTGGTAAGATAAAAATACAAAACAGGGGAAAGGTAGGTGGCGTGCAATGCAGAGCTTGCAAAATGTATTACACAGTCTTGCAAAAAGAAAAAAACAAGCGGGAAAAGTACCGGCAACGGCAGCAGCTGTGGCTGTATTTATAGCGGTCCTTGTGGTGAGTGCAGACGGTATTTCCGGTTATCAGAAGGCGGTCACAAAAAAGACATTTGGCGGCTGGTTTATAATGGAAAACAGCAGTGTGGGTACAAAGTCAGAAGAATTAAAAAACCATCCGTATCTGACAAGAAGCGGAACGGCCGTTAATACAGCTGTGTACACGGATTCAGTATTATCATCGACAGATATAAAAATAGGTTATATGGACAGTGAAGCGGTACAGCTTTCATCACTTACACTGATGAAAGGAGAAATGCCGCATAGCAAAGATGAAATTGCAGTGCAGCGGCATACGCTGGAAACGCTCGGATATTCCGAAGAACTCGGACAGACAATCACCGTTTTCTATTCGGATAAAAATAATAAGACGAGCATTTATGAGAAGCAGATGGAGCTTAGGGAATATAAGCTGACCGGGGTGCTGGAGGATTATGCATCATACTGGGATGGCGGAAGCTATATGCCGGTAATGCTGATTACGCAGGAAGAAGCAGAAAGCTATGAACAGACGGCATCAGTAACTACGTTATATGCGTTAAATGAGAACATTCACACAACGGATTACAGGCAGGTATATCAGGGGATGTATGCAGCATCGACTGCAGATACAAAGCTGATTTATAACAGTAAGGTATATGACAGTCATGGAACAGATTTTGGAAAAATGGCATCATATGCGGGGTGTTTTGCACTGGCTGCGGGAATCTTTGTGACAGCGGCGGTTATATGGACGTATCAGCGGGAACGGCAGGCAGCGTACCGGCAGTTTGACAGAATGGGTGTGTCTTTACTTTACCGGATACGGTATCAGTTTATAGAATTGTGTGTGCTGATGATACCGGCGGCGGTGGCAGGAACAGCAGCGGGGGTTGGTATTGTATGGCTGGTTTTGTGGATTTTATTACAGAGGCAGAACGCACAGGCACAGCTTACATTGACAGCCTTCGGCAGTGTGGCGGCATGGACAGCATGTTTTTGTATAATAACGGTTTTGTGGGGGCTGTTTGCAGCCCAAAAAGCCGGCAGGGAAAAACAAAAAAAGAAGCTGTCCGTGTGGACAATGCGGTACGGACAGCATGTTATAAAAGCGGGATTTACGGGTATTGTTGTGCTTGCGGTGCTTGTCTGCACACAAAAAATGTCGGCGGTACAGAAAGCATACATCCATGAAAAAAGACAGCCGGATTTAATAATTACACCGGACGGTATTATCGATGAAGGAAATTCAGATACAGCAAGTGAAAGCAGCGGCACAACATCTTCAGAGACGGTACTGGACGGGGAGAAGGTAATGATGGATTACAAATATGATACGGGGAAAATGCGTGTAATTCATGGTCTGCCGCAGTCACTGACGGCATATATCGGACAGATGTCCGGAATTGACAAAACAGATACCGCATTGGTGCAGAACTGGATGGTTCTGTATTATAAGACTAAAAATGATACTGAATTTTATAAGCAGTACATCGAAGAAAACGGTCTGGAAAATTTTTTAAACAAGGGTGTTATGAAGTATGAAATGCCGGCATACAGCGGAACACGTACAATGACACATTTTGTTTTTAGTAAATTTAACGGAACGCGCAGTCTGGATTATTATGTGGCGGCAAACAGGGCAGTTTATGAGGAGCTGGAAGATTATATCGATGAAGAATACAGAGATTATGAAGCCTTTGAACGTGGAGAGCAGGCTGTACTGGTGATTCAGAAAGGGGCTGCCGGGGAATATGTGGACACCTGTAAGGCAGGTGATACACTATCGTCATCTTCGGACTACTTTTATTGGATGAATAATAATCACTCAAGTTATGCTGTATCGGAATTGTATCAGGAATGCGCGGATTATATGCAGAAAATGCGTTTTTCAACAGCAGAGTTTGATGCGGCAGAAGAAATCCTGTCAGATATGGATGACAAGCAGGAAGATGAAATCAGACAGGAAATTCAGGAACTTCCGGAAACGTTACAGGAAAAGATTTTATATAGATACCGTGCCGGTAAAAATATGTATAAATCAGAAAATCCGGTGACAGTGGCAGCAGTTGTCTATCTGGATGAAGAAAACGAAACGGCATTTTATGAGAAGTTTCCTATATTAAAGGAAATGAATGCACAGGAATACTGGATTATGCCGGAAAGTGTCGTTTATAACCGTTATCAGCTGTCCGCCAAAAGAATGTGTACGGTCATGGAAAAGGAATATGACTCTGCACAGTATCAGGATTTAAGGGAAAATGTAGTAACGGTATCCTATGGTCTGTCAGCACTGTATCAGGCAGCTGATGAGGTGTTAAGAGCATATCTGGATTCCTATGGCTATTCTTATGTGAGCCATTTTGAAGAAAACAACGTGTACAGGATACAATATCTCAATCAATTGTTTTTCTATGGTATTACAATCGCCGGGATTCTTTTACTGTATGGATTGATTCTGGTGGTATGGAGTCTGTTTTATCTGCAGGAGCAGAAAAAGAGGATACGTCTTTTAATGGAACTTGGAATGGAGCGGAGTGCCATTTATACAGATGAAATGCAAAACTGTAGTCTGGCAACGGTGCCGGGGGCCGTCATGGCAGGCATTTTGTTTTATGCAGCAGGGACAGTGCAGGGCGGACCGGCGCTTGGAAGCTTACAGACCGCGGGAATTGCTGCGGCAGTTGCCGGTACAGGATTGTTGCTAACGGCGCTGATTTATGTCAGAATAGGGAAAAGCAGTCAGACAGGAGCAGATAAATGGAACAGGATACAAAAATAAAAATACTTGTCGTAGAAGATGACATTTCATTAAAGGATAGTCTGGTACGGCTGTTACAGAACAGGGATTTTTTGGTACAGGCAGTTGAAAATAAACAGCAGGCGGTGGAGCAGATAAAGAGCGGACAGCAGTATGACATTTATCTGCTGGATGTGTGGCTGCCGGACGGCAATGGGTTTGATATCTGTCATGAAATCCGGAAAATTTCACAGGCGATTGTGATGTTTCTGACTTCATGTGATGACGAGGAAAGTATCACAAAGGGACTGGATATCGGCGGAGATGATTATATTACAAAGCCGTTTCGGGTCGCGGAGCTGATTTCAAGGATTCATGCAAACCTGCGCAGGCTGACAGTACAGGTTATACCGGAAGTATCAAAAATATCCGCAGCAGATTTGTCCACGCTGCCGCAGGGATACAACCGGCGGAAAATTTTAGCCAGCGGCGATATCCGGGCGGATTTTAAAAGAGCGGAAATATTTAAGGACGGACAACTGTTAAAGCTGACACCGTTAGAAGCACAGCTGTTAGAAATTTTTTTAAGAAATCCCGAAATTATTATTAAAAGAGGACAGTTCTTAGAAAAGCTGTGGGACGGACACGGCAATTTTGTGGAGGACAACACGCTGACGGTTTCGGTAAGCCGGTTAAAAAATAAACTGGGCGTGTATACAAAGGGAAAACAGCAATATATAGAAACAATCCGGGGATATGGCTACCGGTGGAATTTGAGGTGTGTAATTAGTGAAGAAGAAAGCAGCCGGGAGAGCGGACGGTAAAAATAAAATCGGTAAAAATGAAGTGAGAAAACGTGCAGCAGTGATGAATCTGACATGGCTTACGGTATGGCTTTTAAGCTTTGCGGGGATGGCGGTATTTTACGAATTAAAATGTCAGGCGGTCATTGGTGCTGTTTATCAGAGTAATCCGTCGGCGGGGATTTTAGTGACCCATCATATGTTTATGGCAAAGATAAATCATGAAAATCTCATTTCTGCGGCATCGGCGGTGTATGAAAGCGGTTACACGGAGCAGGGAATTTTCCGCCTGATGTGGTATGCGGGTGGAAAGGGCTTTCTGCTTGCGGGCATTGTGATACTGGCTGTCATGGGATTTATTTCATGGTGGTATATAAAAAAGATTGGCGGCAGTGACGTTTATGCACGGCTGGAAAGCTGTGAAATGCAGGTAAAAAAATGCAGTGATGAACTGGAAATGGTACTGGGATATACCAAAAGAAAAGAAGAACATGTACAGAAATTTACGGAAAATATTGCACATCAGATTAAGACACCGCTTGCGGGGTTGAGCCTGTTACTTGACGTTATCCGGGAAGAAATTCCGCAGGAACAGACGATACAAAATGACATTGCGCAGTGCTTTTTACATGTGGAAAGAATCAAGGAATTTATCCGTCAGTTACTTACAATCAGCCGCATTGAAGCCGGAAAGGTGCGTTTTATAAAAGAGCCGGTCAGCATTTCAGGTCTGTTTGAAAATGTCAGACAGGCAGTACAGACAGACTGTAAACTGACCTTTGACTGTGCGGATAAGGATGCACAGATTTATGCAGACGGACAGTGGATTACGGAAGCATTGATTAATCTTGTGGAAAATGCCTGCCGTGCGGCACGGGCAGCACAACAGATGCAAGAACAGCCGGAGGTAAAAATAGTTGCCGTGGTGCATGCGGATAAGTGTGTTATTAAGGTAGTGGATAACGGAAACGGATTTGCGGACGGCGACACGGCACATTTATTTGACAGGTTTGAAACGCAGGGAGATTACGCATCGTTTCAGACAGGTATCGGCTTGAATCTTTCCAGGCTTGTGGTTGAAGCACACAGCGGGACGATACAGGCATATAACAGACAAGACGGGCAGGGCGCGGTTTTCAGGGTGGTACTGCCGCAGTTTGCATTAAAGCAGGGTAAAATCTAGTACCTGCGGAAAAGAGGAAATTATGGGAGAAATTTTACGGGCAGAAAATATTTCAAAGACCTATCAGACGGGGCGTGTTGTCGTAAAGGCGCTAAACCGGTGCAGTTTTACGGTAGAGCGTGGAGAATTTGTGGCGGTTGTCGGAAGAAGCGGTTCAGGAAAGTCTACCTTGCTTCGCATACTGGCGAGTTTTGATAAACCGGATGAAGGAAAGGTTTATGTGGAAGGTGAAGACATTTCGGGGCTGAAGGGGAAAAAGCTGGCACAGTTCCGGCAGGAAAAAATCGGGTTTATTTATCAGGACTACAGTCTTTTTCCGGAATATACGGCATATGAAAATGTACTGCTTCCGCTAAAGATTGCACACCAGGCGGTGGATAAGGAGCAGCTGGAGCGGCTCTTTGAAGAACTGGGAATTACGGACTGCAGGGAGCGGTATCCCGATGAAATGTCCGGCGGACAAAAACAGCGTGTGGCAATTGCAAGGGCGCTGGTTACAAGACCTGCGGTGCTTTTTGCCGATGAACCGACCGGAAATTTAGATGCAGAAAATGCAGAAAGCGTGGCGGCGATTTTATCAAGAGCGTCTATGCGGTACGGACAGACGATTGTCATGGTTACGCATGACAGGCAGATGGCAGATTATGCCGACAGAATACTTTCTATGGAAAATATTGTGGCGTGCATGAAATGATTGCATTTGACGGTATGGGTGTGTATAATGAAAATGTACAGCAATATATAGTAAATAATGGATATGCTATAAATGCATAGGCAATTGTTAAGAATCATTTGTAGATTTTTTTACTTTTGCGGAAGAAAACAAAGATGTAAGGAGGACAAGCGATGAGAGGTCATATGAAAAAATGTATCAGAAAAGCCGCCGCTGCGGTATTAAGTGCAGCACTTCTGGTTACATCGGAAAGTCCCGCATTTGCGCAAAACATACAGCAGACCGCGGTACCGGCAGATGTAATAACAGAGCAAAGCAGGCTGGAAGACGGCATTGCACAGACAGGTTATATTTCGGACAGCTTTTCTGAAAAAAGGCAGGAAGTACAAAAAGAGGATACAGAAGGACTGTTAAAATCAGCAGCAGAACAATTACCGGGACAATACCGGACGCAGCAGCTGCCGGCGGTCAGAAATCAGGGAGGTTATGGAACATGCTGGGCATTTTCAACGATTGCATGCATGGAAATCAATCTGATGAAAAAAGGTTACGGGGAAACGGATTTGTCGGAATTGCAACTGATTTATTTTGCAACGCATTCTGTGAAGGATAAGCTGGGCGGACTGACAGGTGATGATTACGTGTATACGGATACAGATATAAATTATCTGATGCGTGGCGGAAATTATGAGATGGCGGTTAATACGCTGTCAGACTGGCTTTCAGCGGCAAGTGAGGAAAGCGCACCGTATGAAACGGCAGCCGATGTACTGGATACAGGACTTTCGGATGAACTTGCTTATGCAGATGTGGCGCATTTACAGAATTATAGAAGCTATAATTTGCAGAATATGGAAGATGTAAAACAGGCTGTGATGGATTATGGTGCAGTCGGAATCAGTTATTATGCATATACATATTCAGGGTTTGCCAGCAATCAGTATTATAATGCAGATACAGCCGGATATTATTGTTATGACGAACAGACAACCAACCATGCAGTCACTGTTGTAGGCTGGGATGATGATTATCCGGCACAGAATTTCCCGACAGCACCGGAGGGAAATGGAGCATGGATAGTCCGTAACAGCTGGGGAAGTGATTTTGGCGAGGACGGATATTTTTATATTTCATATTATGATCAAAGTCTTTCCGGTTCAGCAGTGGCATTTGAAGCAGAACCTGCGGATAATTATGATAATAATTATCAATATGACGGAAGTGCATTTGCAATGATGACAGGAAAGCAGCAGTTTAAGGCGGCAAATGTATTTACCGCAAAAGCCAATGAGAATGGCATAGAGCAGATTGCGGCAGCATCTTTTGAGGTTATGGCAAAACAGATGGATTATACCGTCAGTATTTACACCGGTCTTACAGATGTGGACAATCCTGAAAGCGGCGAGTTAAAAGCACAAAAAAGCGGCTCTTTTTCAAGCGGCGACAAGGATAATCTTTTAAAGACGGTTGCGTTTGACGAACCGGTAACAGTAAATCAGGGAGAGATATTTTCAGTAGTAGCAGCATTTGCCGGTTCGGGCGGTCAGTCAGTTATGCTTTATTATGACTGTGCCAGAACATTAAACGGAATTCAGGCCAATTGTGCTGCACAGCCGCATCAGAGTTATATTTATCTGAATGAATATTATGGCTGGAGCGACTATGGAAATACTAATAATACAAACTTCAGAATTAAGGCATTTACAAATAACGTTGCAGAACCGGACACAGCAGTAACGGCGGTGAAGTTAAATAAGCATGCATTGGAACTGAACTGGCAGCAGAGTGAGCAGCTTACGGCAGAGGTGCTGCCTGAAAATGCTGCCAATAAAAATGTAATTTGGACATCTTCGGACAGTGGTGTGGCAGAAGTGTCACAGGAAGGTGTGGTTACAGCCAAAGGTGCCGGAAGTGCGGTGATTACAGTTGAAACAGAAGACGGAAAAATGCAGGACAGCTGTACGGTTACAGTAAAGAAACCGATTACAGATATAAAGATTACAGGAACAGGAGAACTTAAAGCCGGAGATAAAGCGGCATTATCGGTTGTCATTCTTCCGCAGGATACAACAGATGATACAACTGTTGTGTGGACAAGCTCGGATACCAATATTGCAGCAGTTGATCAAAACGGTCTTGTCACGGCACTTTCAAAAGGAACGGTTACAATTACCGCAAAAGCAGGAACGCATACGGCAGAGCATACACTTGTAATAACGCAGGCAGCGCCAAAGCCGACGGAAAGTACAACGGAAGCTACAACAGAAGTGACAAAGCCGACGGAGAAGCCAACGGAAAGTACGACGGAAGCTACGACAGAAGCGCCAAAGCCGACACCAAAGCCGACGGAAGCCACAACAGAAGCAACAAAACCAACAGAAAGTACGACAGAGGTGACAAAGCCATCTGAACAGCCGACGGAAACGCCAACGCAGAAACCGGACACAGAACCGACAAAGCCTGACACAGAGGAAAAAGTTGTCTATGAAATGCGTCAGGATGCAGAGGGTGTATGGCACTATTATGCAAATGATGTGATTGCTGCAGACTATTGCGGCATGGCGTGCAATGAGTACGGCTGGTGGTACATTCAGAATGGTGATGTTAATTTTACATACACAGGTATGGCGTGTAACGAATACGGCTGGTGGTATTTTAATAACGGGCAGCTGGATCTGACATTTTACGGACTTGCGAATAATGAATATGGAACATGGTTCTATACAAACGGACAGTTAAACTTCGGATTTACGGGAATGCTGATACCGGATGACAGATGGCTCTATGTCCGGAATGGACAGGTGCTGACAGATTATACAGGAATGGCAGAGAATGATTACGGCTGGTGGTACTTTAAAGATGGCGCAATTGATTTTGTATATACAGGAATGGCAGTAAACGAGTATGGCTGGTGGTATTTTAACAATGGTGTAATTGATTTTGCATACACCGGAATTGGCAGCAACGAGTACGGTCAGTGGTACTTTAACAGAGGAACGATTGATTTTGGTTATAGCGGTACATTTTTTGCAGATGGACGGCAGTACACCATAAGAAACGGACTTGTAATATCATAAAGCTAAAAGGGCGGGTGAAAAAACGAAAGTTTTTTCACATGCCCTTGTTTTTTTGCTTTGACGGAGCAGCTGGAATTGGTCTGGCACTGTTGCAGCTTCATCTGGCAGAAACGGATCAGTATCATGTGACCAGATTTCTGGATGATCCGTTCCCTGATGAAAAAATTATAAAAGTTTGAATTTTAAAGTAATTCTTCAGCAAGCTCCCTGGCGGATAGTACGCGGACAGGGAGCTTGCTTTCGTCATAAATACTGTAGGCCAGAAATCCGGTTCCATTTTCTAATGGGATGGTATGGGTGTGCATATCCGGATGCAGAGTGAGAATCTCCCGGAAATTTCCGGTGATCCCTTCTCCGGTAAGTTTGACGGCGCTTTCCTTCATAGCCCAGATTCGGCAGAAATCCTGGGGGGACTTTAGGAAAATAAGCTCCTCCTGAGTGCAGACTCTTCGGATAAGAGATTCCCGGGGCTCGGTGAGCTTCTGGATATCCAGACCAATTTCCCTGTCATGCAAGGCACAGCCTACGAAATTTCCGCTGTGGCTGAGATTAAAAAACGGCATATTTTCCCCACGGAAAAATGGTTTCCCAGAAGAGGTTTTCTGGAAATCCGGGATTTCCCGGAAACCATATTCCTGTTTAAGTCCATAACGCAAAAGCAGCCAGGCCAGGGCAGAACGCTTCTGGTCTTCCGGCAATTTAAAATGCTGAACATATTCCCTGCGTGCAACAGGCAATGAGAAAATCATCTGGTGAAGCAATTCGTTTGAAATTAAGTCCAGTTCCTGAAAAAGATAAATCATATAAAAATTCTCCTAAAACATAAAATAATTTGAGGCTAATTTGGGGTATAAATTCATTTTACTTTAATATATCATATGGGAGACATATTTTGTTCATCAAATATTTATTGTTTTCCATGACAAAAAGTGTTAAAATAGACTGGTATGTTAAACAAAATAAATAATTTTAAATGAAATGAAATCAGTTATATTACACAATATAGCATCTAAAAAGATAGACAGGAGTATAAAAGCTAAATGAACATGTTTTCAAAAGTTTTCGGAACCCGCAGCCAGCGAGAGGTTAAGCGTATCATGCCTCTGGTTGAGAAAATCGAGAGCCTGCGCCCGGACATGCAGAAGTTAAGTGACGAGGAACTGAAAGGAAAGACAAGAGAGTTCAAGAAACGTCTGGAAGAGGGAGAGACATTAGATGATCTGCTTCCAGAGGCATTTGCGGTTGTACGTGAAGCAGGTAAACGTGTTCTTGGAATGGAGCATTTCCGAGTGCAGTTAATCGGTGGTATCATTCTTCACCAGGGACGTATCGCAGAGATGAGAACAGGTGAAGGTAAAACACTTGTTGCCACACTTCCGGCATACTTAAATGCCCTGGAAGGTAAAGGTGTGCATATCGTAACAGTCAATGACTATCTGGCTAAACGAGATGCAGAAGAGATGGGACAGATCCATGAATTCCTTGGCCTGACTGTCGGCGTTGTTTTAAATGATATGAAGCAGGATGAACGTCGTGCTGCATACAACTGTGATGTTACCTATGTTACGAACAACGAACTCGGTTTCGATTATCTGCGTGACAACATGGTTATCTATAAAGAACAGCTGGTACAGAGAGATCTGCACTACTGTATCATCGATGAGGTCGACTCCATTTTGATCGATGAGGCGCGTACACCTCTTATTATTTCCGGTCAGAGTGGAAAGTCTACGAAATTATATGAAGCC
>ERZ833822.2255-NODE-2255-length-12501-cov-3.727784_pt1 | contig 12501 bp, 10 predicted proteins | sample MGYA00519913_ERZ833822 | MGnify/ENA primary metagenome ERZ833822 (study PRJEB31850, sample SAMEA3708746) | human gut metagenome | biome: human gut; feature: human-associated habitat; material: faeces | place: China | collected 2014 ... | reverse complement strand
AGTCAGTTAGAAAACAACAGCGGGTACAAGACTGGTTACTGTACTTACTGTTCCCACTGTACTTATTGTCAAAAATGCAGCCGCTGCAATAACGTGCAATGTAGTCAGGTTCAATGTGGAAACTGCAATCACTGTACACAATGTTTTCAATGTCGGAGCACCGGAAACTGCGGGGACTCAGTTGTTAACTGTGGTCAATGTCATTGCTCGTATTACTGCAATGGTTATTGCTCAGATTGCACATACGTTCACTGTGTTTCCGATTGCATAAATCAACTAAACCAGTAATAGGAGACAATATGGGTTATTCAAGACATGTTATTTGTCAAAGTGAAATTCCTTTCGTGATGAATATTGTCATCAATGATGACTCTATAGCTTTCAGGCTGCTGTCTGAAATTAATGAAAGCGTAAACGTAGCGACTGATGCAGTTCAGTTTGGGGTGGAAAAGTTACTAACAACGGAACAGCTCTCTTTTAATCCAGTGGCTTTCAACGTGAATGACAAAACGTTTTTAGTTGACGGAACAGAGTATGCCATCTACTCGGAGTTAATCTTTAATCGTGAAGATACTACGTATAACCGCCTCCTTGTACCGGGAGCTCACTTTTGTTTTTGGTTGGATTTAAGCCGCCACCCTCGACTGTGCTTAGATGTTCGTGGAACGATGACTTATTTCAATCAGAGAAACACTGCTGAGTTGATAAAAGCGAAAGGCGGTCTTTGGCTGTTTGACTTTTGGATGCGTAATCCAGAAGACTCTTTCAAACAATGTAATCGTTCGATTACTACTTCGGTAACTACAAAACTTATTACCAACATAGATGACCTCGGGGAAGAGTGGGCTGCCGAAGATGTGATGACAGGCACTACCTCTAAGTGGTTGAACTTGGCGTATGAGTTAACGCCGAACAAAACAGAGGTTGAACCTGAAGGCTGGGTTACATTCACTCTAAAAGTCCTTGACGGAAAGACTAAGGAGTTAGCGACTGATGTTACATATGACGGATATATTGTGGAGGCTGTCGATGGTTATGCGCCTCACAAGCGTGTGAATGTCGTTGACGGAATTGGAACCTTCAAAGTAAAGGCTTTCGGCTTGGAAAATGGAGATAAGCTGCGAGTCAAGATTAACCAACGTTTTTATACATCTCGAGTTGAAGCAACGGTTGATGTCGTATCGCCAACTTAACATTATGTTCGGTAGTGCCTGTGATATGAAGTGCGGGTACTGCCTTCAAACAAACGGTTTATCCCCAGCTGATAAGAAAGCAGATGCACAAGAGTTTGTGCAAAAGTTACTGCCGCACTTAAACGGTCAGACTCCTAAAAAAATAATGTATTGGGGCGGAGAGCCGATGCTTTATTGGGAGAGGATAAAAACTATTCATTCCCTCCTATCTGAAAATGGAATTGTTCCAAGTCAATCTGTAATCACTACTAACGGAAGAAGGCTGACAGAAAGCTATGTGGACTATGTGAATAGTCATGAAGATATATGGACAACCGTTTCCTGCCATGGCTGGGATTTCACGGATAAACAGTTAGAGACGATCTTTAAACTTAAGCGCTTCTCTCTGTCTGAACTTGTGCACCACTTCCGAACAGACCTATGGGAAATACGGGACAGGTACTACGAAATCAAAGATAAGTTCGGGGTTTCGCCCAATCTGTGTGTGCACTTTCTCAGAGCTAACGATGGGTGTAATACAGACTACTACATGGCTAAAGAGGATGTGGATAAGTTCTGCGACCACATTCGTACTGAAGTAATCCCAATGGCTAGGCTAGGAGATGAATGGGCGCAATGGCAGTGTTCCCAACTCTTATTTGAACGAGACCGCATAATCGCCAAAGGCATTGGCCCTTTATGCGTAAGAAGCGATCAGCTATCCATTGACCTTCACGGCAATGTGTACAACTGCCATCACAATTACTGCAAGACAAACATTGTGAGAAACGTTTTTGAAAAAGTAATACCGATTCAAAAAGCAGATTCATTATGTGGTTCTCGGTTTTTCAATTCCGAGGAATGCCAGTCTTGTGAATTACTAGAGCAGTGCAGAGGCGGCTGCTACACCTCTAACACACATGAGGTTGATTGTTACTTCGCAAAGGAAAGGGCAAAACTTTACGAGATTATGGAGAGACGATGAAGTTAAAGTTGCATTGCAAAACGCATGACGGCAAACAGGAAGACTGGATTTACGACAACGTAACAAACGAGATTTGGAACAGTAATGGAGATTTAGTCGATCTATCTAAAGATGAAAGACTGAAGCCTTATGCGATGACAAAGCAACGAGAAAAACCTTCACCAGTTTCTAATCACAAGTCCAATGAGATTTGGAACTTAAAGATTCAGTTAGGCCTTAAGTGCAATATGCATTGCAAGTATTGCGCACAAACTGGAAACGAAATCGGAGCTTCTGTTTTCACTCAGCGAGATGTCGAACCGTTTATCAAGAAACTCGTTGACAATAAGATCGAGGCTGTTGGCTCCATTGAACTATGGGGCGGAGAGCCCTTTGTCTATTGGAAAGTCCTTCAAAAGTTGATCCCTGAACTTAGAAGAATTTATCCCAAAGTGTCAATCGGGATGATCACAAACGGAACCCTCCTAACAGAAGAGAAGATTGAGTTCTTAGAAAAATATAAGTGCGGACTTACCTTCTCTCATGACGGACTTGGTTTTCACCTTCGTGGCAAAGACCCGTTGGACGACCCGAAGATGGTTGACCTTTGGAGATTGGCAATTCAGAAACTCGGTGCAAACATCAACTGCGTACTCACTCCTGCAAATATAGACATTAACGCAACGGCGGAGTACATCCGGGAGAAACTTGGAGGAGTTTATTTCAACTTTGAAGGCGTGATGACCCACGTAGGTGTTCAGGATTCCGAGTTAATGTTTACACCAGCTCAGATGCTCACGCTTCAGAAAAACATCTTTAACGAACTAACTAAGAATGGCTGGGATAAATTCCCAGCACTGACGAATGAATGTAACGAACTGCTCTTGCAACTGACTCAGAGAAAGAAGTTAGACCTTGGTACAGTTAAATGCGGAATGAATCGAGAAAACGTTTGTGCAATTAACCTCAACGGAGATGTTCTTTCGTGTCACGATTTTGCAACAAAGGACAAGTACGTTGGTCATATATCCGCAATGGATAAAGTAGATATTTCCAAACACTTTAAGTCTTGCGGCGAAAGAGAGAAGTGCCGAAAGTGTTTGCTTCTGTCCATGTGTCGTGGTGCTTGTCCTCAGATAGAAGGACTCGCTCGAACACTGACGTGTAAGAACGAGTTCAACTATCACTTTGCTATTTTTCAGGCTGTTTGGTGGTTGTTGTTTGGCTTGACGATTGAGAGTTACGAGGTTTCCAAATCTTAAGTTTTATGCAAAGGAAGAAAGTTAAGACAGCAGATACTAGAAATATTGCAGCTTCGCTCATCTTGTTGCCAAAAGTCGCAAATATAAAAATAGAACATATTATAAAAATGAAGATCGGGTAGGCTATTTTCAAAAGCGTAGCTACCGAGAAGAAATCTTCTATAGCTTTTCTGCGATTAAGGTTGAGCTGTTCTTTTTTTAATTTTATGTCCAATAACTCAAGTTCTTTTTTCTTTATCTCGTCGTCATAGTTATTCATTTTTATCTCCTTGAGGAATATCCCATCTTATAGATTGTATAAAAAATAAAATGAAGACTCTCATAATAATAGGTTAAACGATGAAGGAAATTCAACTTAAAGATTCAGAACGAACACCTTGTGAAATATGGACTCGTGTCATGGGTTATCATCGCCCAATCTCCTCATTTAACATCGGTAAGAAAGGGGAGTTTGCTGACCGAAAGTATTTCAAAGAACCTAAGGACGGCATACCTGTGTCATGTACTTGCCGAGGTAAGTAATGACCCAACACCTCCCTGAAAGCGGAACGATTGGGTTGGGAATGGCTCGTAATCAATGGAACGATAATGGGCCGAATCCTGTTACTTCCATTAGTCTTGGTGGCGGCCAATGCCGCTCCTTTGCTCAGAAGCCTAACGGTACGGTAAAGATGTCTGACCTGTACGCTAAGTACCGAGGCTATAAGATGCAGTTCTTTAGTTATCCAGTAACTTGTAGGATTGATGTTGACGATTCTTATGACGGCGATGGCGGGATTAGTCAACCTGCTCATTCTATAGGTGGGAACTTTATTGGTGTCGGTGCTTTTAGACGACAAGTGGTTAATTGTCTCTTCCCGTTTCACGACATTCCTACACACACGATCAACCTTGGGAATATAACGCCACAAAAGTTCGGAAATGTTTCTTTGATGTTTATCGGATATACAAGAACCTGTTCAACTTGGTACAACCGAACTTGGGACTCAATAGGTATTTCAGTTCAGATTGACGGACTTCCTGACCCTGTTATTGAAAGCGGCAACTCCCACGCTGTCACGGATAATCGGTATCCGTTAAACCTCTCGATGACGTACCGCCGCAACGGAAGTTCTCTTAAGTCGATTACCTTTAGAAAGGTTTGCCATCAGCCAAGCAACGGCGGCAACTACATGGTGAGTGAACCTTGGTACTTTGGCCGTCAATACACTGGCCAGTATTCAGGAGCCAATTCAACTTGGACTCTGAGGGAGTTGGGCAACCTAGGTTTAACTTGTAATCAAGCAGGACAACCCGGCGGAAACAAGATGTGGATTGTCTCCTACTATTACGGTGGCAGAGAACCATTCAACGTAGGAGACCAAGTGGAGATCGTGGATATTAGCTATTGGTGGTAAGGGCGCAGGATTGCACATGGTCTTTTCGTCAACTCTTCTAAGACTGTATTTGGCGCAATAAACATCCAGTCGGAAGGTTCCGATCGAATGCGAAGAACCTCGCCCTTACCCATCGGTTTGTTATAACTAACATACGAAAGCACCTTTGCTTTATTTTCCTTGCAATCAACTTCGTAATAATCTTTCCAAGACAACCTATCGAGGTTACTCATGGCTTTTGGTTTGCGAATAATGTTCGCAAGAACCCACATCTTATAGCCATTGGCAGTAAGGATGGGCATCTCCTTGTTTATATAGAAATCTATTACTCCATCTTCGTCTGTAGAAGTAATATGAAGCCATTCAGACTCTTGCGCCGAGATTGTAAGTTGAACGGAAGCCAAAAGAAAAGCCAGAGCTGGTAAAAACCTTGTCATAATTCTTATCTCCTACAGTTTCCCATAGTCTAAAAGCCTAAAACCATAACCTCAAGCGGAACTATTTGAGGTTATATGATTCGTTCCGTTCCGTCTTCTAAAACATCCAAGCTCATGTACGGGGGCTTTACTGGCTTAGATACAAGCCGCAGTGAAGTCGTACATGAAGTCAATGAGCATCAGCCTTTCTCTGATGTGGATAACGCATACATAGATTGGAGTGGCTACGTTTCTAACGAACGAGCGATTGAGCGAATCGGCAAGGAAGGACGCTACATTTCCCACGTTCGCTTTGCGTACAACGGAGAGATTCTGTACGCCACAAGAGGAGAACAGGGTATAAGTATTTGGAACTCTCGTGAACTTGAGAACGGAAGGAATGAGGCCGAAATCCTTTTTCCGACGAACACTATTACCTCAACACTATCTAACGGAGAAGTCGTCTTTTGTGCAGGAGAGGCACCTTATCGTTATGTTGCTCAAGAATGGAAAAGGATTGACTCCCCTGACGCATACGGTGCGACTTTATGTGCGTCCGTGTCAGGACGCTTGGCTTTAGCCGGATTTAAAGATGCTCCCACAGTTGTTCGTTTCTCTCGTGTAGACGACAACGAAATCTTTGAATGCGACGAAGATGTTGCAGACATTCAGGTAACAAAGGCTGGAGGCATCAACCTTAAGACTGTGCTCAATAGAGCAGAAACGATTACAGCCTTATTCCCGTTTGGTGCAAATCAACTCCTTATCTTTACCAATGCTCGTTGTCTCATCTATGAGATCAATGCGGATTTGACCACATGGAAGCAGGTTTCGGACGTTCATATCTATGTCGGGTGTGTATCTCAGAACTCCATCTGCGGTTGGGCAAACGAAGTTATCTTCTGTAGCCGTTATGGTATTTACACGCTAAAGCGTTCCGTGGCAAACGGTACGGCTCTTGTGGTCTTACCTTATTCGCATAAAGTGCAAAGCGTTTATCAAGAACTACTTTCTCGTTTGGAAGATCCGAGACTAATCAACGCAGTCTTTGATTCAGATTGTGGTCGTTATCACATATTTTTCCCTTTAAGTCCACGAGGAGCTTCACGACTTTCCTGCTCAGTCTCTCCAGTTGCTCAAGAAGAGGGAAGCTCGGGTTCTCCGTCGTGGTCTTTTTCCGAATACGGCAACCTAACGTGCGGAGACTTTCTCGATGGAAAGTTACTTATGGGCAGTTGCGGTGGTATTTGGAGAATGAAATCCGAGTACGAGGAAGGAGGAGATATCGGAGAGGCAGTCTTCTCAACTCCTTTGCTTTGGATGAACGAACGCTTTATGCCTAAGCGTGGTCATCAGATCGGAATCATTGCTGACGGTGCAGGTCAGATTGAAGTCGAGGTTGAAAATGAGGAAGGACAGATACTAGATGTCCTCCGCTGGGACTTGCCTTATGAAGACCAAGCGGTCTTTCACGGAACTCGAAAAGGCAGACAGTTCACTCGAATTTTTCCCCATTTATTTACAGGCGTAAAGCTCAAATTCCACATCAGAAACGTGAAAAAGAGTTTACGCATTTACGGATTCACTATCGAAATCAAGGAGCAATAATCAATGGCACGTATTCGCCAACTTTACCCGTCTCGGTACTCTTCTACAGAGGCTACTTCAGCAGAGTTTGAAAACATCATCCGCTATCTCAGAAGCGGTGAAATTGGAAATAGAACTTTATCTGAATTGCTACGCCAAATCTTTAACTCCGAAGGTAACTTAGATGTTGGCTTAGAGATTCGCTTTGATTCTAAGTATGGTCTCGAATATCGAATCGGTGGAGACGATCAGGAGTGGTTGCAGATCATTGAACCTGAAGCGTTGCGTGGAGAACCTGGTGAGTATGTCGGTGAGATTGGCGATGCCCTGATGTTCAACCGAGCTGACTATGATGGTGACGGCACAACTACGGTCTTCAACTACGCTTTCTCTGAATCAGAGGCCGAAACCATTCTATTTAGAAACGGTCTGCTTCAATCTCCTAACGCCTACACGTTAGATCAAATCAACGGGACGATCACAATCTTTCCGGCTATTGGTGCTAACGAAACCCTAACGGTGTTTCAGATCAGAAAAAGTGAGCTTAATGGTTTCTCTCGGACAGAGATTGTTGCTACTCAGAATCAGTACATCATCCCGTTTAAGTTCAACAACGAAGATCAAATCTTTGTTTACCGCAACGGCATCCTTTACAAGGAAGGTGAGAACGACGACTACATCCTAAACGCTGGTACATCCACAATTACGTTCTTAGCTCCTATGGCCTCAGGCGATGTTGTCACAATCCTTCGTATGCAAGGAGGCGGTCTTAGAGCTGTTGGCGGACTACTGATGCATGATCAGTATTGCTACAACGGAAAGATTCTGTACGACAAGATTCTCATTGACGACGATGACATTTCTCCTGAGAAAGTTCAGGGACTTAAAGGTTTGATGGAAAAGTCGAAACAGGTATTCGTACAGGATACGGAGCCTGTTGATACAGACGAAGTAGAGATCGAAAGCGGAGACTTGTGGATTAAGACAGGTCTGCCTATTTCCGTCTTGTATTTCTATGATGGACTTCGTTGGGTTTCTACTGCGCCTGACGGTTCCGTTCCAGCCATCAACAAAGGAGATGAGCTTCGCTATCTTCGTGTGAACTCTGCGGGTTCGGCTCTTGAGTTTGCTGCTATTGATCTGTCTTCCTGCGTAAAGAAAGATGAAGTTGGTAACCCTAACGGTGTCGCACCTTTGGACGAGAACGGACAGATTGCGGACGAGCTGATCAAACAGCATTACTCCTATGCTCCGATTCAATATCGCACGGATGGAACGATCGCTAAGGATGCAGTGCTGACTCTTGGTTATGTAGCCAACGTTCAAGCCTACTTAGACAAGATGACACTCTCCCTTGATGCAGGTACAGCAACCGTTCAGCTCTATGTTGGAGACACTGCGGTAGGTGCTACGACTGACCTGACGACTTCTGACGTAACTCAGACTTGGGTAGCAAAGAAGTTTGACGGACGAACCATTCCTAAAAAGATCACGTTAGAGATCACAGCCGCTTCTACTGACGCCAAAGGTCTTACGGTTAATCTGCGGCAGAGAATTGTCGGGTAATGGCAACTAACAACGACTCCAACTGGGTAACCATCAATGGTGGCAAATTTCCGGCCACCATTGGGGAGGAGTTCATTAACACTTGGGGTAAGTGGCAGACAGACGGAGACGGCTTTAAGTTCAACGACTATCAGGCTACTTGGCAAGACTCTCAGTACAACGGCTCCTTCAGAGATTATGTCGGCATCAATAGTGACAAAAATATGCTCTATTGGATGAAAGGCAACTATGGCGACAAAAAGAAAGACTTTGACTTCAACGCTTGGGCTGACGCTCACCCTGATGAATATAAGGACTACAGGGACGAGAACGGTACTTGGTATCTAACTCCGGAAGGAAAAACCGATCTTGAAGGAAGGGCTTACACACAGTGGTTAAAGGAGCAGAAGTATGACGTTAATAACACAACGCCTGTAGTTCAAATTAAGACCGGAAAGAAAGAAGGAACCCAGGTCTATTACAAGTGGGATGAATCTTTAAATGCTTACGTTCCTCATGAAGGTAAGGTTGTCTATTGGGATACGAGCAGTGGCCTTGGTCATGCTCTAAAGTCTTTTGGCTCTGCCATTGCAACGGGTATTGCCTCCTACTTTGGAGGCCCTTGGGCTGGAGCAGCAGTAGGTGCTGCTTCAGGGCTAATCACTTCTGAGGGTGATAATAAACTCCTTGATGCTGGTATGGGAGCTCTCGGCGGCTACATGGGCGGAGCAAACATGGCAGGAAATATCGGCGCCACAATTGGTGGTTCTGCCATTAAAGGAATAACTAAAAACGCTCTTCCCGATCTTGTTTTGAACATGGTTCAGACCGAGAGCGATCCAGGGAACCTTGCAGGAATCGTTAATCAATGGAAGGTTGAGAACGGGAAGACAGCCGGAACAAGACCTTTGACCGATGCTGAAACTACGTTGGTCAACCAATACGTTAATAACGCTAAGACTCTTTATCCATCTTTATCGGAAGATCAAACCAAGAGGTTAGCTGATTACGCTGAGACTCTGACCCGAATGGGTTTGTTCACAGAAGACACGGTTAATCAAAAGAACGAGCAATGGCAACAGCTAAAAGAGGCTCTTGAGAAGTATCAGACAAACACATCTCTTGGTAATGGCGGAGGGACAAACCTTGGTGACTCAATATCCAAAGATGTTCAGGACAAACAGGAAACAGCAGAGAAGACATTGCTCGGTGTGATGGGCGGTACAGCTCTCTTAGGCGGATTAGGAAACATAGGACAGACAGGAATGGCAGATACAAACAACTTACTAAGCTCTCTCGCAGGGCTAGGAGCAGATGGCTTTAGAGTTTATCGAGGATACAGAGACTCTGATAAATTCAACGACTTATTTAACCAGTGGAGTGGTACGGCAGGTTCTCTTGTTAATAACGGACAGAATTTAGCTAACTCTCTTCAGAATCTTTACGACAAGACGGCCGACGGAAACGACAAACTTTATGAAGCTCTGAAAGAGAAGATTAAAGTACCGACTCGTAACGGAGACGAGTGGCAGTCAACACCGTATTACCAAACTGCAACACAGGGTACGCAGAACGTCAACAACGCATTCGCGAAAGCTCTTAATGCGGCCGATCAAATTAGCGGCGTATACAACGACCTCGGTAAGGCAAAGTTCTACAACGAAGATGATGTCTACGGAACCTATCGTAAGTTTGCGAATGCTCGTACACAGTTAGCTGATCGGGCTGCGGCTTTGACAGATTCGAGAACATATGCGGCTAACCGTGCAAACGGTGTCGGAACATCTACGGTACAGCAGGAAGCTCAGGCCGAGAATGCTCGTAAGTACATGGCAGACTTAGCTAACATTGACAGTCAGGCTTACACAGATGCTCTTAGTTACGTCTCCAACCTTTCTAAGTTACAAACAGATCAACGTAATGCGGCGATTGGAGAAGCAGTTAATGCTCTGTCTCCGACAATCTCCACGTCTACAAACGACGCGGCAAATCAACTCCGTAACTCTCAGAATGAAATCGGAGCTTTGTGGTACGGGGATAAGGCGGCTGACCTTGAACGTGGTTGGTTGGCTAATACCTACGGCATTGGTTTGCAGAATCAGGGCAACATCCTTAACGCTCTAGTTGGTCTGAACTCCAACAACGTAAACGCCGCTACTAACCTAGCTAGTGGGTTCGCAGGAGCATACGGACAGGCAATCAATGGATTAGGTCAAGCCTTAAATAAGACAACAGCAGACTTATCTTCAGGTACGGGAGGCGGTTTACTTCAGGCATTAGGACTTACAGGTAAAGCATCAGGTCTTTCCGGACTTTTCGATGGAATCAACTACGCAGGAGCTAATGCGGCGGCTGACTCTTGGAACGCTTTGGTCGAAAGAACTGCATCACAAACGGGAACATCTTTAGAAGAAGCGGCGAAATGGTTGATGGATGCTGGTGGTGATCCAATTGAAGAAATCATTAACGCCTCTGATAGCGGAGGTTTTTGGTCGGGAATCGGAGACTCAATTTCAAGCGGTTGGGATTCCTTAACCAATTGGTTTAGTGGCTTATGGTCGTAGGAGTAAACAATGGCAGACGTAGCACAAACTAAATATAAATTCTCTGACAGTTACAGCGGTGTTCCTACTGGAATATTCAATGGAGCCGCAGGAGGTTATCACTTCGGAGGAGGCTGGGACGCTGAGACAGACCGCAGAGCTTCCAAACGAGCTGAAGGACTCCAGTTGTTCAAGGACTATGTGCAGACCTTGACAGACAATGGGATTGTTCCTAACCAAAACTCGCTTAACAATTTCCTCGGACAGGCAAGTGGCTTCGGCTTAGACGCTTCATACGGTTTTGACCCGTATGCGGCACAGCAGATGATGGAATCTGCAATCAAACAAGGCGAGGATAAGAAGAGAGAACTTGCCGAAAAGAGAATCCAAAACGAAGCGACCACGAACAAGAGTCTTCAGGAGAATTACAACCTTGAACGTCAGAACTTCAAGAACTCCGTTGAGGCTATTGAATCTTTCCGTGAAAAGAATCCTGATCTTCCGCCTGAACGATTCAATACCTTAGCGCAAGGGTTAGAGGACAACTGGAATAGAACTGAGATTGACAACATCGTCAAGGGAAGCCAAGGAATTATTGACCTTAACTACGTTGACGAGAAACTCAGGGCTAGTCCGAACATGACGGATCAGCAGAAGACAGTCCTGCGTCAATCTATTAACAGCAATAGAAACAAGTATGCACAAGAGATTGCAGACTCGTTAGGCGGAACTATTGCGCAGAATAAATCGGACGAGGAACTCAGAAAGATCATTATTCCGAAACTCGACCCGACTGTGCAGAATGACGAGGACATGATTACCAAAGTCCTTGGCATGGTTAAAGGAAACAATGCCTCGTCCTGGTCGAAACTCGATTACTCGAACCGAGAGGCTATCGGCAAGTCTCTTCCTGATCTTCTTAAAGTTGCCGCAGGTATCGAAAAAGAGCGAGAACGAAGTCAGGAAGTTGCTCTCCAACGGCGAGAGGACGAGATCAAAGCAAATAGGCAACTCCGAGAGGCTAGGATCAAAGAATGTGATGACATCCTTGCTGGAAGACCTAACAAGAAAGGAAAGAAGCCAACTCAAGAGGAGAAGGATGCCGCTCTAAGACAAAGGGTTGAGTATCAGTACAACGTAACCCCTGATGCTAGAAGAGAGTTAGAAACTGCCAAGACTCAAGCCGAGGCTGATGCTATTGTGCGTAAGCACAAGCTCATATCCCTCAACGAAATTGAGGATAGAACGAAATACCAGGCTTTGTATGCCAACCCTTCACAAACGAGAAACCCCTACACGGGAAGCGTAGAAAGAGACTATGCCGCTTACATGAATCTTTCGATTCCGATCTTGTCATCTGAAATAGATAAGACGGTGACGGCGATTCAGAAGGACAAGACTAACGGTCTTAACTACAGCGACAAGTTAAAGAGGTTGGCTAACGGCGTCTCCATTGCGTTGAGAGATGCAAGACAAGACTTCATAAACGGCGGAGCGTACGACATCTCTCCTCAGGCTTGGACTCAGATGGAGCTCACGTCTCTGAGTAAACTGTTCACCTCTACAAGGCTTCCTCCTGAAGACATTAAGCAAGTCGTCAATATGGTCTTCGATAATATTGGAGAGCCTATTGCCG
>ERZ833822.2254-NODE-2254-length-12507-cov-2.598057_pt1 | contig 12507 bp, 10 predicted proteins | sample MGYA00519913_ERZ833822 | MGnify/ENA primary metagenome ERZ833822 (study PRJEB31850, sample SAMEA3708746) | human gut metagenome | biome: human gut; feature: human-associated habitat; material: faeces | place: China | collected 2014 ... | reverse complement strand
TTTTCCTTACCGCGAACTGCGCATCCTCGCGGAGCGTTTTTGTGTAATAGGAACGAAGTTTCCTATTACGCAAAAAACACCACGCGGGCTGAACTCATTATATCAGCCCGCGCGGTGTCTGGCAACTTGCGGTTTCTATTTCAAATATCCTGTTACTCTCTGTGCATGGAGATGGTGTTCATCTCGTAATGCTCAATGTTCTCATGAATTCCACGGTCATCTGCCTGGGAAATCAGAGTGTCACGGTTCTTCTTGGAAGAGATCTGGTCATTGAACGCACTCGGTCCGCCGACACAGCCGCCCTCGCATGCCATACCCTCGATGAAATCCTCCGGCAGTCTGGCTGCTTTCAGAAGAAGCAGTGCTTTCTTACACTCGGCAGCTCCGTTTGCCACGCATACCTTTGCATCGATCTCATCCTCAGACTCTTTCAGACTCTGAAGAACAGCTGCGGTTACACCGCCGGAATTTGCAAAACGCTTACCGAAGGTGGATGCGATCTGATCATCGTTTGCAGCCGGCTGCAGTACGACGCTCTTCGCTTTCATGATCGCACGGATCTCACTGTAGGTCAGTACATAGTCTGCATTGCCCGGAATCTGCTGATCCACAACCTCAGACTTCTTTGCGATACACGGTCCGATAAATACCGTGATGGCTTCCGGATCTCTTGCCTTGATGAGGCGGGAAACCGCACACATCGGAGATACCGTCGTCGATACACAGTCTGCCAGATCCGGATAGTGCAGGCGTACCATATTTACGAATGCCGGACAGCAGGAGGTAACTTTCTTCTCGCCCGCCTTGTAAGCTTCCGCCCACTCCTCGGACTCGTAAGCCGCCGTCATATCACCGCCGAGACCTACGTCGAAGAAATCGGTAAACCCGAGTTCTTTCATCGCATTCTTCCAGCTTGCCATCGTGATGTCATCCCCGAACTGTCCCTCGGTCGCCGGTGCAGCCATCGCATAGACATGCTTACCCTCGCGCAGTGCGTTGATTACATCTACGATAAAGCTCTTGGAGCCGATCGCTCCGAACGGACAGCTGTGGATACATTTACCGCAGCGGATACATTTCTTCTTATCGATGACGGAGATCCCGTGCTCATCGTATGTAATCGCGTTGACCGGACAGCTGAACTTACACGGTCTCTTCAGATGTGCGATTGCATTGTACGGACAGGCCTGCGCACATCTTCCACATTCTTTACATTTTGCAGGATCGATGTGGGAGCGGGTTCTTCCCGGCTCAATCGCACCGAATTTGCAGGCATTGATACAAGCCTTTCCAAGACAGTTCTGGCAGTTCTCCGTTACAATATAACTGGAAATCGGACAGTCCTCACATGCAGAACTGATGACCTGAATCACATTGCCATCATCAGTCAGACCTGGCGCTTTGCCCTCCGCCAGACGGACTCTCTGTCTGATAATCTCTCTTTCTTTATAAATACAGCAGCGAAACTGCGGTGTCGGACCTGGGATCAGGCTCATTGCGATATTGTCTCTCTTCTCGTCAAGCTCACCGGCAAATGCCAGCTTTGCCACTTCATAGAGTACGTCGTGTTTGATTTTGATCACATTTTCATCAGCATACATCGTGTTTTACCTCGCCCTTTTCTATTCGTTAATTTTTTAACCATCTTAGACATTATATATTATCTGTATGGAATTGCAAGAGAAACGCATGTATTTCTTTGCGTACATGATGTATACTGTCAAATTGTAAAAAATCCGACTGCTGTTTTGTGCAATATTTTCCCGGGAAGCCCACTGTACTGTTACTTTGGTACCTGTTCCATCAGGAACGACCGCATCTGCTCCTCTTCCCAGATCACGGGAACGGGGTAGTTCGGATTGCCCTCTTTGAGCGCGCGCGCCGCAAGTTCCGGCACGTCCTCCTTGCGCAGCATGACAAGCTGCTCCGGGATGCCCATGCTCCGGTTCATCCGGCGGATTCTCTCGATAAACGCCTCCGCCAGCACGGCATCCGTCTCCTTGCTGTTTCCATCCTCCGCCCCGGATGCGCACACTTTCCTCTCCATTCCTGCTCCGGACATTCGTACATCCCTCTCCGACTCTGCTCCGGACATTCGCTCTTCCCTCTCCGGCTTACCCCCGGACACACGCATTTTCCTCTCCAGCCTGGCCAGCGGCTCATACACGGCACTCCCGTATGCCGCAAGCACCTTCGGCAGCAGAATCGCATTCGCTTCCCCGTGCGGGACATGGTAGAGTCCGCCGATCCCATGTGCAATCGCATGCACGTACCCGACATAGGCATTGGTAAACGCGATCCCCGCCTCGTAGGAACCGATCAGCATATTCATCCGCGCCGCCTTGTTCGCAGGCTCGCGGTAAGCCGTCAGCAGATTGGCACCAATCAGGCTCACCGCCTTCATGGCATGCGCTTTCATCTTCGGGGAACAGAACCGGTTGCAGTACGCCTCCACCGCGTGCGTCATCGCATCCATCCCACTATAGGCGGTCATATCCGGCGGCAGGGAACAGCTAAGTCCCGGATCGAGAAATGCGTAGCGCGGTATGAGACAGTAATCCATGACGGCATGCTTATAGTGGCATGTCTCGTCCGTGATGACAGCCGCCAGCGTCACCTCCGAACCGGTTCCCGCCGTCGTCGGCACTGCAAGAAGGAGTGGCAGCTTTTTGTGAATCTTGAGCATCCCGCTCATTTTTCCGACTGGGAGATCTCTCTTTACAGCGCGCGCTCCCGCGACCTTGGCGCAGTCTATGACAGAGCCGCCTCCGATGGCAAGGATCGCCTCACAGCCGGATACCAAAAAACATTCCGCTGCCGCATCCACCTCCGCCACGGTCGGATCAGGCGATACACCTGTGTATAACACCGTCCGGATGCCGGCATCCTCACACTGCGCCAGAAGCGGCGCGATCGTCCCGCGCCGGATCGTTCCCGGCGTGGTGATGACCTGCACCCCTTTTATCCCGTGTGTTTTCAATAATTCCGGTATCCTGGTGATACACCCGTCCCCCTGCACCAGCGTCTGTCTTCCCGCAGGAAACAGGGAAAGCATCCCCGCGCAGAGCGCCTGATAGACGCGGTATATGGCATGTTTTCCGTTCATCTTATTCCTCCTGCCCTTATGCTTCCCCATCTTTCTGCAGGGCATACTTTTTCACATAATGATGATGCTGGATCGCCACATTGACCGGAGAGAGCGTTGCCGACGCGCCCGTCGCGCGCACATGCAGACAGCAGACCGCCGCCTTTGCCACAAGCGCCTTTAACGCTTCCACATCATCCGCCGTTCCCGCGGATACCACAACGCCGACCCGCGGCACAAGCACCGCGCCGTATTTTCTTAAGAGTCCGAGCATGTCCCTGCGCACATGCAGGCAGCACGGAATCTTCCTGCCGATCATCTGTGCCATATCATCCACCTGTGCCGGGATTCCCCGCCCGCTCGCCGCGCAGAGAAGGACTGCCGGCGTATCGCAGATTCCCACATAATGAAAATGCTTCTGTAAGACGTGAAACAGCTTTTCCTGGCGCTTCTGGTCTTTTCTCGGCTTCTTTTTCGGCTGTCCCAAAATGCTCCTCTTACAGATCTCCTCTAAGAGCATGGCGCGGGAAAACGCCTCCTCCCTGTCCTTTCCGCAGATCAGCACGCCGTGGTGCACCATAAAGACCACCTTTGCTCCTGACTGCATGGCATCGTAGACCGCCCCTGCAAGCTTCTCCGTACTGGAAAGCCCGTATGCCGCTCTCGCGATCCCGCCGAGCTTCTCTGCCTCTTCCTCCGTCATGGCAAGCTGCTCAAAGCCGCAGAGCCCGATCGCCGTGGCATAGGTCTGATGGGTGTGAATGACATACCCCACCTCCGGGAATGTCTGATACGCCGCCAGATGCACACCCTTTTCGCTCGAAGGCTTATGCGCGCCGCAGCACACACCGTTTCTTATGTCCATCAGCACCAGATCCCGCGCCGTCATCGTCTCATAATCCAGCCCGCTCGGCGTGATAACAAAATGATTCTCGTCGATACGGCAGCTGATATTGCCCCAGGTTCTCGCCACCAGTCCCGCCTGCTGCAGCTTTTTTCCCTCCGCTGCGACAAGGCGTCTCGCCATCTGTTCTTCCATTCCAGTCTCCTCCGCTTCTGCCGGTGCCCGCTGTCACCCGGCTTTTTCTCTATTCTCTATTATCTTCCATCAGAAGCTGTTTTGCAACCGCATGTGAAACATTATATGTCCGAAGTCCCGTCTCATTTAATGCCTCTTCATTCGCCTCGCAGTACAGCTGATACCAGCCCTGCTTTCTGTAGTCCGCCGCACCGCTTTTTCCCGCATATTTTTCAATTGCCAGCGCCGCATCCGTCGAGAGCGTGTAAAGATAGCTGTAGTCCACCGTCTCCTCCCCGGACGCTTCCCACGAGGTATGCGTCAGATTGTAAGCGGCGATAAAATAATCCACATGCGAAAAGGAAAATACGAGATACACCGTTCCCACCAGAACAAATCCATACCGGAACAGCGGGAACTGCGGTTTTACAATCTTTGCGATCACGCCAGCCATCAAAAGTGCAATTACCGCCAGTGCCACCAGCACCGACACACGCAGAAACGTCAGTTGGTACGCCCGGATATAGAGAAGCATCCGGCAGGCGCTCGACGCCGTCATAATAAGCGTGCAGCCTGAAATGGCAAGGAGCAGCGCCTTCAATACTCTGTTCTCCTTAAAATAGCTCTGGATGGAAAGCACCGCCGCCAGATTCAGCACGCACACGAACAACAGCTGGAAAAAACCGCGTCTGGCGTACTCCGCATAAGTAACCCCCGCCGGGAGCTGCATGTTTCCGATAAAAAGATACACGATCTGGATTGCCGAAAACAGAAGATACAGCACGGCAATCGGCGCGGTAAACGCAATCGCTATCAGCGGTTCCGCCGTTTTTCCGGCGGAAGGCTTAATGTCTGCCGCATGCTTTTGTACATACCGCACACCGCAGTAGGAGGATAAGAATCCAAACACCAGCATGAGCAGAATCCGAAGCAGCTTTGCCGGGAACCGGAACACTCCCGCAAACCGTACGAGCAAATCTGCAAATACCATGTCCGCAGACATTAAAAGGAGCACAAGAACCATCAGACAGGGCACCGCCGCACAGATCCCGATGAGAACATACCAGCCCGCATGGCTCTCCCTTGTCTTTTTGCTGCGGTAAAATGCTCCGCCATCCGCAAACGGCTTCCCGATAAAGCAGACCGCCCCGCACACCGCCGCCACAATCTCCGCCAGATATTTTCCGAAATTCCATCCGGTATCCTGCGCGAAGTTGTGCAGAAGAATCCCCACAAGCAGCACGAAAATAATAAGATCATTCATCCAGCCGATCCATTCGTTTCCCGTCAGAACGGTAGAGATTCCAAGCAGTACAATCATCCCCAGCACAATGCCATTGTCCCGTCTCTCCTTTTCCCCGAACATCCGGAACACAAAACGTACATACCACACACTCGCCGCCACCCACAGCACCGACGCCAGTCCCATCACGTTTTCAAACAGGCATCCCGTGTATACAAGCGCATAGAGCAGGCTGGCGCCCGCCAGCTTCCCGAAAATCTTTGCCCCTTCCTGATTCTCTTCCTCCGGAATCATTTCCTTCGGATTCATTTCCCTACCGATCATGATCTCCTCCATCGCCGTTCTCCTCCCCTTCTTCCTCTACATACTCCAGAATATCTCCCGGCTGACACCCTAATGACCGGCAGATCTTATCAAGCGTATCCATCCGGATCGCCTTTGCCTTTCCGTTCTTTAAAATCGAAATATTTGCCATTGTAATGCCGACTTTTTCCGATAACTCGGTCACGCTCATTTTCCGCTTCGCCAACATGACATCTATATTGATCCTGATTGCCATTCTCTTCCTCATTTCCGGACGATCCGCTGCCGTCCTATATTGTCAGTTCCGCATCCTGCTTCATCTCGTATGACTTGTAGATCAGATGGGACAGCGCCGCCGCAAGCACCGCGATCACCACATTGATAAAAATGAGCAGAATCATAAAAATCAGAAATGCCGGTCCAAGCGCCCGCTTTGCCGCGAGGAACAGAATTCCTGCAAACCAGACCACCGCCAGCACAAACGCCAGCCTGCTGATTACCACAAACGACCTTGCATTCTCGCTGGAAAAAGAATTGTCGCGTCCGATCTGCACGCAGACCTTCCAGAACTGATAGAGAATCGCATAGCAGAACACTGCAATGCCCCACCCGTAGAGAATCCCCGGAATGCGGAGCGCTGCGTAGTCCGGATATGTCACCGCCATGTCCCATGCCAGATACGGCACCACCAGCCCGAAAAACAACAGTCCCATCCCTGCAATCGAAAGTGTGATCCCCTTTAACCAACCTGCCACCTGTTTCTGACTCATAATTACCTCTTTTCCGCAATCTTGCTGCTGTATTTTTCTCACAGCTTTATTATATCCATGTTTTTCCATTTTGCAATATATTTTTATCGTTTTTCGATAAATTCATATCGTTTTAAGGAAATCTTAAGAAACAAAAAGAGCACCGATCTCTCGGTACTCTCCAGTGGAAGCAACGGGGCTCGAACCCGTGACCTCTCGCGTGTGAGGCGAACGCTCATCCCGGCTGAGCTATGCTTCCATATCTGCTATTATAGTCCTTTCGCAGAAAAATACAACCTCAATTTAAAAATTCCTCTTTCTCGAGCAAAAGCCGCATGGCCCACGGCGGCACCGCCGCTTCGTCATAGTCCTCCAGAAACAGAAACGCAGTCCGGTAGTCCGGGCGCTTTGCCGGATACCGCCCCTTTCCGTCCGTAAAATAGAGCAGTCCCGCCAGCTCTTTTAATTCTCCCTGTTCCAGAAGATCATTAACATAGGAAAACGCCGGGCGAAAATCCGTGCCGCCCCCGCCAAGGAGTGTAAAGTTCTTAAGAAACACCTCCATCTCCTGCTCACCCGTGATCTTTGCATCGCTTCGCACCGCATTGTCGCTCTGTAAAACCCGGATCACGGAACGCGCAAAGAAACTGTCGCTCTGGTGCAGGATGTTTGCCGTCTCGCGCAAAAACTGTTCGACCAGTTCACCGCTGGTGGAATAGCTGGTGTCAATCACGATCACAAACTCGCGGATCTTCTTTACCTCCCTGCTCTCAAGCGGCTCGATGAGCGGCAGATTCCCGTATACCGAAAGTCCGTACGTGTAATAACTCAGATCAAATTCCTCCGGGTCGGCATGCAGTTCCTCGTGCAGCACGGCAAATTTCTGCAGGAAATCCCGGTAGCTTCGTCTGCTTTTCCCCGCCGCAAGCTGCGCCGCCAAAAGGTCTTCACCGTCCTTGGGCTTCTCTCCCCGCCGCTCCTGCTCCATGCGGGTCTGCCTGGCGATCTGATTCCACTTTTTCTGATTGTCCGCCGCAGCCGCACACTTTGCCGCATCGTCCTCCCGCTTCGGCCAATATTTGTGACTGTCCGTGTAAAATTCGCGCGCTAACGCCTGCCATTCCTCACAGACCGGCATTCCCTCCGCCGGCAGCGGGAAATAGCGCTCCCACAAAAGATCGTAGACGACGGCAGCCGACACGCCCTTCTTTTGCTCCCGCAGTTCTTCGTACAGCTTCTGGCGCGTCCAGCTTAAGATCCGTTTCGTACATTTTTTTCCCAGACCGTCAATCGTATATTCCACAGCAACATCACAGGCGAGATTCCACAGCCGCCTGTCGCGGTTCCCCGCAATCCACGGATGGGAGAAAATACAGTGCAGCACTGTGTGAAGATAGGCACGGTTTAGGTACGGTGCATTTTTCTCAAACACACGCAGTATCTGCTCTGTGGAGTAGAACAGATGTCCCCCGTCCGTGGCAAAGCTCTGCAGCGACGCATCCGCCTGCGGCACAAGCGCCGAGAATGCGACGTCCAGATACCGCAATTCCAGGTACAGTTCGTTGCGCACATAAGAAAGTATCTTTTCCGCCATCTGCACTTCCCATTCTTCCTGTGTCTGTATATGTCCCATGTCCTCTCTCCTCTTCCGGTTTCTTTTTCAGAATACCCTGCATCCGCACGTACTTTTCCGTGTAAAAACAATCTTAAAAATCGTCAAACGAATAGCGCTCGTCCGGTGTTTTCTCCGCGAAATACTGCTGCATCAGATGAAGCAGCGCCGCCGCTCCCTCCGCCCAGTCCGCTTCCCCCGCACGCATGGCGCACGCCGCCACGTCCTCCCGCGTCAGAAACTTCCGGCTGCAGCAATCTTCCGCCAGTTCCAGATCCCGGTCATCCGTGATGCGGCGGATGAGATAACCGCTGTGCGCCTTCAGATACTCCTCGTAGAGTCCGCGCGACGCCTCCGAAAGTTCCGCCGCATAGCGCACGCGGTCGAGTGCCAGCCGTCCCAGCGTTGCCTCCGATTCATCCACACACGCCTGCGGGAAAATCTTATCGTACTGTGCAAAATCGAGCACGTCCTCGCGGAAGCTCTGTCTCGCCCGGAATCCCTCCCCCACAATATTTCTGCCGAAAATATGTGCCGGCGCGATCTCGTCATAGCTCTCATAATATTCCGGAAACAGCAGCTTCGCCCACACGCCGTTTTCGCCGCTTAAGGTCACTTCCAGATCCGACGAAAGCTGTGCCAGCAAAAGCCTGAGCCCCGTCTTTTGCCCGGGGTCCGCATGCAGTAACAGCCGCGACAGGCTCCGGCAGTTCATAAATGCATCGCTCCCCAGCGTGTCTATCCCGCTTCCAAGCTCCAGTTCCGCCAGCTCCGTGGCATTATAAAAAGCAAAGTTTCCGATCTTTTTTATGCCCTCCGGCAGCGTCACGCGCGTTATGTATGCCCCCGCCAGTTCCGCAAGCGCATCGTCTGTCTCCGGTGCGCCGTCTGTCTCCGGCTCCGCCTGCATCTCCCCGTCCGGCGCTGTCTCCGGTGCGCCGTCTGCTCCCGGCTCCGCCTGCACATAACTGCACCGGCATTCTGCCGGGAGATGCGCCTGCGCCGCAAAGCAGTAGTCCCCGATCTCCGTAATCGCTCTTCCCTCTATCTCTGCCGGGAAACGCGGCTCCGGCGTCTCGCCAAACGCCCGAAGCAGCCGCGCGTCTCCCTCATTTGTCAGCTCCCAGTATAACTTATAGTTCATCTTCTGCTCCTAATGTAAACTCTACGCTCCATTATACGAAAGGCGTTTTTCTCTGTCAAATCTGCGTCATTCCGCCCAGCAGAATTCCGGTGTTGTCCCGGTAGATACCCGCGAAATCCGACATGGGAAGCGGATTTTCTCCCATCCCGGTCTCGATCGTGTAGCCCGGTCTGTCGTATTCCTGGATAAACCAGTCCTTATACCCGGCATATCCCGACTGCGTGGGCGTCTGCTCCACGGTATAGCCGCTGACACGCCCAAAATACTGCGCAATCTCGTAGGAGCGCGCCGGTTCATAGTCCAGATACTTCCAGTAGATGACCTCCCCCTGCGTGTGATACGCAAGGATCAGCCTGAAATCATGTGATCTGGTAAACGCGTACACCGCCTCGCTCTCGGGCGCCGTCAGGGGTACCTCTCCCACATAATCTCTGGGCGCCGGCTTCGTGTACCCCTGCGCATATTTAATTCTCTTTGCGTTTTCCCAGCCTGCCGGAAACTGTAGATTTAAATCTATGCCCTCGATATTCGCCTTCCATCCGGCCGGAAACGGAATTGCCGGATAATCCGATGCAATCTGCTGCGCCCGCCGGTAATACCCGCCGTCCGTAAGCAGCCCGTTCACCAGATCCACCCCGTCGGGATTGACGAGCGGCACAAGGAAAAGCCGGTACTCCTCAAACAGTTCCGCCGCCGGCACGCCGTAGAGCGCCGTTCCTTTTTCGTACGCCTGCGCATATTCCTCCGCAAATTTGAGCAGAACCGGCGTTGTGATGCTCTCATTTGCATGAAAAGATGCGTTGTAGAATACCTCTTTCTCCCCGTTTCCGATCTCCAGATACGAAATCGACTTTCCCATCACACTTTTGCCGATCTCCCCGCTCTTTAAAAACGGGTAGCGCGCCAAAAGCCCGTCAATCACTGCCGCTGTGAGCAGCGACGTATAAGGCACCTCCACCGACGTTACCGGGTCTTCAAAAAGGATCCGGTTCTCTCCCTCCTCCGTGGCGTATCCTCTCAGATACGGCAGCAGCTTTTCCCAGACAGATCGATCCACCACGCATATGCGGTCCGGCGTGCGGTCGGTCTGCAAAAAATCAGCGAGCGCCCGGCAGGTGTTCGTTCCAAAGATGCCGTCCACCAAAAGCGGATACCCCGCGCGCTTTAACGCCAGCTGCATGTAAGATACCAGGATTCCCCGGTCTCCCTGATACAGATTTTTCAAATTCTCCTTCTTTCCGGCACGAGAAACTCCTCCCCTGCCATACTCCTTCTTCTTATTTTATGCAGACACGCAGCCATTTAGCTGTCACTTTTCCACAGACGCAAAACGGACATGGGTGGAAAAACAGTCCGTGTCTTTCCCTCCATGTCCATTTTAAGATTGTTATAGGGCTCTCCGCCTCCGGTTAGCAGGCTTCGATCTCCTTGATACTGCATTCGTTGCCGGTCACAAGATACGTTTCATAGCTTCCACAATGCGGGCACTGTCTTCCGTAAGTAACCGTCTCATAGGTCTTCTGACAGTCCTCACAGATTGTGACCGCCGGAAGGGACTCAATTTTCATCTCGCACTCTGCGATCAGCGGATTCTTTTTGCGGTAAAATTCCCAGCACTCCGTCAGATATTCCGGCACAATACCGCTGACCTCACCGATGTCCAACGTGACAGATCCTATTTTTTTTAATTCGTTCTCCGCTGCAACCTGATCCAGCGTCTTTGCGATATGAACAATAATTCCCAGTTCGTGCATATGACTCCTCTTAATTCTTGTTGCGATTGATCGCAAACTGACGCTTTAACGCATACGGTGCAATTGCTTTCAGTTTGTCCTCAGACTTCCACATACGGCTTGCATCCGGCAGATCACGTGTCAGATGGATCGCATCAAACTCACACTTCGTCGTACAGATTCCACAGCCGATACACTTATTCTCATCCACAACCGAAGCTCCGCAGCCGAGGCAGCGCTTTGCCTCTGTCTTGATCTGCTCCTCGGTGAGTGTGCAGCGCAAGTCGCGGAATGTCTCCTTTGCCACGCCGGCTTTTGTGCCCGGAATCTGGCGTTTTGCGTTGTCAAATGTCTCCACGTCGATGTTGTTCTTATCCAGCTCGATGAACTCTCTGCGGTTACGTCCGAGTGTTAAGCTCTGTCCCGGATTGACAAAACGATGCATGGATACAAATCCTTCTTTTCCTGCTGCAATGGCATCGATGGCAAAACGCGGTCCTGTGTATACATCACCGCCGACAAAGATATCCGGCTCTGCGGTCTGATAGGTTACCGGGTCAGCGATAGCTCCGCCGTTCGGTCTGATCTCCACTTTTGTTCCCTTTAACAGATCTCCCCAGACGATGGACTGTCCGATGGAAAGCAGCACGTTCTCGCACTCAACGGTCATCAGATCATTCTCATCATACTGCGGGTTGAAACGTCCGTCCGCATCCTTGACGGAGAGACACTTCTTGAAGACGATTGCCTTCACTTTTCCGTTCTCTGTCAGAATCTCCTTCGGACCCCAGGAATTGTTTACGGAAATGCCCTCTTCCTCAGCCTCTGCCACTTCATCCTTTGCCGCCGGCATGATGTCGCGGGACTCCAGACAGAACATGGAAACCTCACCGGAACCTGCGCGCAGCGCTGCTCTTGCCACATCGACTGCCACGTTACCGCCGCCGACAACGACGGTTCTTCCGGAAAGCTTTGTGCTCTCATCCAGGTTCACGCTTCTTAAGAATTCCACACCGGTCTTCACGCCATCAGCGTCCTCGCCCGGAACTCCGGCCTTGCGTCCGCCCTGTGCACCGATTGCCACGTAGAATGCCTTAAAGCCCTCCTCGCGGAGCTGCTGGATCGTCACGTCTTTTCCTACCTCTACGCCGCACTTGAAGGTAACGCCCATCTGGCGGAGAACCTCGATCTCTGCGTCAATGATATTTTTCTCCAGACGGAACGACGGAATACCGTTTAACAGCATACCGCCCGGACGAGACTCTTTCTCGAATACCGTTACCGGATAACCCATCTTTCTGCAGTAGAACGCTGCGGAAAGACCAGCCGGGCCGCCGCCGACAATCGCAATCTTCTGCGGCAGATCCACGCCGGTTCCAAGATGGTTGACAATCTCCGGGATATAGCGCTTATCCGCATGCATCTCCTGCTCTGCGATGAATTTCTTGATCTCATCGATGGCTACCGCCTGATCGATCGTTCCTCTGGTACATGCATCCTCACAGCGGCGGTTACAGATAGAACCACAGACTGCCGGGAACGGATTCTCGTTCTTGATCAGCTTTAAGGCATCCATGTATCTGCCTTCCGCTGCCATCTTCACATAACCCTGTACTGGAA
>ERZ833822.2248-NODE-2248-length-12519-cov-9.337532_pt1 | contig 12519 bp, 9 predicted proteins | sample MGYA00519913_ERZ833822 | MGnify/ENA primary metagenome ERZ833822 (study PRJEB31850, sample SAMEA3708746) | human gut metagenome | biome: human gut; feature: human-associated habitat; material: faeces | place: China | collected 2014 ... | reverse complement strand
AATAAGCAAACGGGTCTCACGCACCTTCATGTATATACTTTTGTTATATATCGAATGGAGCGTGGGACTGTTGCTTGTATACTCATAACGGCTTGCCGAAGCCTCAGGAAAATACATGGCAACAGTTCTCACGCTTTTCATGAACCTTTGGAGGCATATTAGGATGGACGCATATACAAGAACCTTAAGATTCAATCACAACCCTCTGAACCTCATCCTCGGAGCAGAGAAAAAGAAGGGGCTACGCATCGGTTATATGGAAGCCGGACTGCAAGGCTTCTATCTCAACTCCATGGAGACCGGAATCCATCCGCAAAAGCTATCCAAACTGCTAACAGAGGAGTTTCACTGCACCGATAATGAGTCCGCCACCGGACTATTCCAGTTCCTTATCAACGAAGGCGACAGAGTCTCCTACCAGATTATGCTCCCCTATTTACTCTCTACAGAGAACATCAACGAGTTCGAAAACATCATTCAAAAGCGTTTTTTCGGAGTGGAACGCTTTATCCGTCAAGGAAAGAATCTATACAAATTTGTGAAATATACAGAGGAAAGAAGGGACCCTATTATATGGATAAATGACTTGGAAAAAGGCATTATCGGATGGGATATGGGACTGCTTGTGAGCCTGGCGCGCGCCTCCCAAGCATGTGGTCACATCACCAAAGAGAAAGCCTGGGACTACATAGAGCAAGCCGCCAAATTATGTTCTTTAGATCTTCATACAGCGGAAGAAATAGACAAGAGTTTCCTTTTAGGAAAAGCGATGAAATCGGAAAAGATAGAAGATTGGGACCGGTTATTATTGTGCTATTCACTTCTGGCAAAATACCGGAAGTAACTATTTTTCGCGATCTACTACGTAATCCAGATAAGCCCGGAGAGCTGCACAGATATCGGAATCCGGCAAAGAAGCCAATAGATTGAAGGCTTTTTGCTTATAGACATTCATAGTCTGAACCGCATATTCAATACCTCCGTTTTCTTTAATAAACGAAATCAAATGAGCTATTTCATCGAGAGTAGCCGTACCCTCCTTTACTTTGATTGCAATTTCTTGCGCTTCCTCGTTTTTCGTCGTATTCAGCACATACAAAGCGGGTAATGTCAGTTTACCTTCAAGCATATCATTACCCGTAGGTTTACCGATCTCCTTATTATCAAAGTAATCGAAAATATCATCCTTTATCTGGAAACAGATACCAATATATTCGCCCAGCAAACGGGCAAGTTCAGCTTCCCCCTCACCCACACCTACCGAGAAAGCGGCAGCCTTTGTGCAGGCAGCAAAAAGAGCAGCAGTTTTCTTGCGGATTACATCAAAATAGACTTCCTCGGAAAAACTGTGATTACTTACATTTGAAAGCTGAAGCAACTCACCGTCAGCAAGATCCTGTCCAAGAGTGGACACCAGCTGAATAATACGATGACTGTTTGTCAGTTCGGCGTGTACAAGGCTGGTTGCCAATAAATAGTCACCCGTCAGCACCGCTACTTTATTATTAAAGATAGCATTTACCGAGAGCTGTCCACGACGTTCGGAACTTTCATCCACTACGTCATCATGTACCAGGCTGGCCGTATGAAGGAGTTCCAGTGAAACAGCCGCATGAAGAGTGGAAGGACATATAGCTCCATAAAGACGTGCCACGAGTAAAACAAGAATAGGCCGCATCATCTTACCATTCCTCTGCCGTATGTGAGATACGACGCTATCGAGCAATGCATTTGAACTGGAGAGAGAACTATCAAAAAGTTCTTTGAAGTCGCCCAGTTCCGCTTCAATCGGAGTTCTGATAAGTGAGATACTGTCCATTTATTACACAATTTGAGCACAAAAGTAATAATAAAACGCTTAATACCGTATTTTTTTGTACTTTTACCATGAAAAATTAATTAAATCTATGGATTCAGGTAATAAATTATTTCTTTTAGACGCTTATGCATTGATATATCGGGCGTATTATGCCTTTATTAAGAACCCAAGAATCAATTCCAAAGGATTCAACACTTCAGCCATACTGGGTTTTGTGAACACCCTCGAAGAAGTACTGAAAAAAGAGAATCCCACTCATATAGGAGTAGCCTTCGACCCCGCAGGTCCCACCTTCCGCCACGAAGCTTTTGAACAATATAAAGCACAACGCGAAGAAACTCCGGAGGCAATCCGTCTTTCCGTACCTATTATAAAGGATATTATACGCGCCTACCGCATCCCTATTCTGGAAGTGGCAGGCTATGAAGCCGATGATGTGATAGGTACACTCGCTACCGAAGCCGGTCGCCAGGGTATCACTACCTATATGATGACTCCCGACAAAGATTACGGGCAGCTGGTAAGTGACAAAGTATTTATGTATCGCCCCAAACACACAGGAGGTTTCGAAGTGATGGGCGTGGAGGAAGTGAAAGCCAAGTTTGACATTCAGTCTCCGGCACAGGTGATCGATATGCTCGGACTGATGGGCGACTCTTCAGATAACATTCCCGGATGTCCGGGAGTAGGAGAAAAGACTGCTCAAAAACTGATCTCCGAATTCGGAAGCATCGAGAACCTATTGGAACATACCGACCAACTGAAAGGAGCATTGAAAACAAAAGTGGAAACCAATCGGGAAATGATTACGTTCTCGAAATTTCTCGCCACCATTAAAATCGATGTCCCTATCCAACTTGAGATGGACGCTCTTGTCCGCGAAGAAGCAGACGAGAATTCACTCCGCAGCATTTTCGAGGAATTGGAATTTAGAACACTCATCGACCGGGTGCTCAAAAAAGATATTTCCGGAAACGGAATAACCTCTGCCACCGGAAACAAAGTTGCTACTGGAAAAAGTGCCCCCTCTCCTCTTCCACTTTTTCCCGAAGAAGAAGGCGGAATGCAAGGCGATTTATTTGCGAATTTCACGCCCGATGAACCGGGTGAAGCAAAAAAATCGAACCTAGAGACGTTAGAATCGCTCACTTACAACTATCAACTCATTGATACAGAAGAGAAAAGGCGGAAAATTATTCAAAAGTTACTTACATCGAAAATTCTCTCGTTAGATACGGAAACCACCGGAACCGAACCAATGGATGCCGAATTAGTCGGAATGAGCTTTTCGATTGCAGAGAATGAAGCTTTTTATGTTCCCGTACCATCGGACCAAGACAAAGCGTTAAAAATCGTAAATGAGTTCCGTCCGGTCTTCGAAAATGAGAATTCGTTAAAAGTCGGACAGAATATCAAGTACGATATGATCGTTCTTCAAAATTATGGTGCAGTAGTAAAAGGTCCGCTTTTCGATACGATGATCGCTCACTATGTTCTTCAACCGGAACTTCGTCATGGTATGGATTACCTGGCAGAAATTTATCTGCATTATCAGACCATCCATATTGACGAACTGATAGGCCCCAAAGGAAAGAATCAGAAGAACATGCGCGACCTTGACCCGAAAGATGTATATCTGTACGCTTGCGAAGATGCGGACATCACTCTGAAACTGAAAAACGTATTGGAGAAAGAGCTGAAAGAGAATGACGCCGAACGTTTATTCTATGATATAGAAATGCCTCTTGTTCCGGTATTAGTCAATATCGAACGGAACGGAGTATTACTGGACACGGAAGCACTGCAACAATCATCCGCTCATTTCACCGCCCAGATGGAGCAAATCGAAAAAGAGATTTACGAACTGGCTGGTGAGACCTTCAACATCGCTTCACCCAAGCAAGTCGGGGAAGTCTTGTTTGACAAACTGAAGATTATAGAAAAAGCGAAAAAGACCAAGACCGGGCAGTATGTCACCTCGGAAGAAGTGCTCGAAAGCCTCCGGCATAAACATCCTGTGGTAGAAAAGATTCTGGAACATCGCGGACTGAAAAAGCTATTGGGCACGTATATCGATGCGCTTCCCCTACTTATCAACCCACGCACAGGAAGGGTGCATACCTCTTTCAACCAGACTGTAACCGCTACGGGACGCCTTAGTTCAAGTAACCCGAACTTACAGAATATCCCTATCCGCGACGAGAATGGAAAAGAAATCCGTAAAGCATTCATCCCCGATGAAGGCTGCCTCTTCTTCTCTGCCGACTATTCGCAGATCGAATTGCGTATTATGGCACACCTTAGCGAGGATAAGAATATGATCGACGCTTTCCTTAGCAATCACGATATTCATGCTGCCACCGCTGCCAAAATCTATAAAATTGATCTGAAAGATGTAGGTTCCGATATGCGCCGTAAAGCCAAGACTGCCAATTTCGGTATCATCTATGGCATATCCGTATTTGGTCTTGCCGAACGGATGAATGTAGACCGCAAAGAAGCCAAAGAACTAATCGACGGTTACTTTGAAACTTATCCGGGAGTGAAAGCCTATATGGACAAAAGTATTCAGGTGGCCCAGGAAAAAGGTTATGTGGAAACAATTTTCCACCGGAAACGCTTCTTGCCGGACATCAACTCCCGCAATGCCGTTGTACGCGGGTATGCGGAACGAAATGCCATCAACGCCCCTATCCAGGGAAGTGCGGCAGATATTATAAAAGTAGCAATGGCACGTATCTATCAACGGTTCCAGGCCGAAGGAATACAAGCCAAAATGATCCTACAAGTACATGACGAATTAAACTTCAGTGTTCCCGTCAATGAAAAAGAGCGCGTAGAAGAAATTGTCATTGAAGAAATGGAGAAAGCATACCGCATGCACGTCCCCTTGAAAGCAGATTGCGGATGGGGCAAAAACTGGCTTGAGGCACATTAAACCATTAAGTGAATAAAGGCCACCTTAATAAGGAATTGCTATCTTTTAGATACTAATTGCGCAGAGTGACTCCACCTTATCCGGAGTTTCCGCTTACAAAATAGAAGCAAGTATAGGTAATAACATTATTTAACTCATTATCCAGAAAGCTAGAAAAAGGATTCCTTTTTCGACGAAGTGATTCATTCTATATCCGGCAGATTGACTGCCGGATATTTTTTTGTCACCAATCTTGGCAAAAAGCAACTCATCTCCCGCCCCACCTATTGACATTTTGACAATATTTCATCTTCTAAAATACATAAATACCAAATTAATATGTAGATTTGCAGTGTAAAACCAATGCATTTGATAGACAAATGAAAGTATAACTCAAAAATTTAAATAGCCATGAAAGCAAAAGTATCTTTAAAAATGTTCGTTTTATCTGCAGCTCTTCTTGTTGTATCGCTTGCTACTTCTGCACGTAGCTACGACAATCAATTGATTTATAATCCAATCGAAGAGAATGGTATGACAGTGGGACAGACCGTTTACAAAATGGACGGAAACACACTTGCCAACTACATGAAGTACAACTACAAGTACGATGACAATAAACGTATGATTGAAAGCGAAGCCTTAAAGTGGAATAGCAGCAAGGACGAATGGGAAAAAGACCTACGCATCAACTATATGTATGAAGGCAAGACCGTTACTACCAATTATTATAAATGGAACGCTAAAAAACAAGCCTACGTACTGGTACCAGAAATGACCGTTACGATGGATAATACAAATATGTAACATAAACTCTCTCTCATTCTAATATTCTAACAAAAAAGATACGCCGCTTCTGCTGAAGAAGTGGCGTATTGCAATTTATAAGGTCTACATTACAAAACAAAGAAACGCTCTTGCAGTTCTTTTAGAAAACTTCGGGAAATCATCAGATCATTCTTATCATGGAAAGGCGGATAAAGCTGGCAACACTTACCATCAATCATTGCCAGATAATTAACATTTACAATAGCCGATTGGCTAATCTGCACAAAAGCTTGTGAATAACTGATAATATCTTCTGCTTTTGTATTCCGTTTCAAATTCAGGCGAGTCTGATTGAACAAGACTACCTGCCATTGACGTTTGTCTTTCAGATATTCAAAAAAGCCGATTTCTTCCAGGCGTAAAAGCTTGAAACCCGTCACTGTGCTAATCATAAACATGCCCTGTTGTGGCATTAATGCACTGATAGAAGAGGCAAAAGAGGGCAAAAGAGGAAGCGAAGCAGAGGTCATCGCCTTCCGGTAACGCTCCATAATCACTTTCAGGTCTTCCGCTTCAAAAGGCTTTAACAGGAAGTCGAAAGCCGACTCACGCAATGCCTGAAGCAAGTATTTATCATAAGAGGTGTAAAACACCACCTTCATATCCCACAAAATATCCTCTCTAATTTCACTTAGCAGGTTAAGCCCCAATGTATCCGGAAGCTCCACATCGAGAAACAATAAATCCGGATGCAACTCCATAATCATCTTTTTACCCTTTGCACCATTCCCTGCAATTCCTTTTACTTCAAATTCACGATAGGGCTCTAACTCGCGGCGCAAAGCATCAATCGCTGTACGTTCATCGTCAACGATGACTACCTTATACTTTTCTTCTGTCTCCATCATAAATCATAAGAAAAACGAAACGGGATATATACCGACACTTGCGTACCGGTTTGTCCATCGCTTCTGTTGGTTATATCAAAACGTATTTTATCACTTTTATTCTTTGTATTCAGTAATTGGATGGTCTGATAAAGCACTTTCAGCCCTGTGCCAGTCCCCCGTGTGGCGGAAGCCACTTGCGGAAGATATCCGCGTCCGTTGTCAGTAATCGTCATGCGAATCCCATTTGTTTCACGGGAAACATATACACTTAGTTCCTTTTTTCCGTCCTTTCCCGCCAGTCCATGCTTAATCGCATTTTCTACCGGGATTTGTACAATCATAGAAGGAATCATAATGCGGGTTGCATCTAATCCGTCCTCCACTGTGACTGTCGCAACAAAATCTTCCCCCACACGCCCGCGCTCCAATTCGATGTATGTACGCACGAAATCCAGTTCATCTTGCAAGGATACACTCAACTTCTCGGTCAGTTCGAGGCTCCGACGAAGATACTTCACCAGCTCCATCAGATTATGTTTCACCTCTTCCGAGCCGTTAAACTGGTTGATTTCACGTCCCAATACATTAAAAGTGAAATGAGGAGAAATACGGCTCCGCAAGTTCTCCATGCGAACCCGGTTGATTTGCTGGAAGAAACGCTGACGAAGAAACTCCCTCTTTTTACGCATATACCAGACAACCACCACTACTCCCGCCACAAGCAGCAAGCAGACAAGCACCCAGATAAATACGCTCAATTTGAGCACCCTCATCTCTCCTGCCTGTCGCTGAATCTGCATTTCTTTACGAAGCACGATTGTATCTTGCCGGTAGCGCATATCCAGTTCGGCAACACGCATCTGTACTCGTTCGCTACGAATGGAATCATCCAGATGACAATCGCGTTTCAGATACTCATAGGCATGACGGTAATCACCAATCTGTTCAAAATAATGTTGTAGATACTGATTGCGTATAGTCAGCATATTGGCGTCAAGATGACCGACAGGAGCAGTCCGGGCAATCATTGTTTTCGCTTGAGCTATATTTCCTTTCTTCAATGCCAGTTCAATCATCTGGGTTTCGATGTAATGTACGGCCGAGTTATGCTGTATATCGGAGAAGAATCGATAACTCTCGTCCAGACAGACCTGTGCGGAGTCCAGTTTGTCAGTCAGCAGGTACAATTCTCCCAGGTTTACTTTGATAAAATTCTGTTCAAACACCATCTGCGGATAAGAAGAGACAAGCACATTGGCCCTGCGCATATACTTCAAAGCTTCCTGATAGTCTTTCCGGTAATAATAATGATTACCGCGATTGTTGAGATAAGTCCATCGTTCGCTCACGTTCATCTCATCGAAATACTGTCCGGCCAATTCATAGTAATGATTGGATAAATCGAAATCCCGCAGTTCCATATAGGTTTGCCCTAATCCGTAGTAGACAGGGAATTTCGCGTGCTCGGACAAGTTTAGCGAATCACAGAGAAACAGGGCACGACGATAATACGAAGCAGTGTGTGCCAAGTCACTGCGATGCAGGTAGGCATCAGCAGTATTGATACAAATATCCGGGAGCAGGTGCAGTTTTTTTCCTTTCAGACGATATTCGTAGGCTTTCTTATAGTCGGTAATTGCAGAATCAGGGCGGTTCAGTTGCATCCACACGTTGCCTTCGATATTATAAACATCGGATAATACATCATTCCATTGTGGAGATTGGAGAGATTCAGAAGATTGGGAAGCATTGCGGAAAAATTCCTTTACCCGGCGATTGTAATAGAGTATAGAATCAAAATCGGAAGAGACAAAGAATGTTTTCCCATAAAGGGCAAGCAAACGATAATAGACCTGGGAATCTTGCGCCTGTGTCAGTGCGTCAAGCACCTGTGAACGGGAATAATGCACATTGGAAAACAAAGAATCCTGTACACGAACTTCCAGAGAATCAACCAACACCTGTTCGCACGAAGAGTTATTGCGGTGTCTATCAGCATATCCGCAACTCAACAACATCAACAGCCCCAACAGTCCAAATAGTTTCATAGCAGTCTTCCGATTCATCAGTCCCCTTATTCATGTCATGTTTTGAATGTGACAAAAATACATTATTTATCCTGAATCCCAGCGAATTTTATTATTTTTTTTAATACCTTTGTGCCCATATAAATATGAGCAACTGACCTAATGAGTCCACTGAACTTCACCCACATTTTGACACAGGCAGTCGATGAGCTATCGGAAAGCGAATCTTATAAAGGACTGTTTCATCAGCACAAAGATGGCGAACCACTGCCCTCTGCTAAAGTCTTGTATGAAATTATTGAGCTTTCACGCTCCATTCTCTTCCCCGGATACTACGGAAATTCTACTATTAACAGCCGGACAATTAATTATCACATCGGCGTCAACATTGAAAAATTGTTTGACTTACTTTGTGAGCAGATCCTGGCCGGATTGTGTTTTAGCACTTCCATAGAGGGGAAATGCAACGTCTGCTCCGACTCGAAACGGGAAGAGGCAGCACGTCTTGCTGCTAAATTCATCAGTAAGCTACCTGCCATGAGAAGAATACTGGCAACCGATGTGGAAGCCGCCTATAACGGTGACCCGGCTGCCGAAAGCTATGGGGAGGTAATTTTTTGCTATCCGGCCATTAAAGCGATCAGCAATTACCGTATCGCGCATGAACTACTGGAACTGGGTGTTCCTTTGATTCCTCGCATCATCACGGAGATGGCGCATAGCGAAACGGGAATTGATATCCATCCGGCCGCAAAGATTGGCACTCACTTCACTATCGACCACGGTACGGGTGTCGTTATCGGTGCCACGAGTATTATCGGAAATAACGTCAAGCTATATCAGGGCGTCACACTGGGAGCCAAGAGTTTCCCGCTGGATGCCGACGGAAAACCAATCAAGGGAATCCCCCGCCATCCGATCCTGGAAGACAATGTGATTGTTTATTCCAACGCCACTATTTTGGGAAGAATCACCATCGGACGTGACGCAACCGTAGGCGGTAATATCTGGGTAACGGAGAATGTTCCTGCAGGAGCAAGAATCGTACAAACTAAAGCAAAAAAATAAAATCAAAAGAATCTATATGAGCGAACAATTCGAGATGATAGCCAAGACTTTCCAGGGACTGGAAGAGATACTTGCAGAAGAACTGACAGCATTAGGAGCCAACGACATTCAAATAGGACGCCGCATGGTTTCATTCACAGGAGATAAACGTATGATGTATAAGGCGAATTTTTGCCTTCGCACCGCCATCCGTATCCTGAAGCCAATTAAAAACTTTACAGCCAAAGATGCCGATGAGGTTTATAATCAAATACAGGCTATTCCATGGGAAGAATATCTCGATGTGAACAAGACGTTCGCTATCGATGCAGTAGTATTCAGCGATGAGTTCCGCCATTCGAAATTCGTTTCGTATAAGGTGAAAGATGCGATTGTGGATTATTTCCGTGATAAAACAGGAAAACGTCCGTCGGTACGTATCAACAATCCGGATGTACTTCTGAATATTCATATTGCACAGACTACCTGTACGTTGTCTTTGGACTCGTCCGGAGAATCACTTCACCGTCGCGGTTATCGCCAGGAAGCAGTAGAAGCCCCGTTAAATGAGGTATTGGCTGCCGGCATGATTCTAATGACCGGATGGCGCGGAGAATGTGATTTGATCGACCCGATGTGTGGTTCGGGTACTATCCCTGTTGAAGCGGCACTGATTGCTAAGAATATTGCTCCGGGAGTATTCCGTAAAGGGTTTGCTTTTGAGAAATGGGTAGATTTCGATGCGGATATGTTCGATGAGATTTACAATGATGACAGTCAGGAGCGCGAATTTGCTCATAAGATTTACGGATACGATAACAATCCGAAAGCTAATGAGATTGCGACTCACAATATAAAAGCTGCCGGTGTATCGAAAGACATCGTGTTGAAGCTGCAGCCGTTCCAGCAGTTTGAACAGCCGGCGGAAAAGTCCATGATTATCACCAATCCGCCTTATGGGGAACGTATTTCTACCAATAATCTGCTGGGACTGTACCAGATGATAGGCGAGCGTCTGAAACACGCTTTCACCGGAAACACGGCATGGGTGCTCTCTTATCGTGAAGAGTGCTTCGACCAGATAGGACTGAAACCGACTGCCAAAATACCTCTGTTCAACGGTGCACTGGAATGTGAATTCCGTAAATACGAGATTTTCGACGGTAAATACAAGGAATTCAAGAAACAGGAAGGTGAAAGTGAAGAGGGAGAAGACTCTAAAGAATCAGGCTTCAAACCGAAAGAAGGACGGGAGTTCAGACCAAGAGAATCACGTGAATTCAGACCGAGAGAACCCCGCAAACCAGGAGAATTCAGATCCAGAGATGACAAGCCAAGGGAATTCAGACCAAGAGACAGTAAACCCCGGGAGTTTGGTTCGAGAGAAGACAGGCCCAGAGGGGAATTCAAGCCAAGGGAATTCCGCAAGGATGGAGACAGGGAAAGAAAACCGTTTGACAGAGAACGTCGTCCGGGAGGAAACGGGGAGTTCAAGCCGAAAAGGGAGTTTAAACCGAGAAAGCGGGAAGAGGGAGAGTAAGTTGCTGAGAGACAGTTTGAGATCACAAAATGTGATCTCAAGTTAAAAGGTTAATAATAACTTATTGAAAGACAGTATAAAGTGCCAAATTGGCACCTTAAAAACATATATTTAGATGGACGATTTAGTCATCATAGAGAATAAGATATACGAAATCAGAGGACAGAAGGTGATGCTGGACTTTGACTTGGCGGAAATGTATGAGATAGAAACAAAGGTTTTGAAACAATCAGTACGACGAAATATAGAACGTTTTCCAGAAGATTTCATGTTCAGACTCACTGAACATGAAGGTAAGTTACTGATAGACAATATAAGGTCACAAAATGTGACCTTATCAAACGAATGGTTTCGTTACTCCCCTTTCGCCTTCACCGAACAAGGTGTCGCTATGCTTTCCGGTATCCTTAGAAGTCCCAAAGCCATCGAAGTCAACATCAATATCATGCGTGCCTTCGTACACATGCGGCAATATCTTCTCTCTCATGCCCCGAAGCAAGAGCTTGAAGAACTAAAAAAACGTATTGAATACCTGGAAGAAGACGTCACTTCCGACAGAGACAGTTACGAGAAACAGTTTGACGAACTCTTCTCTGCCTTTGCCAAGCTGAGTGCCGCCGTACAAGTGAAAAGTACACCAATGGGCAGAATAGAAGTGAAAGGTTTTAGAAAAGAGAATGACTAACAAAAGACTATGAACATGAAGATAATCAGTAAATGGATGGGAGTGGTATTATTGGCATCATCCGCTCTCTTCACAACGAACGTTATGGCACAAGATTTAAAGAAACCGACGCTGGAAGACCTGATCCCCGGCGGAGAAACCTATCGCTTTGCAAAAAGCCTGTACGGGCTGCAATGGTGGGGAGACACGTGCATCAAGCCCGAAATAGACTCTTTGTTTGCAGTGAACCCTAAAACAGGAAAGGAAACCCTACTCCTGACGCGTGAGAGAATCAACCAAGCACTGGAACAGGAAAAACTGGGTAAACTGAGTCATTTATATCAGGTGAGCCTGCCTTGGGCTGAAAAGACTCAGTTGCTTATCACCCTGCCCGGTAATTATATCGTTTACGACTGGAAAGCGGATAAAATCATCAGCAAACAAGCCTTGCCAGAAAAGGCAGCCAATGAGGATTATAATACCGTAAGCGGCCATATTGCTTACACTCTGAATAATAATCTTTATGTCAACGATCGCGCCGTAACCAACGAACCGGAAGGGATCGTATGCGGACAAAGCGTACACCGTAACGAGTTCGGCATCAGCAAAGGAACTTACTGGAGTCCGAAAGGTGACTTGCTCGCCTTCTATCGCATGGATGAAAGCATAGTAACACAATATCCGTTAGTGGACATCACCGCACGGGTGGGCGAATTGAACAATGTACGTTACCCGATGGCAGGTATGACGAGCCACAAAGTAACTGTAGGCATCTACAATCCCGAAACGCAGAAGACAATTTATCTGAATGCAGGTGATCCGACCGACCGTTACTTCACCAATATAA
>ERZ833822.2246-NODE-2246-length-12532-cov-4.508856_pt1 | contig 12532 bp, 10 predicted proteins | sample MGYA00519913_ERZ833822 | MGnify/ENA primary metagenome ERZ833822 (study PRJEB31850, sample SAMEA3708746) | human gut metagenome | biome: human gut; feature: human-associated habitat; material: faeces | place: China | collected 2014 ... | reverse complement strand
TCTACACCACGGTCAACTTCGAACAATACGCCGCCGAGGGCGGCGGCTCCTACACGGGCGGCATCAACCGGCTTCTGGGGCAGGCTCTCTGGAAACCCACATGGGAGGGCAAGACCTACCGCAAGGGCGGATTCGGCTCCTACCACATCGAATACGAATATTATCTGTCCGGCAAATCGGGCTTCTATCCGTGGACCCGGCAGGCCATCAACGCCGTACATCGGTCCGAGAACGAAGAAGAGGTTCCGAACGAATAACCGAATAAAACCACTGCAATGAAAATCAAGGCATTTTATTTATCGGCCGTCGCAGCGATCGTGACGGGACTCGTGTCCTGCGACAACGCCGAACTCAAATACGACGACGTAACGGGCCCCGGCAGACTCTTCCTGAACGAAGCGGTCGGAACGGCCAAATCGGTCTCGTTCGTCATTCCCGACGACGGCAGCGTCTACACGGTCACGCCCCGCATCTCGAAACCGCTGGGCAGGGATCTGAAACTCACCGTATACGTGGACGAGAAGGCCCTCGACGAGTACAACAAACAGAACAACACCTCCTACACACTGCTTCCGAACACCAACTACGAATTCGAAAGCAGCGCGGTGATCCCCGCAGGCAAGGTCGTCTCCAACCCGGTGACAATCACCCTGCATCCGCTCACCACGGAGCAGAACAAGACGGGATTCGTCCATGCGCTGCCCATCGCCGTAAAGGCCGAAGGGGATGCCATGCAGGTGCTCGAAGGCGCCGACGCATTCGTCTTGGCCGCAACGCCGGTTCCCTATTCGAACGTAGTCGAGATCACGGGCAACAGCTATCTGCAAACACGCTTCGCCGAAGATTACAAACTCTCGTCGTGGACCTTCGAAACGCTGTTCAACCCCAGTCAGATCTACACCGGCAACACGACGACATGGCTCGCGTCGGCCATCGGATACTACGAGCAGGGCGGCACGAAGATCATTCAGGACGGCTTCATGCTCCGTCTGGGCGACAGCGGCGGCGGCACGAAGAACAGCCTGATCAACGGCATGGTCAGCCGCTCCGGCAAACAGATCTCCTCCATCCCGCTCCAGTCGAACATCTGGCACCATATCGCCATCGTGTGCGACGAAGGTGACATCACGCTCTACGTGAACGGCAACGTCGGCTACACGGCCAAATCGGGCTATGCCGCGACGCAGTTCTACGCCCTGAACGGCATCCGCTTCGGCAACGAATCCGCTTCCGGCAACCTCGGAAGCCTGCGTTACCGCTACTGTCAGGTCCGGTTCTGGTCCGTAGCGCGCAGCGTCGAGGAGCTGAACAACAACCGCTATGCGGTTCCGGCCGACACGCCGGGTCTGCTGGGCTATTGGAAACTCAACGAGTACACCGAAGGCAAGGCGATGGTTCCGGGCTCCAGCGTAAAATGTATCGAAGAGGACACTCCGATGACGGAAACGGAGACCTACCTCTTCAAAGACGCCACGGGCAAACAGCCCGACGCCCTCATCCATCGGGCGTCCGCAAACACCCCCTACATCTTCACCCCGGACAAACGCATCGAGGTGGGGTATACATGGGACGGCGTTCTCGCCCAATAACCGTCCGAACGAAACGAGCCTCCCCGTAAAACCGAATTTACGGGGAGGCGGTTTCTAATGACCACTTTCCTGAAAAACCGTGACATGAAATTTTCATTCCACCTGCTGCTGGCCTGCATCGCGCTCACGGCCTGCGGCGAGAGCGGCAAAACGACCGCCGATTACCGGATCGTGCCGCGCCCCGGCGAAATCGCGCCCGGCGACGGCGGCGATTTCGAACTGGACGCCCGCACCCGGATCGTATGCACCGGCGACGGCGACGGCATGCGCGCCAATGCGGAGTTTCTCGCCGGATATGTCGAATCGGTCGTCGGCGCAGCCCCCGAAATCACCGGTCCGGACGGCCTTTGCGACGACGGCAGGGCAGTCATCCTGCGGGCCGACGCGCCGGGCAAAGGCGGCGAAGCGTACGAAATAGAGGTTTCCGAGAACCGCATCACCGTCAGCGGGGAGTCCGACGCCGGCGTATTCTACGGCATTCAGACGCTCCGCAAGGCGATGGGCGCCGCAAAAGCGGCCAAGGTACTCTTCCCGGCGGTCCGCATCGCCGACGAACCGTATCTGGGCTACCGGGGCGTGATGCTCGACGTAGGGCGCACGTTCTATCCCGTCGAAGAGGTGAAGCGGATCATCGATCTGGCGGCGCTGCACAACCTCAACGTCTTCCACTGGCACCTGACCGACGATCAGGGGTGGCGGATCGAAATCGACGCCTACCCCCGCCTGACGGAAACCGGGGCTTTCCGCCGCGACACGACGCTCGCGGGCGAGCAGGGCACCTTCGGCGGCTACTACACCAAACGGCAGATCCGCGACATCGTCGAGTATGCCGCACGCCGGTATATCGAGGTCGTTCCGGAGATCGACATGCCGGGCCACATGACGGCGGCGCTCGCCTCCTACCCCGAACTCGGATGCACGGGCGGCCCGTACGTCATCACCTCGCAGCCGGGCGTGCGCCGCGACATCCTCTGCGCGGGCCATCCCGCGGTCTTCGATTTCGTGGAAAAGGTCCTCGAAGAGGTGATCGGACTCTGCCCCTCGAAGTACATCCACATCGGGGGCGACGAATCGCCGCGCACGCGGTGGCGGGAGTGTCCCGAATGCCAGTCGCTGATCCGCAGGGCGGGGCTGAAAGCCGACGCCCGCCACAGCGCCGAAGACAAGCTTCAGGGCTACTTCAACACCCGGATCGAGGAGTTCCTCGCACGCCACGGGCGGCGGCTGATCGGCTGGGACGAAATCGTGGACGGCGGCATGTCGCCCGACGCCACGGTCATGTCGTGGCGCGGCGCCGAGGGCGGCATCGCGGCAGCCAAGCAGGGCAACGACGCGATCATGGTGCCCTACCAGTACCTCTACCTCGACTATTCGCAGACGCGCGACCAGGCCGTCTACGGCGAGCCGCTGGCCATCGACAGCGGTCTGACGCTCGAAAAATGCTACTCGTTCGACCCCTTCGCCGGGCTCAACGAAGAGGAGCGTGCGCATATCAAGGGCGTGCAGGCCAACCTCTGGACCGAGTACATCGCCGACTTCGGCCACGTGCAGCACATGCTGCTGCCGCGTCTCTCGGCTGCGGCCGAGATCGCCTGGAGCAGCGAAAAGACCGACATCGACACGCTGCGCCGCCGCATTCGCGACTTCATGCTGCCGCTCTACAAGGCACGCGGTTACCGCTACGCCACCTACGAATTCTGGTTCCTGGACTAAACGCCCCGAAAAGAGATGGAAACACGCAGAAAATTCCTGAAGAAAATGGCTGCGGCCGGCGCTTCGGCGCTGGTCGTACCCCAGCTGCTCGCATCCTGCGGCAAGGAGGAGGAGACCTATGAAGGTGCGGCCGGCGCGGCGAATCTGATCGTCCCCAAGGGCGACGCCATGCGCATCACCGGCACGTTCCTCGACGAGATATCGCACGACATACCCCATCAGAACTGGGGCGAGCGCGAATGGGACCGCGACTTCCGCTACATGAAAGCCATCGGCATCGATACGGTCATCCTGATCCGCTCGGGCTACCGCAAGTTCATCACCTACCCCTCGCCCTACCTGCTGGGGCAGGGGTGCTACATGCCCTCGGTCGACTTGGTGGACATGTATCTGCGGCTGGCCGAGAAGTACGGCATGAAGTTCTACTTCGGGCTCTACGACTCGGGCAAATACTGGGACACGCACGACATGTCGCACGAGGTGGAGCACAACCGATACGTCATCGACGAGGTTTGGCGTCTCTACGGCGAGAAATACCGCAGTTTCGGCGGATGGTATATCAGCGGCGAGATCAGCCGCGCGACTCGGGGTGCCATCGGGGCCTTCCACGCGATGGGCAAGCAGTGCAAGGAGGTTTCGGGCGGGCTGCCCACCTTCATCTCGCCCTGGATCGACGGCAAGAAGGCCGTTTCGAACGCCCAGAACGCCGTGACGGCCGACGAGCACGAACGCGAATGGGACGAGATATTCGACGGCATCCACGACGTGGTGGACGCCTGCGCCTTCCAGGACGGACATATCGACTACGACGAGCTGGACCTCTTCTTCTCGATCAACAAGCGCCTGGCGGACAAATACGGCATGAAATGCTGGACCAACGCCGAGTCGTTCGACCGCGACATGCCCATCCGCTTCCCGCCCATCAAGTTCGACAAGCTGCGTCTGAAGCTCGAAGCGGCCAAGCGCGCCGGGTACGACAAGGCGATCACCTTCGAGTTCTCGCACTTCATGTCGCCCCAGTCGGCCTATCTGCAGGCCGGGCACCTCTACGACCGTTACAAGGAGTATTTCGAGATCGAGTAGCCTATGAAAACGCAAACCAATACGGGTTATATCGTCTTTCTGTCGGTCGTCGCAGCGATCGGAGGCATCCTGTTCGGCTACGACACGGCCGTGATCTCGGGAACGATCGCAGGCGTGGCGACGCAATTCGGACTCGACGCCATGCAGCAGGGATGGTTCGTCGGCTGCGCGCTGGTCGGCTCGATCGCCGGCGTGGCCGTCGCCGGCGTGATGAGCGACCGCTTCGGGCGCAAGCGCACGATGCTCGTCTCGGCCGTGCTGTTCACGGTCTCGGCCGTCGGATGCGCCCTCTGCGCCGACTTTCAGCAACTGATCCTCTACCGCATCATCGGCGGCGTGGGCATCGGTGTGGTGTCGATCGTATCGCCGATGTATATCTCCGAAGTCGCCGTCGCACGCTGGCGCGGGTCGCTCGTGTCGCTCTACCAGCTGGCCATCACGGTCGGATTCCTGGCCGCCTATCTGGTCAATTTCGGCATCCTCCGTTCGGCCGAGACGGCACATTACGCCTCCGAGACGATGCAACGGATCTGGATCACGGAGAGGTGGCGCGGCATGTTCGGCGCCGAGACGCTCCCCGCGGCCCTGTTCTTCCTCGTGCTGTTCTTCATTCCCGAGAGTCCGCGGTGGCTGCTTCTCAGAGGCAGCGACGAGCGGGCCCGCACCGTGCTGAGCCGCATCTATCCCGCCCGGCACGATGCCGAGCAGGAGATCGCCGCCGTACGCGCGACCTTCCGAAAGAGCGACGAACCGCAATGGCGCGCGCTGCTCGAACCCGGCATCCGGCGAGCCGTGGCCATCGGCGCCTTCATCGCCATCCTCGGGCAGTTCATGGGTGTCAACGCCGTGCTCTACTACGGACCGACGATCTTCGAGAATGCCGGACTGTCGAGCGGCGACTCGCTCTTTTCGCAGGTGCTGGTCGGCACGGTGAACATGCTCACCACTGTCCTTGCGCTGGCGATCATCGACCGCGTAGGTCGCAAGCAACTGGTATACTGGGGTGTTTCGGGCATGATTCTGTCGCTCATCGGCATCGGCGTCTACTTCCTCTTCGGAACGGCATGGGGGCTCCCGAACGCCTTCCTGCTCGTCTTCTTCCTATTCTATGTCTTCTGCTGCGCCGTGTCGATCTGCGCCGTGGTCTTCGTACTGCTCTCGGAGATGTATCCCACGCGGGTGCGCGGCATAGCCATGTCGATCGCCGGGCTTTCGCTCTGGGTGGGCACCTACCTGATCGGACAGCTCACCCCGTGGATGCTCGAAAACCTGACGCCGGCAGGCACGTTCTTCCTCTTCGCGGCGATGTGCATCCCCTACATCGTCATCATGTGGCGCGCCGTGCCCGAAACGACGGGCCGGTCGCTCGAAGAGATCGAAAAATACTGGATGAATTAATCACAAAACATACGGACAAACATGAATTTCCAACAACTGGCTAAAAAATACGAATCCGAACTTTTCGATAACGTATTGCCCTTCTGGCTGGAGCACTCCCAGGACAAGGAGTGCGGAGGCTACTTCAGTTGCCTGGATCGCGACGGCAGCGTCTACGATACGGACAAGTTCATCTGGTTGCAGGGACGCGAGGTATGGCTCTTCTCGATGTTGTGCAACAAGGTGGAGAATCGTCCCGAATGGCTCAAATGTGCCCGACAGGGCGGCGAGTTCCTGCGCAAATACGGCCACGACGGCAACTACGACTGGTATTTCTCGCTCACGCGCGACGGACGGCCGCTCATCGAGCCCTACAACATCTTCTCCTACACGTTCGCCACGATGGCCTTCGCCCAGCTGGCCAAGGCTTCGGGCGACAAGGAGTATGCGCAGATCGCCAAACGCACGTTCGACCGCATCCTCGAAAAGCGCGACAACCCCAAGGACAAATGGTGCAAGGCACACGCCGGAACGCGCCCGATCAAGGATTTCGCCCTGCCGATGATCCTGTGCAACCTGGCCCTCGAAATCGAGGAGTTCATCGACCCGCAGCTGATCGACCGCACGATCGACGAGTGCCTGCACGAGGTGCTCGACGTCTTCTACCAGAAGGACCTGGGTCTGATCGTGGAGAATGTCTCGGCTGAGGACAATTCGCTCGTCGACTCATTCGAGGGTCGCACGATCAATCCGGGCCACTCGCTCGAAGCCATGTGGTTCGTCATGGACATGGGCGTACGGCTCGGCCGGCGCGATCTGATCGACCGCGCCGTCGAAATCGCCCTGCGGACGATCGAATACGGCTGGGACAAACAGTACGGCGGCATCTTCTACTTCATGGACCGTCTGGGGCATCCCCAGCAGCAGCTCGAATGGGACCAGAAGCTGTGGTGGGTGCACCTCGAATCGGCCATCGCCATGCTCAAGGGCTACCAGCTCACGGGCAACCGCAAGTGTCTGGCCTGGTTCGAGAAGCTCGATCAGTACATGTGGTCGCACTTCAAGGACGCGGAGTATCCCGAATGGTTCGGCTATCTGAACCGCCGCGGCGAGGTGCTGCTGCCGCTCAAGGGCGGCAAATGGAAGGGTTGCTTCCACGTGCCGCGCGGACTCTACCAGTTGTGGCGGATTCTGCAGCAGTGCGCCGCACAATCCGCCTCCGACGAAAAACAACCGATAACCGCAGAAACCCTATAACCTCAACACGCATCACGACATGAAAAAAATCGCACTTTTCCTATCCGTCGTAATCGCCACGGCCATGGCGGACACCGCCGCAGCAAAACCCGACACGCTGAGCATCGACAAGACCTACTACCCGGGGCGCCGTGCCTTCTACGAACTCACGCCCGTCAAGAAGCACAACATCGTCATGCTGGGCAACAGCCTCACGGAACGCGGCCTGTGGGGCGAATATTTCCAACCGGCCTACGTGCTCAACCGCGGCATCGGCGGCGACTGCGTATCGGGCATGATCGCCCGCCTGGAGACCATCCTTTCGGGCAAGCCCAAGGCCATGTTCATCATGGCGGGGACCAACGACCTGATCTTCTCGAAGACCTCCTACGAAAAACTGCTCGAACAGTACGAACGCATGCTGGACATCATCGCCCGGGAGAGCCCCCGCACGAAGGTCTACATCCAGAGCCTGCTTCCGCTCGTCGAGGACCGGCAGGATTATTTCAAGGGCAAAAACAAGCGTATCGCCGGATTCAACGCCGTGCTGCGGGAGATGGCCGAGCGTCGCAATCTGCCCTACATCGACATCTGGAGCGCCATCCAGAACAACGGCGCCCTGCCCGAAGAATTCACCCACGACGGCATCCACCTTACGGGACCGGGCTATGCCGTTTGGGTCGAAACGCTGCGCCCCTACATGAAACCCTACATGAAAAAGTAGTGCCGCGATGCGATTTCGCACGACGACACTGCTGCTCGTGCTGCTCCTGACGACGGCACGAACGACCCCGGCCCGGCCCGTATCGAAGGATACGAGCCGGGCTGCGGCCTTTCGGGCCGGCTGTCCGAAAGCCGACGGCGCGAATCTCGCGGTCGAACTGCGCGGCGGGGAGCTTCGGATCCGCTTCGCGGAGTCCGAGGGCCGGAACCTCCGCTACACCTTCCGCCGGTGCATGTTCAACGAGCTGTTCACCTTCTACGAAGTCGCCGTCGAGGAGCGGAACACGGAAACCGTGCTCAACCGGGCCACGAGCGACAACCTCGGGCCCCTGGGAATCGACGGCTACGGATGGGCCGGAGCGAATCACTCCTGGCGGGAGGGCGGCACCGTCCGCACGGCCCGGCACGTCGGAGTATCGATCGAGGCCGACGGCCGGTGCATCGGGGGCGACACGTCGCTGCGGGCCCGTGAAGTGACGATCCGCGTGGAGAACCGGATCTTCGACCCGCGGATGCCCGTCGCAGACTCCGCCGGGAGAGCGGAACTGCAAACCCCGCTGTGCACCGAACGGGTATGCTACCGCGTGCGGGAAAACAACATCGAAGTAGCCGTATCGCACGAGTTCCACAACTCCGTCCCGGCGACGATCCGCACCTACTACGGCATGCAGTCGATGTTCTGCGACGAGACGCATACGCTCACCCCCGACGGAGCCTATGCCGACTGGACCCCGCAGGCCGCGGTTTCCCACTTCACCAAGGGCGACTACCCCGCATTCCGACGCTTCGTCGAGAAAAACGACCGCGCCTATCAATCGAGCTGGCTGCTGCCCGAAGGTACGGGCGACCACGCCCGGCTCGACGATTCGGACGCGGTATTCATCGGCAACTCCTACGGCAAGAGCTACCACCGGCTTCTGGCCCGGCAGCCGGTGCACGAGGGGGACCGGCTGCACTGGCGCGGCGTCTACACCTGGTTCACCTCCCCGATCGCCGACGACGGGGAGCTGTTGTGCTACGAAGCGCTCGCGGGAGAGCAACGGGTGCTGGCGATCGACTGCAAACGACGCTGCGACCGCACCGTAACGCTTCCCGGCAGGTCGTTGCGCAGGCTGCGCACGATTGATCGTCACGGCGACATCAGCATCCGACGCACCGGCGCGCACACCCTGCGCATCCGCTGCGAAGGCCCCGCAAGCTGCATTCTCCGCACGGAGGTGCTGCACCGCATCGAATCGGAAAATCGGTAGATCAGCTCTCCGACCGACGCGCAGACGGCCATTCCCGGAATCGCACGGCAGCGGCCTCGGCAACGAAAGCCCGCTTCGCAAGTCTTGCGAGTTCTGCGGGCGGTATCCTGCAAAACCTGTTTTTTCAATACCCGGGAGGGGGTCCTCTTCCTTTCGAAAGATTCGACATTGACATCGAAAATACGCCCTTCATATCCGATGCTCGACATCATACATCCCGTTAATGTGAGACATGCCGTGATTAAAATGAATGATGCAACCCTGTGAACACATCATATAATTTTCAATACATCTATATCCCTTACTTATGTGATCTCCGTTTTTTTCGTCGCTGTATTCGGCGTTGCTGTTCTTCGTAAGCCCTTGCATCGGCCAGATCCAATACCGTATCGACGATTCCCGAAATGGGATTTGCCGTGTGACTCCGTTGTTCTCGTCGCTGTTCCGGACGTTGTTCTGCGACCTGTTGCATCTCTTTCGGCGCCGGATATAACTCGTTAAAGGCGTTCGCCGAAACTCTTTCCCCAGCAGCGATCCGTTGGCGACGATACCCGTGTTGTGGTCGATAAACGTTACGCCGTAAATTCTGCCTACCGGATTGATCCGGAAGATAGCATCTATATTGTCGGCCTTGAGCAGCCGCCGGAACTCGTCCCGCGTATTATGCGGACTCATGGCATCCCGAACGGCTCGCCGCAACCTCCCGAGGGCATCGTTTTCTCTCAATGCAGCCTTCGACCTCTCGTAGTATTTCTGCAAAGCCCGATAACCTACGTCCTTGCCGATCTTACTCGACTTGAACGGCGTGCCGACGCCGTATCCGTCGTCGGTCATGGCTCCGTAGACGATGCCGGCATAACTTCGCCCGTCGATGGTTCCTGTGCGTTCCTCAATGGAGACATTGAACCGCTCCAGCAGCGTGCGCAACTCCCCATAGGAGGAGCATTTGTAATTGCGCAGACACGACCGCACGACAGACGATACCTGCTGCTTGACATTCCCCTCGGGATAATTCACTTTCCGCAGGCTCTCCCTGTCCGTCAGTTCCTGCCCCTTGATACTCGGATGCAGATTATATTTCCGTTCTAATTCCCGCAATACGGACATGGAACGGTCGTATTCATGCGAAGATGTTCGCGCGAGATATCCTTATGTTTGAAAACAATATAGGGCTGATTTCCGTAGCCCATTTTCTGCATGTTGTATTCATTTGCGATTTCCCGGAGCTGTTCGTCGGTCAGTTTATCTTCCGGCGAAGGGTTCAGCGAGACATGGAATACCGTATTGGTCGTCCTGCGGTTGGCTTCGAGGTACGGCCGGAAACTCTCCATGCAGGCGTCGACATCCATTCGTCCGTGTTTGTCGAAGGGCTCCAGCATCTGCTGCCAATAGAGGATTTTGGCTTCATCCCGGTCTACTTTCTCCTTGTTGTAGTGTAAAGCCCCGCCGGGCGAGGATCCCGACCTTATATTCGCAACCACTCCTTAGCCTGTTTTGCAAAGTTCAGAATCTCGATACTGAGGGCTTTCAGCTCACGCGTCCGCTGCTCCAACATGGCGATCTGATGCGGGATCGTGATGTTGGAAAAGTGCGCATTTACGGCTTTTACAATCTGATTATAGTTGTTTCCCAGCTTCTGAAACTGGAAGTAAAAGTCGTTCAGCCGCGCGACGAACTGCACTTTCGAGGGGTCGCGTTTGACGACGACGAACTCCTCGCCGAAGATTCTTTTGACAATAAACCGGCTCCGGTTATGCTCCGATCCGGCCTTTGTGAGCAGTTCGTTGAAACGGAGATGCTGCTCTTCATTGAGCCGGAAAGAGTATTTATAACTCGGTGTTCGGAGCTTCTTGCCGGTCATGTCGGTCTGTTTTCGGTTGGTATCCATAATATCGGTTCAAAAGGCGTTCGACTGGGGAGAACGCCCGGCCTCGCAGAGCGAGGACCTTTGTCGGACAAACGGTAGTTTGTCGGACAAAGGTACAGCTCGCTGTTATCTGGCGATAACAAAAATCCGCGGCGGAAAATTTTTTGTGAAAACTTTGAAAACCTCCGCTACGGCTTCCGAGGGCGGGTCTTTCCCGGTTACAATATTACAACCGTGCGGGCGCCAAAACAAACCCTCTGTGCGGACTGGAGCGGTCTGGGGCGGACATTGGTTCGAAAGCGTTTTACCCTATTGTATATTGCGGCAGGAATAAAAGAAAGCGTTTGAGAACCATGAAATCGAATCATCCTAAAAGGATATCGTGTCGGCGCGATGGCGATTGTTCCGGGACGAAATTCGTTGTTAAAATCGCTCTTTCTCTTTTTCGGAAGAAAAGATATGCATAAACTCTGAATCTCTGAAAGAGTGCATTTCTGAATGCAGCAAAAATGCAAAATTTGACAGAATGGCTATCCCAAAACGCGAATTGCCGAATCATAAACATCATCCCTGTAAGCATTGCCGTCTGCAATCAGAAAGGCGGCGTGGGAAAATCAACCTTCACGGTACCGCTCGCAAGTTGCCTGTATTACACTTTGAGGCATGACGTGCATGTCGTAGACTGCGACTATCAGAGTTCAGATATGCGTGCTGTGGAGCAAACGCCCGTTGGGTGCCGTCCGGAGCGCAGAAGTCCGCCTTTTCCGACGGTAGCGTCTAGCAAAATGCCAGAGATGGAAATACGCAAGGCTCGCCCCTCGGGCGATTCGCATGGCCTTGCGTATTTCCATCTCCGGCGTTTAATTTCCTGCCGGCGGAAATAAATTCCGAGGATATTAGATATGCGCTATTCCGGGATCGTGCCGGGTTACTGTGCGACCTTGAAGACGCTGCTGAGTTTCTCGCTTAATGCCGCCATATCCTGTCCGATCTTGTCATTGGTGATTTTGGCATAGATTTGGGTCGTGGTGATCCGTTTATGTCCCAGCATCTTGCAGACCGTTTCCAGAGGTACACCCTGTGTGAGCGTAACCGTCGTAGCGAAGGTATGCCGCGCCATGTGGATCGTCGGATTGAACGACAATCCGGCATGTTCAGTGTTTTATAAGTGCCTTTAAGCGGAAAAACCTTCTCGCTTGTGCGATATGTATCCTTATAACGCTTGTAGAGCATTTCAGCGGCGGGAAGCAGTTTGACCCGGAACTGCGTACCTGTTTTCTGGCGCCTGTCGATAATCCAGCGCTCTCCGTTATCGTCCGTATGGATGTCCGCGTGGGTGAGTTTCACTACGTCCGCATGGCTCAGGCCCGTGAAGGCGCAGAAGACGAAGGCATCCCGGTTGATGCCTGTCCGATAGTTGGGGAGCCTGACATCCATGACAGCCTGCAATTCCGAAGCCGAGAGGTAGCGACGTTCCGAGTACTCCGGCCTGACGTAGAAACCTGCGAAAGGATCGGTGGGAATCCAGCCGTTCTTATACGCCGTGTAGGTCATCAGCTTCAGTTTCTTGATAGTCGAATGGATCGTCCCGGAACGCATCCCTTGTACCGAGGAGAGGTAGACTACAAACTTTTCGATGAAATCCCGCTTCAGCTCTTTGAAAGGAATATCTTTTACACGGTATTCGTATTCGA
>ERZ833822.2240-NODE-2240-length-12548-cov-10.312735_pt1 | contig 12548 bp, 8 predicted proteins | sample MGYA00519913_ERZ833822 | MGnify/ENA primary metagenome ERZ833822 (study PRJEB31850, sample SAMEA3708746) | human gut metagenome | biome: human gut; feature: human-associated habitat; material: faeces | place: China | collected 2014 ... | reverse complement strand
TGATGTATGCACACCTGCTTTTCTCATATATGCTGTCGTCCGTACGTTAAGAATGCGTGCTAAACAACCCTACTACTTCTCATTCACAACCGCGTTATCCATAACTATATTCTGTGCTTTCTTTACAAGCATTGCCTTTACTATTGTATTCTTGTCAAACTTATCTGTGAATGTTGTTACCTGTGAATAACCACTGTCCTTTGCAAACTGTTCAAGGTCATCTTTATATTCATATTCTGTTATATCAAGTCCTTCTTTTTCTGCTATTGCCTGATATATAAGCTGCTGGCCTGCTGATGCCTTTACGAATTCATCAAATGTTTTACCATAAAGGTTCTGGCAGTATTCATCATTAGTCTTTCCCTGAAGAGTACTATAAAAACTGATTGATTCTTCAAGCTTTGATGTCTGCTGTGCAAGGAATTCTTCAGGGTATCCTGTTACCTTACATACATCAAGAAGCTGTGTAAGAATAGCCTCATTCTTTGCTTCACTCACCTTTGTATCTATAGTTGATTTAACATCGTTCTTAACATATTCCTTATATGAATCTACTGATTCAAGACCAAAGTTCTCTTTTACAAACGAATCTGTGAGCATAGGAACATTTGGCTGCTGTACGTAGCTCATGGTTAGTTCAAACACCACTCTCTTACCTGCATAATCAGTATACTTAGAGTTATCTGGCATAGTTACTGTTATAACCTTTGTCTGACCTGCTGCCATACCATATAATTCATCTGCAAGACTCGTTCCTGCAACTGGAAAAGCATCCTTTCCAAGAACCATACTATAATCAGAACCCGTGAAATCATCTATTGCAAGTCCACCTGCTGTTCCTGAGTAACTAAATGTTACCTTATCTGACTTCTGAGCCCCACGGTTAACATCTGTATATGTAGTTACATCATTCATCTGCTCAGCTATCTTGTCATCTATAACCTTGTTAGTTATGGATGTGACATCAACATCGGCTACTATTCCCTTGTAGTTTCCAAGCTCAACATAATCTGTAGGACTATATCCATAATCAACCTTTATTTTACTATTACATGCTGTAGTCATAAGCATAGAAACAACCATAGCTGCTGCTACTGCATATTTAACGCACTTTCCTTTTAATACTTTTCTCATAACCTGTCTCCATAAATATATATTATGCCGGATTGCCGACTTATAAACTATACCATAATACAGCCTCTAAAGCCAGTATTACATAAATGTTTCACAATATTATCACAAAAGCCGCCATACAGGATATAAAGAGTTATCTCATCCTATATAGCGGCTTAAATGCTACTAATCAGAAGATATCCAGAATCTGACAGATATAAATCTGATATATAACATTATATTTATCTTTACACTAATTAATCTAATGATTAAGCAATCTTAGACTTAGCAACTTCTGCTAACTTAGCAAATCCTTCTGCATCATTAACAGCCATCTCAGCTAATACCTTTCTGTTGAGGTCAATGTTAGCTAACTTTAAACCATACATGAACTTGCTGTATGAAAGACCATTCATTCTTGCAGCAGCATTGATTCTTGCGATCCATAACTGTCTGAACTGTCTCTTCTTCTGCTTTCTACCCTTGTAGCTCTCTGTAAGAGCTCTCATTACAGACTGCTTAGCAACTCTGTACTGCTTAGATCTAGCTCCTCTATAACCCTTAGCGAGCTTTAATACTCTATTATGCTTCTTCTTTGCGTTCATACCGCCTTTAATTCTTGCCATTTCTTAATTTCCTCCTAAAATAATCAATCACAGACACCCATATCTTATAAATATGGCATAATCTTCTTCATTGTCTTTACATTAGTTGTATCTGTCATAGCTGCATGTCTAAGATTTCTCTTTCTCTTAGTAGTCTTCTTTGTAAGAATATGGCTCTTGTAAGCTTTCATTCTCTTTAATTTACCTGTTCCAGTTACTTTAAAACGCTTTGCAGCTGCTCTTTTTGTCTTTACCTTTGGCATAATAATCCTCCTAATTTAATTCTCATATGGAATAATATTTTAACGTTTTTCAGTTAAAAACATAGTCATGCTCCTGCCTTCTAACTTTGGAGCCTTATCTACTACTGCTATATCACTTAACTTCTCTGCAAAATCTTCAAGTATATGCTTACTTGAATCAACATGAGCCATCTCACGTCCTCTGAATCTGAGTGATACTTTAACCTTATCGCCTTTCTCTATGAACTTCCTTGCTGCGTTACACTTAGTGTTAAGGTCATTCACATCTATGTTAGGTGATAAACGAACTTCTTTGACTTCTATTGTTCTCTGTTTTTTCTTAGCTTCCTTTTCTTTTCTGACAAGCTCATACTTATACTTGCCATAATCCACAAGCTTACATACAGGTGGCTTTGCGGATGGAGCTATCTTTACAAGATCAACCTCTGCCTCTCTTGCTAACTTCATAGCATCCTTAGGAGACATAACTCCAAGCTGCTGTCCTTCTTGTCCAATAACACGAACTTCCTTATCGCGGATCTGCTCGTTAATCATTAATTCGCTAATAGTAGTGCACCTCCAAAATCAAAAAAAGTGGATAGTCAGACTATCCACTTTTTAATCATAATGCATCTTAATTGCTGTTTATCATGCATATTCTTAAAAATATAAACCCGAGTCGCCTTCATGCGCTAAGGTGAGAGTGGATACTCTGCTTCGTTTAACAACTATTAGAGTTTAACACTAATAGTTATAGCTGTCAACTATATTTTTAAACATTTCAAACAAACATTTCAAATATTTCAAATTTCTGCAATACAAAAATGATACATTATTTTATTTTTTATCTTACAACTGACTTTCTTCTTAATACTACGAATGCAAGACCTGCACATGATACAACTGCGAATAATACATAGAGTGCTATATTATACACATCACCTGTATTTATTGTGTTATCTGATGACTGTCCGTTTCCTGTTGCTGCTACATCTTCATAGCATATAGCGTATGTAGAGAACTTATCTGTTGTAAATGTAATAACTCCGTTTTCGCAGCTTGTTTCAAGTGCCTCTGCTACACCATCATGAATTCTTACAACTGTATATTTTCTTTCTACAGATGAATCTGTATTCTTAAGACTTTCAGGAATATCAAGCTTAACAACAACTCCAGCAGCTGTTTCTGTTACTGATACTTCTTTGAGACTTCCAACTTTCTTTAATAATGTAAGATCAAGATATGCTCCAACTACACCATTGTTAAGAACTTCCTTAACCTTATCTTCCACAAGCTTCTTATCGCTTTCTGATACTGTAGCTGTTACATCTTTGACCTCCATAGATACCGAAACTGTACTTCCGTTTTCTATTTCTTTCTTTTCCTCTTCTGTGAATGTGATTCCGCTCACTGGTACTTCGGCTTTTATATTGATGCCAGCATCAGCCTTAATTACTGCATTTACCTTATCTGAATCTGGTGTGCTTGGTGTATCACTTGGTGTGCTTGGTGTATCGCTTGGTGTGCTTGGTGTATCGCTTGGTGTGTTATCTCCTGGCTTATTATCTCCTGGCTTATTATCTCCCGGCTTATTATCTCCCGGTTTATTATCATCAGGCTTAACATCTGAACCAGTTATTACCTTACCATCTACAACAAGTTTTATATCTGAGAATGTTACATCTGCCTGTCTTGCCACAAATAAACCTACATATACATAATCTGCATCTATTGATGTAAGCTTGAAATCAAAACCACCTGATATAGCAGCATTATCGCCAAATGTACATGCGTATCCATCACTGTTGCTCTCAATCTTAAGTGCATATGTCTTACCAGCCTCTACTGGATTCTCTAATTTACCACCATAGCCTAATGCGCCATCTTTTCTCTTAAAGCAGTTAGCTGTTCCCTGCTGGATACTTCCTGCTGCAACATAATCTCCAAGAGCTGACTTATCATTAACATCAATATACATAGCATCTCTTGCCATAAGACCAAATGCCACCTGATTGTGTTTATTAATGCTGTTTACTGTTGCATTAGCTGTTATTACAAAGTTACTATCTGCTGGTACTTTATAATAATACATTGCCATTCCATCTGTTGTTGATGATATCTTTCCCTTACCATTAACAGCAATATGAATGCTTCCATCTTCATTGCCCTCAAGTATAAACTTATCCTTAATAAGATTTGGATCTCCGCCTATATCTCCAAATATTGAACCCTTGAAAACTCCCGCATCTTTCCATAATTCACTCTGCTTAAGTTCTCCTGAATATTCAGCTTCCTTATAATCAGGATTAGACTTAAGTACATCAGCCTTAACAGGTGCTTCCTTAGCTGTTATATGTTCTGATATTCCAGCTACCCCAAGTTCCTTAATTGTCTTAGTTACAAGATAAGCATTATATGTTCCACCATAAATGTTTGTATGTGTATTATCAACGCTTGTAGCCTTAGATGATGTCCATGCATGAAGGTTGACTGTCTCATCTGGTCCTAATGTATCATATAACTCTTTTGTCATCTTAGTCATATCAACAACTGGTATATTAAGTTCCTTACCAAGATTCCTTATAGACTGGGCATAATCTCCACCCTTGAAATCACCACTATCCTTTGTGATATGAAGATTACTGTCAGACCATTCTGCTGTAGCAGTTCTTCTTACTATAGGTGTACAGAGAATAACTGTTGTACCAACTGCCTGCGCAGGCTTAATATAGTTTTCATATAATGAGTTAGCAAATGAACCAGCTGTCTTATAATCACCATTAGGGTCTGTATATCTGTCTGCTTCTGCCTTTTCATCATTATGACCAAAGCCTATAAGAAGATAATCACCCTGCTTCATACCGGCTGTAAGTTCTTTATACTCCTTATCATTAACATAGCTCTTAGAACTTCTTCCTGATAAAGCTATATTCTTCACTTCATATGTTCCATCAAGATACTTATCAATCTGTGTACCCCATCCATATCTTGGATAATAATAATTATCAGCAAAAGAACTTACTGTAGAATCACCTATTATCCATACTGTAGGCTTGCTGCTGTCTTTATTAACTGCATCATCAGCCATAGCCATAACGCTCCAGCCTATGCTCATAACAAGCAGAAGCAAAGCGCTAAGCAGACAACTTATACGTTTTCTGTTTCTTTTCTTCATCATAAATAACCTTCCCTTTCTTTTCTGGACAATCTGTCCTTTTTATGGAATTATAAAGTATGAACCAATGTCAAGGTCAATATCTTTTTGCACATTTAATAATGTATTGTACATAAATCCATACATTATTATATTTCAAAAAACATTCAGGCAAATAATATTCAAGCAAATAATATTCGAACGAATAATATTCAAGTATTCAAAAACCAGACACACAACAACCTAAGTCATTGTGTATCTGGCTTTATTCAATGCCAATCAATACTAATCAATTCTAATCATCACTAACACTAGTATCTATAACTATTATATTATTTATTAATCAGCCTTTTCTTTTTTCTATCTTCATTCACAAGAAGTACTATTCCAGCTAATGCCATTGTAAATGCCACACTATATCCCATCACGTGATATACATCTGCTGTTTTTACATCATCTTTAGAAGCATCTGGATTTTTATCGTCAGATGATATAGCATTGTCATCTTTCTTACTGTCACTACCTGACGTAGCTCCATCATCTTTCTTATCGCTGCCACCCTGTTCTGGTGCTGGCGTTGGATCTGGTGCCGGAGTTGGGTCTGGCGATGGCGTTGGGTCTGGCGATGGTGTTGGGTCTGGTGCTGGTGTTGGATCCGGCGATGGCGTTGGGTCTGGCGATGGTGTTGGATCCGGCGATGGTTTCTCACTCTTATTAAGTTCTTCATTCTTAGCACTTATTACACCTAAAAGGCTCTGGCCTTTTGTTGTCCAGTACACTGCATCTTCTGTGAATCTGCCATTTGCATCTGCTGCTTTAGCAGTAAGCACTCCATTCTTATCAACAACAAACACCTGCTGTCCATCCGGATTAACACCTGCTACTCTGGATGGTGCTTTAACAGCCTTTGAAAGTGATATATTCATATTCTGGATCTGCTGTGCAAAGAGTTCTGCTGTTATGAAACCACCAAGCTTATTGCTATGTGTGCTGTCTCCTGCTGACATAACCTGTGTACCATTAACAGACTTGCCATTAGCTGCCTTTTCATCTGCTTTGTATGCTTCCTCATACATATTCTTTGTTATCTCAAAACCATCAATAAGTAATACATCCTGTTCCTTTGCAAGCTGTTTAACTGCTTCAACATATGCATTATTTTTAGTTACAAGTGTTCCTGTTTCCGTATCTGTTGAATCATGATGTGGTTTGATAGTACCATCACTAGTATAATAAAGTCTTGATACTGGTGTTACAAGAACTGGTATTGCCCCTGCTTGCTTTGCCGCATCAACATATTGCTTAAGATACCATTTATAAGTACCACCACAATCATATGAATAGAATGTATCTCCATACTTTGAAGTAAGTGATGATGGTGTTGCCACTTTAGTTCCTGCTGTTACCGGATATATTCCGTTGGCATCTGGCTGTCCAAGTGGTACATATCTATCTTCAATGTATCCTTTTCCATTGGCACAGTCATTGTGTCCAAACTGTATAAACAGATAATCGCCTGCTTTGATATTGGCTTTTATCTTATCTAATGAGCCCTCATTGATAAAGTTTCGGCTGCTTCGTCCTCCATTGGCATAGTTCTGCACCTTAACCTTTGAAGAATCAAAGAACGCCTGTAAATATTCGCCCCATGAGCCTTCAGCCTGAGCCTTACCGCTCATATACATACCTGATGCTGAATAATCCTTAACAGTAGAATCACCTGCTAAAAATACATTTACTCCATCACCAAGTTCTATATCTGTTGAACCTGTAGGATCTTCATATCCATCTCTTACATATGCCTCTGCCTTATATTTTACTGTTCCTGACTTAACACCACTTAAGTTCTCAGGTACAACTTCAACTTCAATATGCTTTCCAATAGCATCCTTAGAAATCTTATATGTATTATCAGCATTGGCAGTTGACGATTTTGCAAGTGTTCTGCTGCCATCCTCATTAACAATATACCAGCGGATCACTGATGCATCATTTTTATCATTCTTCTCTCCAAGAGAGTATATAACAGTAAGAGTATGTCCTGGATATGGTGCATTGATATCTCCATTATCAACAAGATATGGTTTTTTTACAAATGCTACTGTGCTCTCATCAGCCACATAAGCATCAGGTGTCCAGCCTGAAAGATAATCATTCACAACATCTTTCTTTGCAACACTGTCATCTGTTGTAACTCCTGTTACTCTCTTAGAAACATCTACTGCTGTTCCATCTGTATAAACCGAATTATATTCTGTATAACCAGCCTTCTCCGGCTTATTGCCAGACATTTCAAACCAGCCTTCATCCTTAATGTAACTACCATTTATCTTAGTATTAAGGAAGGTTACTTTTGCATCCTGACCCCAAGGTCTTCCAAGATATCCTGCACTTACCTCAAGTTCATCACTGCCTGTTATTGTACAGTTTCTAAATACATAGCCAATCTTAGTTGCTGCAGCAGAGGTTGGCTTATGTGCTGTAATATAACCACCTGTAGAGCCAGCACTATAACCTGCGAATCTAAGCTCACATCCATCAAACACTGCGTTTCCATCACCAAATATGTAATCTGTATTACCCTCTATATGGCAGTTTTTAAAGTACATATTAGTTGCTGAATTGCCAGTATATAATGTATCCTGGCTTCCAAGAAATGCGCAGTCTGTGAATTCAACCTTATCAGCTTCTATAGCCATGGCTGTTGCTCTTTCTGTTGCTGCCTTTGATGTAACATCTGTTGCGTAGTTTCTGTCTGGATTCTTATTTTCTGTAGGTGTCACACCATCTTCTATTTCTTCATCTGTTAAATAACGGTTAAACGAAGCTTCAAATGTGATTCCATCAGCACTAAATCCTGTTGCTGTATTTTTAAGCAGTACTGAACAGCCCCATTTTGCTGCAGCTGCCTTCTCGTACTTATCATATGCATTTTCAGCATTATAATAACCTTTAGAATCTATGCTGTAATACTTATATCCTATTCCATAATACCATGTAAGAAGCACTTCTTTGCCTGATGACTTTTCATCATTAACAAGTCTTACATATGGAGTTGATATAATAACCTGTTCTCTATATGTACCAGGAGCAATATGAATAGTAACTCCATTATTCTCATCAGGAGCAGGTGTCATTAATGATACTGCTGATACTGCTTCTTTTACTGTATTATAGTTTACATTTCCTTTTTCTTTATATCCGACATATATATCAGATACTCTTTCAATCTGTTCCTTATCTTTAGTTGACACCATTAAGATATCTTTAGTTACATCTGCATCATTGACTACTATATGTGTTGTTGTTCTATATCCATCAGCTACTGCTTCAACTTCATATGAACCATTTCTTAAAGAAACTTCATATCCATCTGATGTAACCTTTCCTGTATACACATATTTGTCATCAACATTGATAAACTTAATATCTGTAACTGCTTCTTTAGCATCAATATCTGTAAATCTACCTGTTACCTTATATAACTTCTTAGCAGAAACGCTTATATCTTTAGAGTAATCTGTCTGACCTGTAACCTCTTTGCCATCAGCTACTTCATAATCATTAACTCCACTAAGCTCAACTGTATACTTAACATCAGGCTCAAGTGTTGCTTTGAAAGCTTTGTTATCATCAAGCTTAAGAACCACATCATCTGCTAATGAAGATGGGTCTGCTACGAGCTTAACTGATAATCCCGATGTATCATAATCTGCTGCAAATCCTGTAACCTTTCCTGTATATGTATATACTTTCTTTTCTTCTACCTTTAATGTAACTCCTGTCTTGCCTGTTAGAGCTTCATCTACAGTTGTTGTAACATTCTTTGTATCAACAGAAAATCCATATCCTGCTGCTCCGGATAAAACTGCTGTATAATCACAACCTGCTGCAAGTGTAGCTGTAAATGTATTGCCTTTTACATCTGCATCATATGTGATATCGTTAACATCATCCTTAAATAAAACCTTCAGACCGCTTACCTGTACACCTTCTATTGTTCCACTGACTTTTACTCCCGGAATTCTTACCACCCTGTTATATATAGGTTTTCCTGCTGCTGCATCTGTATATACCTTATATGAACCACTATACTTAGCTACGAATTCATACTTAGCGCCCTTGTTAGTAAAGCTTGCTTTTTCTACCTGTTCATTATCTTCACCAAGATACTTAAAAAGAAGTGTTCCATTAGCAGCATTGCTTGATGCCATGTATACAACTATCTTATCTCCGGCTTCTACATTGTTAATAGCAATGTATCTTCTTCCTTCTCCTCCTGTACCATTACAGTAGTACATACCGGATGCTGTATATCCATCATCATATGCTGTTGTTGCTAACGCATTGCTTCCATAGTTTTTGCCTGATTCCGAGAATAATCTGTCATTGGCATTATGATTGATTGTAAGATCACCAAATGTTGTTTCTCCGGCAACGAATTTACCATCCTTTGAAACATTGTCACAATTCTCCCAGTCAGCAGCAGTAATATGATTATTATACTTATCTGTATCTGCTTCCTGTACTGTGCCCATGTCCCATACGTCAATCTTTCTTGTTGACGCTTTTGATTCTGCTGCAAATGCAGTTACGTCTATGCTTGTAACAAGCATAAGTACTGCACACAAAAGACTGCTAAGACGTCTTTTAGTTGTTTTGCGCATATTGACCTCCCTTTCTGCCTTTAAAGGCATTATAACATTATATATCTGCATGGATATTGTCAGGGTCTGTTTATAAAACCTTTTTGATATCCATAATACAAACTATAAAGTATGAACCAATGTCAAGGTCAATATCTTTTACATATTTAATAAATAATTGTTTTTATATGCGAACATAACATCTCATAATTCACTGTTTTTCATGCCGTACAGGAACACTCATAAGAATATACATCACATCATCATCACTATCATCATCCTTAACCTTTGTTATAACTATACCTGTTATATCACCATCAAGGACAAGATTATGCTCTTTCATATACGCAAGGTGACGCCCTATCATAATCTCCTTAATCTCATCCTGTGGATAATCATATATACTGCTTAACTTTGCCGGCACCTTTGATATCCCCATAACTGACGGCTTAGGAATATATTTCTGTGCATATTTGTTAATATGAAGATGATACTTTTCAAGGTGTTCTTCCTTAATCGAATAACCACAGCTTAAAGTAAAACGTCCTGCTTTCATCTCGCTCTCAGGAATAATGTATATATGCTGTATTTCTGGTGAATTGTATAAAAACTCGCTTAGCTGCTCCAGTCTTTCTGGCTCCTGAAGCAGCTTTCCGCCATTCTTATATAAAACATAATACATAGGAAGACTTTGTTTTTCATATATATCTGTATTAGCTGCCGCCTTATTCATAAGTACACAGTCATCCTTAAGCCTGTGTCTTAAATACGTCATATAGGCTATCTGCCTATCCATCTGCTGCATGCGTTCCTGACACGCCTCTATAGTTTCATCAAGCGTATAATTCTGCATCTTACTTATCTGCTCATGCGTAAAACCATACTTTATATGCATTTTAGCATTGAGCACACCAAAAACTCCGTCATCATCGTAATACCTGTATCCGCTGTTCTCATCCCTCACAGCAGATATATAACCCATATCCTCGTATCTTCTCACCGTATTTGTAGATACACCAAGAAGTTTTGCAAGATCACTTATCTTATACCTCATATATTTTTTGCCTCTTTCATTTGTACACATTTCTTTATATCATCATAATATCAGTACTATAATACTATTTCAATACTGTTTAAAGACAACATTTCCATAAGCCAGACTATATCATGCCCGCTTACATAAGTTCAGCTATGCCTGACAGTCTCACATATCTGTCTGATATACGGTACCATGTCGGAAAATCAACGACTCCTGTCTGTGGCATATTGTTAATTCTCTGAAACTGTCTTACCGCTTCTGCTGTCTGCTCTCCATATATTCCATCAACCGACAGTGGTGGTATAGCTTTGTAATAATCTCCTATGAGATTCAGCTGCTCCTGAAGCTGTCTTACTTTCTGACCCGATGACCCTATATCAAGATTGGCACCAGGCCATGATGAAGGAATACCCTGTATCTGCTCTGCTGTATTTATATACATATCATCGCCATAATAATATCTTAATATATCGATTGATGAATATCCCTGGTCACCAAGATACTTACTTCCCCACTGTGTCATCCAGTTCGGACAGCTTGATTTTTTTCCATCACAGTACTGTGTAAGTATTGGCTGCTTAACATTCGGACGTGAAAGATAATTATCAAATATTTCATCTACTACATTTGATATACTCTCAAATATATTTCTGCCATTCACCCATTTATGATCAAATGCTGTTGAAGATGTTATAGTAAAATTATAACTCTGGTTTCTATACCATTCTGTATACACCCTGTTTAATGTAAATGACATGATTGCAAGTATATTAGCCTCTAACGTCTGCCTTGGCCATGTTGAATATATCTCGCTGCTTGCAACATTTTTAATATAATCCTTATACCTGACATAATAATCAAGCGCCGTTGAATCAGTAGGAACACCATCATGCACAACTATAGTTTCAGGAATAACAACACGGCTTAGTACTATCTCACCAGACTGGTTAAGTGGCTTTATCTCACTCTCTGGTATCTTGGCTGGATAGTTTCCATACAGGGTATTAACCGGAATAACTATGTTATCTTCCGCAACTGCATACTCATTTTCATTAAGATATACATCCTGTATACTCGTTTCCCCTGAAAAGACATCTATTCCGGATATGTTAGTCTCCTCATATCCGTTGGCACTGACATCAATCGTATATTCTGCAAATGGCTGTTTTTCCCCTGGCTCCATGCTGTACTCTATCGGTGGTGCTAAAAGTTCATCAAGATTAACCGCCCCCTCTGAATCCGTTACAAGTTCATTTATTATCGAATCCGGATTACCTGTGTATGACAGAGTGATTCTTGCATTTGCAAGCGGTGCTCCCTGCTGTTTATCATATACATTTATGTGCATCTTCCCTTTATCTATCATATCCTGTGGTGTTTCCATAGTATGAACATACACCATTATACCCCCATTCTGTATACACCTATATACAAAAGTCAATATTTTTTCATTATTATATGTATCTTTATATATTTTTATGAATAAAATAAAATGATAATTCCCTTAGGAGCGGATATGTCAAAATATAAAGTAGCTCTTGATGCAGGTCATGGGGGTTGTAGATAACGCAAGTAATGAAAACAACGAAAATACAAGGAGAAAGGCAACTGTTGTACCTACTAAAATAGAATATGTGTGAGAGGACAAGCCTTTCCGTAATGTAGACGTTCAGAAATGAGCGTCTATTTTATACTAAAAACACAATAAAAATCTGATTATCCGCTAAAACACAGTATCTATCAGCATTT
>ERZ833822.2206-NODE-2206-length-12791-cov-3.330402_pt1 | contig 12791 bp, 9 predicted proteins | sample MGYA00519913_ERZ833822 | MGnify/ENA primary metagenome ERZ833822 (study PRJEB31850, sample SAMEA3708746) | human gut metagenome | biome: human gut; feature: human-associated habitat; material: faeces | place: China | collected 2014 ... | reverse complement strand
CTAGAAGTAAAAAAGATTCATTCTATTGGTATAAAAAAGTTTGTGAATCTAACGGAGAAGAAATTTAAGATAATAAATGGACGATGCTTAGGCACCGTCCAATTTTTTGATAGAAATATAGAAAAGATGATGAAATCATTTTGTAAGCAATTAGATGATTAATATATAATGAAATTACCCCCTATGTTCATCTTTTTTCTATATATTCTTTATTTTGTTAAAAATTGCTAACATTCTCGTAACCATCTGCAAATATCAACAACTTTCACACCTTTATAGTCATAAGTTTCATGATATGTTCTTGCAATTATCATTTTAGGATATGCATCTCTTATGGCAAGTAGTGGAGAATATTCTCTTTCAAATGTTTTTTCATTCGAAATATTATCACTCACTTGAATATATAGTTGTGTTTCACGTTTCTTGGCTACAAAATCTATTTCTTTTTTATAAAGTTTTCCCACATATACTTCATATCCTCTTCTACGTAACTCTAAATAAACAATATTTTCATAAACTCTTCCAAAGTCCATGTTTCTTGTCCCATTAACTGCATAACGAAATGATGAATCACAAAGATAATATTTGCTATTATTCGTTAGATATTTTTTTCCTTTTAAGTCATAGCGTTTTGCTTCATAGAAAAGAAAAGCATTTTCTAAATAGCTAATGTATTTTGATACTGTTTTTCTGGTTATTTCGCTTTGACTATTATTTAAGGTTCTACAAATATTATTTGGAGAAAGCAAGTTACCAATATTATCCATCATAAATTCAGAGATGTTGGTAAATTCTGATTTATTTCTGATCTTATATTTTTCAACCAAATCTCTTATAAGGATAGTTGAATATACGTCTCTAACATAGTCATATTGTCTGTTTTCAGTCTTATATACATAAGCTCCAGGCATACCACCAGTTCGTACATACTGATCAAAAGCTTCATCATATTCTTTTGTGATTTTGTAATAAGTGAGATATTCTACAAAAGAAAATGGATATACCTGTATTTCCATTGTTCTTCCAGTAAAAAGTGTTGCTAGATCCGAACTTAGTAAAAATGCATTTGAACCAGTGATATAAATATCGTAGATTCTTTTTACATAAATGCTATTGATTGCAAGTTCAAATTGAGGACATAATTGAACTTCATCGATCAATAAAACATTTGGCATATCCTCTTTGTACTGATTCAAAATGTATTTATGCAATTCATGGTACTCTAATAACTGATCAAACTCTAATTCTTGCAGGTTTATCATTACAATATTCACCTGTTCCTGTAATGATTGCAAGTAAGTGACAAACTCTTGAAGTAATACTGATTTTCCGCTTCGTTTAATACCTGTGATAACTTTTATATCAGGTGTCCCATATAATTCAATCAGCTCATCTAAGTATTTTTTTCTAACAATAAGTTGCATGTTGTTATCTCCTATTACCATTTTTTTAATTTTTTTTATTTTTCGGTATTATCATATACAAATGTATACTAGCATAATAAATGTAACCTGTCATTATTCTATTCCCAATTTTAAAAAAATATTCATTTTTTGGGAATAACTTATGGTGTTGATTCAATGAATTAAAAAAAGGGAAAGATAATATTTTAGTGAAACTTTAGTTATTCATAAACTTAGATTAGTTGAGGATGTGAAATCAATTGAATTAAAAAAAGATAATAATCATTAGCTCTCGTATTCTTTGATAACATATTTTCGTCAATAAAAGAAGCTATTGAAGATGGTGTACCATTAATTGGATATACTACTTGGGGACCAATTGATTTAGTATCAGCTGGAACAGGACAATATGCAAAACGTTATGGATTCATTTATGTAGATAGACATGATGATGGAACTGGAGATTTCTCTAGAAGTAAAAAAGATTCATTCTATTGGTATAAAAAAGTTTGTGAATCTAACGGTGAAGAAATTTAATATAATAAAAGGACGATGCTTAGGCACCGTCCAATTTTTTAATCATTATTTCTAATATATGGATTATGATAGAAAGAATAAACAAGTTGAACTGTCATTACACACCAGATAACCGGTTCACAGAAGATAACAGCCATATATTGAAAACGTGGAATTAAGAAGATAACAAAGATAATCTTTCCAAAGAATTCAATCACACTTGAAATTAAAGGAAGAAGTTTTTGACCAATTCCTTGAAGTGCATAACGTGTTTGCATCAATATTCCAAGCACGGCATAGAAAGGTCCAACAATTGTAAGATAAAGTGTCCCATTATGTAAAACAACTTCTTTACTTGAACCAGATATTAATTTCACTAAAGAAGAACCAAATAATAAGATAATACAAGTTACAATAGCTGCACCAACAATATCATAGATATAAGCATAACGAAGTGCTTTTTTAATTCTATCTTTTTGATTAGCCCCTTTATTTTGAGAAACAAAAGTTGAAATAGCAAGAGCCATCGCTGTAAAAGGCATATTAAAGAACATGTAAAGTTTTCTTGCAGCCGTATGTCCAGCAATAATTAAATAACCTAAATTATTAATACCATATTGTAAAATAACAGAACCAGCTGAAACAATACAGCTCATGAATCCCATTGAAAAACCTTGTCCTAATAATTCTTTATAAAGATCTTTATCAACTTCAAAATGTTCTTTTTTAGGAAGTAATAAAGGTGTCTTTTTAAACATATAAATGATACACAAAATAACGGAAGTTCCTTGAGAAATAACAGTTGCGACTGCAGCTCCTTGAACTCCCATATTTAATTGAGTAATAAAAACTAAATCTAAAATAATATTTAAAACAGATGAAACAACTAAGAAAACAAGAGGCATTACGCTATTACCAATAGCTCTCATTAATCCAGCACATAAGTTATATGCAAACATAACAATAATAAATAAAACAATAAAGAAGATATAACTATAAGCTTCATCAATAATGTTTGCTGGTGTATTTAATAAATGAAGAAGTGGTTGTAAGAAAATTAAACCAATAAGTGTTAGTCCAATTGAAACAACGATTCCAATGACTAAAGAACTAGCAACTGATTTCTTCAATAATTTTTCATCTTTAGAGCCAAAACTTCTAGCAGTAACAATAGCTAAACCATTTCCAATACCTAAAGCAAAACCTACAAGCAAGTCATAAATGGAAGTACATGATCCAATGGCTGCTAAAGAAGCGTCTCCTAAAAAGTTTCCAACAATCATGGTATCAACAGTATTATAAAGTTGTTGGAAGATATTTGATATAAATAGTGGTAATGCAAAGATGATGAGTGATTTAAAGATTGGTCCATGAATCAAATCAACATTTGCATTAAATGATTTACGTTTTGTCGAATCCATATTCTTCTCCTATTCTGTAATATTACGATTAAAAATTTCAACAAGAGTAAAGATGCCATTTTCATATTCATATTTTTGAATACAACAATTATAAAATCTTTCCGTTTTCTTTACTTTTGCATGTTCTTCCCATGCACGATAGAATTGGGCGCAAGCTGCACCGTGAGAAACTGCTAAAACAACTTGATGATCATTCTTACCCATGATTTCAGTTAACGTTTTATTCATACGTTCTCTAAGTTCAAGTTCACCTTCACCACCGACAGAGGCGACGTGATAGATAGCCCGATCTCGTGGAAACTGAAAGACGGCGCTACCCTCGACCTCACGCCCGGCAAGAAGAACCCCTTCATCTGGACAGCCACACCGCTGCCTGATGGCGTGAAAGGCAATGGGTACGTGATGTCCGGCACCACGCAGGTCTACCTCGAAGCCTCCCCTATCATACCGAAAGACAACGGCGAGATCACGATAACGGACGAGAACAAGTTCCAACAAGACGGTGGTACCGACAACTACTTCAACGGAGAGATCAACGGAGAGGAGGGCAAGACCATAAACAAACTCACCCTCACCCCTCCCGCCGATACCGATATGACAATAAAGCTCAACGAGGTAACCTCCGCGACCACCCTCATCAACGGGACCGGGAAGACCAACCTCACCTTGAACGGCACGAACAGTCTGGGTGCGGTCACGATCGAGCCCGGCAACGAATTGACGCTCACCCCCGGCGAGAATGCCGGCGACCTTGTCAACACCGCGGTCACCAACAAGGGCCATTTCACGGATCTTACCGCACGAGTGCCCACCGTGACACTCCCCGGCAACATCACCCTCGAACGGGTAGACCCGGCGGCAAGCACCCCGATACCATCCACTGACGGCTACGCGGAGCTTGAGGCCGGCATAACCGCCCCCGAAGGCACCCAAATGAATTTGACGTATCTATGGCAGATTTTCAACGCACAGGCCGGCACATGGTCTACCGCCCCGGATGACTCGCAGCTGCGCAACGCCTCGAATTCCTACAGGACGAGAACCGTAGGCCAGTATCGTTGCCTAGTTACCGCCACCGTAACCGGAGACGGCGGCACGACCACGACCACAGCGCTCGCCACGCCCCCGGCTGCCGTAACGTCTTACGTTCCTCCCATAACGCCACAGCCCGCTACCTATACCGTAACCCTCCCCTCCTTGGTAGGAGCCTCCACCACCCCGGCAGCCGGAGCGCATACGGTAACCGAAGGCGACGGCTTCTCCTTCACCCTCACCTTGGACGCAGACTATGACCAGTCCGTCCCCGTAGTGACCGTGAACGGAAACGCCCTCACCCCCGACGCAAGCGGCAAGTACACGATCGCCGATATTTCCGCCAACCTGACCGTAGCGATCACCGGTATCGTGAGAAATACCACAACCGGTATCGAGCAAGTGGAAAACGCTACCTTGATCCGTGCCGAGAGCGGAGCCTTGCTGATCCGTACGCCAGTCTCCGTGACAGCGCAGGTGATCGCCCTCACCGGAAACGTAGTCCGCACGGTACGGCTTCCCGCCGGAGACAGTCGTGTAGATGGCTTGGCTAGCGGTATCTATATCGTCCGCCTATCCAATGAGATAACGAAGAAAGTGATAATCCGATAGGCAAGGTTTCACGAGTGAGAGCGGCTGTCATCGCCGCTCTCACAAAAAGAGGTCGTTTTTAGCGTTCCAATAAGTCCAAGACCAGCTCGAAGCCTTCGGCGCCGCTATAATAAGGATCCGGGACGGGAATAGAATAAAGACAGTCACAAGAATAAACTACCGAAGCATTGTCTAACTGATTCTATTTCGTATATTTGCCATTGAAAACCAGAGACAAAAGAAGGATAAAGATATGACAGCATTAGAACTCAACGCAGAATTATTCCGCCAACTCAGTATCATCGCCGAAGATGAGACCTTGATGCGTAAAGCCGTAGAAGCCATCCGCCGTCTTGCGCAGCAAAAGGAAGCACAGACTGAAGAGACTGAATATATTAGTAAGGAAGAGGTACTGGAGGGAATAGATGCCGGACTGAAAGACATGATAGCCGGCAGAACACGGCCAGCGAATGAGTTATTAGAGGAGTTACGTCATGAATTATAGAATAAAAACAACCAAATCTTTCGATAAAGAAATCAAGCGGCTTGGTAAACACTACGCATCCATCGCAAATGACTATGCCGCACTCCTTGATGAACTGGCACAAAATCCCCGACTCGGTATCGACCTTGGAAGTGGTCTCCGCAAAATTCGTATGCAGATCACCTCCAAAGGAAAGGGTAAAAGTGGTGGCGCAAGGGTCATCACTTTTACTGTTATTGTATCGATGGAAGAAAGCGAAATTAATCTCCTTTATATCTATGATAAAGCGGATCGTCCCTCCATCAGCACACACGAAATAGAGAGACTGCTTCATAAAAACGGATTAAGGTAGCCTATCAGAGTAAACTCACAGGATACGATCCTTACAATATTCCAACAACCCGGCGCAAGCATCTTCCAATAGATCCAAGACCAACTCGAAACCTTCGGCACCGCTATAATAAGGATCCGGGACGTGATCGTACAACTTATTCCGGGAGAACTCTGTCATCTGATGTATCTTAGCGACGGATTCCAGATCGGGAGCCATCCGTTTCAAGTCCGTTATATTTTGGTCGTCCATGCCGATAATCAAATCGAAGTCATGGAAGTCCCACTGACGTACCGGACGGGAGATCGAATCCAACACATATCCCCTACGGGCCGCATGCGCCCGCATCCGTGAATCCGCCCGGTCTCCCTCATGATACCCGGCTATCCCGGCGGAATCGATCTCAATCCGATCTCCCAATCCCGCATCCTTCACCAACCTCTTCATTACTGCCTCCGCCGACGGAGAGCGACATATATTCCCCAAGCACACAAACAATAACCGTACCTTCTCCTCCTTCATCACTAAGCTCCTTTCCATTAATTTTCAATTCTCCATTTTCAATTCTCAAGCCGGGTCCACATCATAATGAACAAGCAACTGCTTAAACGGTACATATCCCTGCATCTCCGCATGAATACCCTCCAATATCTCACGAAGCGGAGCGATCCCGGCGGATATCTCGATCTTCAAGACGATCTTCTTGATATGAAGCGTCTGTACCCGAGTGATAGGCGGCGTAACCGGCCCCAACACCCGCTCACCCAAACGAGCACGAAGTTTCTCGGCGTATAAAGCAGACATTTCCTGCAAAGCCTCCTCATTCCGACTTCGAAGGATCAAGACGATCAAACGGTAGTAAGGCGGGTAACGGAACATACTACGCTCGCTCAATTGCAAGCTCACCATTTCCTTATAAGCAAAATGCTGCACCATACGGATCAATGGATGCTCCGGCTGAGTAGTCTGCAAGATCACCGTACCCCGCTTATCCCGTCGTCCGGCACGTCCGCTAACCTGTACCATCAATTGATAAGCCCGCTCGTGCGCCCGGAAGTCCGGGAAATTCATCAAGCTATCGGCGCTCAAGATTCCGACCACGCTGACATTCCCGAAATCCAATCCCTTCGACAACATCTGGGTACCAATCAAGATTTGTGTCTTCCCCTTCTCGAAATCCGAGATGATCCGCTCGTAAGCCGTGCGGGTACGGGCCGTATCGAAATCCAGCCGCTCCACCTTCACCGCTGGGAATTGCCCAGCGATCTCCTCCTCTACCTTCTCTGTACCGAAACCTTGCATCTTGAACTCCGTCCCCTTACACTCTGGACATACCTGCGGCAAGCGGTAGGTATAACCGCAATAATGGCAAACCAGCTGATTATGCGCCTTGTGATAGGTAAGACTCACGTCGCAATTCACGCAACGAGGCACCCATCCGCACCCCCGGCACTCAATCATCGGGGCGAATCCCCGGCGGTTTTGGAATAGGATCGCCTGCTCGCCCCGAGATAGGGCCTCCCGCACCTTCTCCACCAACTGAGGGGAGAAAAGGGTATCTTTCATGATCTTCTTGCGCTTTAGCTCCTTCACGTCCACCGTAATAATCTCCGGCATCAAGCAATCACCGTAGCGGGTGGATAGCTCGACCAGACCGTATTTCCCCGCCGTAGCGTTGAAATAAGAATCGATGGAGGGAGTGGCGGAACCCAATAAGGTCTTACCGCCGTGCATACCCGCCAAGACGATGGCAGCGTTACGGGCATGGTAACGGGGTGCCGGGTCCTGCTGCTTATACGTATTCTCATGCTCCTCGTCCACGATAATCAAGCCCAAGTCCTTAAACGGAAGGAAGAGGGACGAACGGACCCCCAATACCAGCATAGGCTCGTCGTTATGCAATAGCTTATTCCAAACTTCCACCCGCTCGTTATCCGAGAACTTAGAGTGGTAGACCAATAGCTTATCCCCGAATAATTTCGCCAGCCGTTCCGTGATCTGGGTCGTGATAGCGATCTCCGGCAACATATATAAAACCTGCCGCCCCAGCCGCAAGACCTCATGGATCAAACGGACGTATATCTCGGTCTTACCACTGGAAGTCACGCCATGAAGCAAGCAGACCTCCTTCGTCTTGAAAGCCTCATGGATCTCTCCATAGGCTTTCTCTTGCGCCGGACTGAGCGGATTCGGCTCTTGCAAGCGGCAGACAGATACTTGCAAACGACCCACCTCTTTCTCGTAACTCTCCAAGATACCCCGTTTCAGCAGCCCCTCCAATACCGCAGAGGTATAACCACTGCGTTCCAATAGCTCTTTCTTGGAAAGCTCCTTCGATAAAGCGGGATTCAAGGTATGGCTTAAATCCAAGAAGCTGACCAGCAGAAGCTCTTGCTTCTTCGCTCGTTTCAAATCCTCGAACACCGCCTGTAATTTCGTCTCATCCCGGTAAGCCTCGGCCAAACGGATAAACGCCTGTGTCTTGGGAACGAATCCTCGCTTTAGCTCCTCGCTCACCTCGACCGCCCCTTTCACCATCAAGGAAGAGACGATCGGGACAACATTTCGAAGACCGGTCTTCTTCTCCAACTCCGAGATCGTCAATTTCAAAACCCCGCTAAAAGCATCCAGTACCGCTTGCTCGTTCGGGCGCAAGGGGGCGGTGGCCTCGAAATCCTCATTATAAGTAACCGCCGTCTCGCTTTCCAACTTTAAGCCGGAAGGCAAGGCCGCCTTATACACGTCGCCCAGCTTACATATATAATAAGAAGATATCCATTTCCAGAAACGGAGTTGCGGACGGCGGAGCACCGGCGTGGCATCCAGCAAAGCGTAGATCTCCTTCGTCTCAAAATCGGATACCGGTTCCCGGTCGTGTACCTCCATGACGATAGCCGTATAATATCGTTTCTTCCCGAAATGCACGATCACCCGGCAACCGGGAGTCACGGCTCTCTCCAGATCTTCGGGTATCCGATAGGTATAGCTATTCTCCAAAGGAAGGGGAAGTATGACGTCCGCGTATTTCATTCAAACAGGTGTTTCATTACGAGCCCAAAAATAACAAAAAAGGCCGGACTTCTAAAGCCCAGCCTCTCTCATTTTATTTTCACCTATTTAGAACAAGATCGCTGCCGTGATAGACCATCCACGGTTCTTTCCGGCACCGTCGGAGAGGTTCACCTTCTCAATACTATAGTTATCAGTCAGTCCCAGACCATAATTGAAACCCACCTGCAAGTGGCTGATCAGTTCCACGCCGGCACCGAAGTTAAGACCTGCGCTGAAATTCTTCGCCTTCACCTGATCCGCTACGGAACCCGGGATATCCCAAAACTTATCACCGCCTACACGGAAACCGATATACGGACCGGCTGCCAGATACGCCTTGACGATCGGTAAGCCGAATTTCCATTTCAAGTTGACCGGAACATCGATATAATCCGTCTTCATCGAAGTCTTCACCCCGCCAGCCGAGGTCGTTTCCAAACCCTTTTGCGAATACAACACTGCCGCATCGATCCCGACACCCACCAACGGTAAGGTCGTCTCGATCATCGGACCCACTTGGAAGCCGGTTACGTTATCCGCTTTCAACACGTCCGAGTTGAAATGAACAGACGATATATTCACACCTCCCTTGATACCGAATTTAAGCTGAGCGTTCGCCGGAAGCGCCATCAACGCTAGCAAGGCAACCATAACAAGTCCCACAATTTTCTTCATATTCATACTTCTTTTGTTAATTACTCGTTGCAAATAAACGCACTTTTCTAATAATAAACAAATATTCTCTATAGAGTGTTCACGGAATACCCCAGTCCTTTAAACGCAAAGAAAGCATGCATCTTACACACGGAGCTCATCCCGTCGGTCAGATTCATGCTTCTTTCCCTAATTATTATGGCAAAATAATTATCCGAAACCATGAGACGACTTGATAAGAAAACCTTGGATAAAGAATAGTAAAAACCGGATACGGTTCTTGCGTTCTCTTCCGGCCTTTCCTCGAAGCCGTCGAAAATATACACGCCTTGCAGGTCTTCTGACTTACTTCCGGTCTTAAGCGCCTTCCCATTCACTTGAATGAACAGTGGCAACAGTATTGCTCAACCCGTTTATGAAGCTTACAGCAGCGGGACTGTCCGGGATTCTCACCCGATTCCCTTTTAATCCCTATCCGGCGATTGCCGAAAGGGAACAAAGCATGTAGCAAAGATACATAAAGTTTTGATGTAGCCTAACACTTTCCACAAAAAATATCCTTATATTCCCGGTTCCTGATATAGCATAAAGCCGCCCCGATAGCCGTGCGATATTCGGCATACTCCGGTATCTTGAAATGGACATCGCACATCTCCTCCAGACGGGGAAAAATATCCGGGCATTGTGGCAAGCGAGTTAGGTTACCGATCAATACGATATTCTTGATATCGCCATTTAACGAGGCGAAAACAGCTCCTTGCCCGATGGTCTGCAAGACCATATGAACGATACCGAGAGCGATATCCTCAACCTTAGCGTTCGCGTCCGCTTTTCCGAAAATAGAGGCTGTCACGTCCAGCGGCAGGCCGGGTAGCGGATGCGGCGTAATATCCCGGATATGCAAGTCGATATCATTCAAGGAACCGTGCTCGGCCAAAGACGCTATTTGGTGAAAGTCATGCGTTTTCAATAATAGCTTAGACAAGCCGAGGATTGTTCCGCCACCGATACCCAATCCCCCGATATGCTCGATCGTGGAGCCTTGTACCTTGACAAAGGAGGTACCCGTTCCCATGCTGACCACCAATAGACTGTCCAGTCCCGTATTATATTGCGCCCCTAGCCCATTCGCAAGGAACTCATCCGTCTTCGCAGTTGGTAAGCCATATAAAGGTTGATCGATATAAGCGCTACCTACACCTGTCAAGATCACTTTCTCTATATTCGAGAGCGAGATGTTATTATCATAAATATATTTACCGAAGGCCCCGAATAAAGAGGTTACCGGATCGGTAGCTTTCACGAACATCGGGTTCTTGATCTTCTTATCCTCCACGCCGACGATCTTGGTCGTGCTACCTCCCACATCTATACCTATAACGATTCCCATGATTCTTTCCCTTTTTAATTGAATAATCGCTACAAAAGTACATAAACCCGCATACAATACTAAAAAAGGCCGGACAAAATCAATTGTCCAGCCTCTCTTTATTTAAAAACCGTAAGGCCTAAACTCTATTTATTCGCCTAACAAGATCTCAAGGATCTGGCAAGCTGCCTTCGATACGGAAGTACCCGGGCCAAAGATAGCGGCAACGCCAGCCTTATACAAGAAATCATAGTCTTGAGCCGGGATTACACCTCCAGCAATAACGATGATGTCCTCACGACCTAGTTTCTTCAACTCCTCGATAACCTGCGGAACCAACGTCTTATGACCAGCGGCCAAAGAAGAAACGCCCATTACGTGAACGTCGTTCTCCACAGCTTGACGGGCAGCCTCGGCCGGAGTCTGGAACAACGGTCCCATATCTACGTCGAAACCACAGTCCGCATAACCAGTAGCGACAACCTTAGCGCCACGGTCGTGTCCGTCCTGACCCATCTTAGCGATCATGATACGAGGCTGACGGCCTTCTTTCTTAGCGAATTGCTCGCAAAGCTCGCAAGCTTTCTGGAAGTCTGCGTCTTTCTTAGTTTCTGATGAATACACGCCTGAAATAGTTCTAATGATTGCTTTATAACGACCTACAACCACCTCGCAAGCATCGGAGATCTCTCCCAATGACGCACGCAAGCCGGCAGCCTTAACAGCCAACTCTAATAAGTTGCCCTTCTTCGTCTTCACGCACTCCGTGATATCAGCCAAAGCTTTTTGAACAGCGGCTTCGTCACGGTTAGCACGCAACTCCTTCAAAGCGGCGATCTGCTCGTTACGTACAGCTGTATTATCGATCTCTAGGATATCGATCGGATCTTCCTTCGGCAAACGATATTTGTTAACACCAACGATGGTCTGAACACCAGAGTCGATACGAGCCTGTGTACGAGCGGCAGCTTCCTCGATACGCATCTTAGGAAGACCTGTCTCGATGGCTTTCGCCATACCACCCATGCTCTCGATCTCTTGGATCAATGCCCAACCTTTATGTACCAACTCATTCGTCAAAGACTCTACATAGTAAGAACCAGCCCACGGGTCGATCTCCTTACAGATCTTAGTCTCTTCCTGAATGTAAATCTGTGTATTACGAGCGATACGAGCAGAGAAGTCGGTCGGCAAAGCGATCGCCTCATCCAATGCGTTCGTATGCAAAGATTGTGTATGTCCTAATGTAGCGGCCATAGCCTCAATACAAGTACGTCCTACGTTATTGAACGGATCTTGCTCGGTCAATGACCAACCGGAAGTCTGGCTATGTGTACGCAATGCCAATGATTTCGGGTTCTTAGCGCCGAAGCTCTTCACGATCTTCGCCCACAACATACGTGCAGCACGCATCTTGGCGATTTCCATGAAGTGGTTCACACCAATTGCCCAGAAGAATGACAGACGCGGAGCAAAAGCATCGATGTCGATACCTGCGTTCACACCGGCACGAAGATATTCCAGACCATCACAAAGCGTATAAGCCATTTCGATATCGGCTGTCGCCCCAGCTTCCTGCATATGATAGCCGGAGATGGAGATGGAGTTGAACTTCGGCATCTTCTGAGAAGTATATTCGAAAATATCGGCGATGATACGCATGGAGAATTCAGGCGGGTAGATATAGGTGTTACGCACCATGAATTCTTTCAGGATATCGTTCTGGATCGTACCGGCCATTTCTTCCAACTTGGCGCCCTGTTCCAAACCGGCATTGATATAGAATGCCAATACAGGAAGAACACCACCATTCATGGTCATGGAAACAGACATCTTGTTCAAAGGAATACCGGCAAACAGAACTTTCATGTTTTCCAGCGAACAGATAGACACACCGGCTTTACCGACGTCACCTACCACACGTTCATTGTCGGCATCA